>Ga0315282_10007989_pt1 | contig 17225 bp, 8 predicted proteins | sample YL17G07_20_MG_FD_203693 | JGI IMG/M metagenome (GOLD analysis project Ga0315282, IMG submission 203693) | Sediment microbial communities from Yellowstone Lake, YNP, Wyoming, USA - YL17G07_20 | ecosystem: Environmental > Aquatic > Freshwater > Lake > Sediment | place: USA: Wyoming | collected... | reverse complement strand
AGCGGGTATTCGATTCAGTTGTTGTGATCACCGACCGGGTGGTGCTGGACCAACAGTTGCAGGACACGATCTATCAGTTCGAGCACAAGCGAGGCGTGGTCCAAATGATCGATGAGAGTTCCCGGCAACTGGCTGAGGCACTGGAGAATGCCGTCCCAGTGATCATTACTACGCTTCAGAAATTTCCTTTTGTTTCCCGGCAATTGCTCAGGATGGCCGAGGAACGGGGTAGTAAGGGCACAGGTCTACTCCCCACACGGAGGTGTGCAGTAATCATAGACGAGGCCCACAGCTCGCAGGGCGGCGAAACCGCGACCGACCTCAAGCAAGTACTGGGAGGCGAGGCGTTGCAGGAGGAGGCGAAGCGCCAGGCCACCGAAGAGGGTTTGGAGGACCTGGAAGAGCTCTTCCGCAGTATGGCCAAGCGCGGGCGGCAGGCGAATATAAGTTTCTTTGCCTTTACCGCAACCCCCAAACACAAGACCCTGGCAGTTTTTGGGCGAAATGGCAATCCGTTTCATCGTTACACTATGCGACAGGCTATCGAAGAAGGATTTATTCTCGACGTTCTGAAGTATTACACAACCTACGCGGCCTATTTTAAACTGCTTAAGGTCTGTGAGGATGATCCCAATGTTGAACGGAAGAAAGCAGCGCGGGCGCTGGCTCGCTTCCTGAAGCTCCACCCGGCAAACATCGCACAAAAGACAGAAGTTATGATTGAGCATTTTAACACTGCCACACGCCACAAAATAGGCGGCCATGCCAAGGCCATGGTTGTTACAGGTTCGCGGTTGGAGGCTGTACGCTACAAACAGAGTTTCGACCGTTATATTAAAGCGAAAGGGTACCCGATTAAATCACTCGTGGCCTTTTCTGGTACGGTACTGGACGACAAGTTCCCGGGGCTGAGTTACACCGAAGAGGGTATGAATAATGGGATCAGGGAGAAAGAATTGCCGGAAACATTTGCTACGCCCGAGTACCAGGTATTGTTAGTGGCGGAGAAATATCAGACCGGGTTTGATCAACCGCTTTTGCACACCATGTATGTAGACAAGCGCCTGGCCGGGCTTCAAGCCGTACAATCGCTCTCTCGGCTTAACCGGACACACCCACTCAAGGAAGATGCCTTCGTTCTGGACTTCGTGAATGACCGGGAGGAGATTCGGGAAGCGTTCAAATCCTATTATGAAGGCGCGGAGATGGGTGAAGAGGTAGACCCTGCAACCATGTACCAAATAAAAGGGGAAATGGATGCCTCAGGGGTTTATCTATCCGAGGAGGTTCAGAGGTTCTGTGGGGTTTACTTCAAACCCAGCCAACGGCAAAGTGCAGCAGATCATCAGGCTATGAACGCAGCTTTGGACCCGGCCGTGGATCGTTTTAAGGGGCTCCAACAACAGGATGAGGACCAGGCGGAGCTTTGGCGTGGTAAGCTTTATTCATTTCATAATTTATATGGCTTCTTAAGTCAGATTATTCCGTATCAGGACTCCGATCTTGAGAAGCTTTATGTCTTCCTGCGACATCTCGCCCCGAAACTTCCTCGGCGCCGGAGAGGGCCAGCATATACCTTCGATGATGAGGTAAGACTGGAGTACTACCGCCTACAGAAAATCAGTGAGGGTTCCATCAGCCTTAAAGATGGTTACGCCAGACCATTGGATGGACCAACAGAAGTGGGCACCGGCATGGTCAGAGAGGGTCCAGTTTCGTTATCGCGGTTGATTGATATCATAAACCAAAGGTTCGGGACAAATTTCAATCAAGCTGATCAGCTTTTCTTTGATCAGATCGTAGAAACCGCGAGTTCAGACGACTCACTGAAGCAGGCGGCTGCGGTGAACCCCAAAGACAAGTTTGAGCTGGTTTTCAAGAATCTCTTGGAAACCCTCTTTGTGGAGAGAATGGACCAGAACGAGGAGATTTTCGCTCGGTTCATGAACGACCCAGCGTTCCAAAAGGTCGTTACCAACTGGCTGGCCTCCGAGGCCTATCAAAGATTGCGAACCGAAGCCGGTTAGTATCGCAACCGAAGCTCGCTGCTAAGAATTAGGGTAGTCACAATGAGGGATATCGATTTCCAACGAATCGCGCCACGTTGTGGTGGTCGCCGTGAAGCATTTGAGGAACTCTGCTGCCAACTCGCTCACAGAACTGTTCCTGAAAAGGCAGCATATACACGACTTCAAGGTGCCGGTGGCGATGGAGGGGTAGAATGTTTCGCGGACATGCCTGACGGTGCTCGTATCGGATGGCAGGCGAAGTATGTGTTTGATATCGATTCTCTATTGGCCCAAGCTACAGAATCAATTACTACAGCTCTAACCATCCACGAAAGGGTGACCCGTTATATCGTGTGTTTCCCATTTGATTTGACGGGTCCAACGGGACGACGTGGCCGGAGCGGTAAGGAGAAGTTCGATAGCTGGTGTAAAGAACACGAAGCCGAGGCCACTGGCAAAGGTCGCCAGCTAACAATTGAGGCATGGTCAGCCTCAAAACTCCGCTCTCTCCTCCTGGATTTGGATCGATTCGGGGGTCTGCGCGAATTTTTCTTTAATGAAACTATTCTAACGAAGAATTGGTTCTTAGCCCATCTGGACTCAATGAAGGCAAGCGCGGGGCCACGATATACACCAGAGTTGAACGTCGAGACCGAACTTTGGAAGTGGTTCGCCGCTTTCGGGCGTACTGATGCGTGGGCTCATGCCTTAGATGAAAAGATACGTCTCTGTCGAAAAGCGTATGATAGTCTTGCTTCAGCAGTAAACAGAACGGCTTCAGATCCAATGACCCCGCCATGGCCAGCCGACTTACAGGAAGATACACAGTCCTTAGTCGCAAAAATGGAAAAAACACTGAATGATTGCACATCTCTGGCGAGGATATACGATCACGGAGCCTACTCTCGATATTTGGATCTGATTAAAACTCTTCTAAAAGATCTCGCCTCTATTGAATCTCGACTGGTGAACGATCTTGAAAGCCAGCATGGTGTAGGAAAGGCCGATTCACCAGGATTTCGGCAATTCATGGCAGAGTATATGGTCTCATTCCCGACAGCTAATCTCGACGATGTCCGCGATGCAATCAAGGCATTCAAAGAGGCACATGATTGGCTTCAATCTCCCGCAGGTTCTCTCGCATTCGCCCAGGCTTTCATGCTCAACGGGGCCGCTGGATCTGGGAAAACCCACGGTGTTTGCGATGCTGCCCAACAACGTTTTAATGCGGGAATGCTAACATGCGTAATCTTTGGTCACACCTTCAGCGGCGGACCTGATCCCTGGACGCGGCTATTGGAATCTCTGGGATTCCCTATTACTGTGGGAAAGGACGGCCTTCTCGATTGTCTAAATGCGGCAGCCGAAGCCTCCGGTTTTCTGCTCGTCGTCTGTATTGACGCACTCAATGAAACTCGGCCATTGCAATATTGGCATGATCGGTTAGCAGCCGTCGTGCAACAATGTCAGAACAAGCCATATTTGCGTCTGTGCGTAACCTGCAGAACCTCATACCTAACTTACTGTGTTCCCGAAGGTCTTGACATACCAATAGTTGAACACCGAGGCTTTGAGGGCATTGAACGTTATGCCTGCTACACATTTTTTCGGCATTACAATCTAAAGCCTCCGATCACACCCATTTTATTGCCTGAATTGTCTAACCCATTGTATCTAAAACTGGTCTGCGAAACTCTTCGAGCTTGTGGTTATGACTGTCTGCCAACAGGTTTCTATGGGATTGCACCGGTAATCAGAGCATTCCTTGATGAAAAGGAACGACAATTTGCGGTTGAACATGGGACGAGCACCAATGCTGACATAATTGGCGGCTGCCTCAGAGCAATTGCACGCACAATTGCGGATTCTGCTGGCTCAGCACTTTCATGGTCTCGCGCACAGCAAGTCATATTCGATGCAAGGCCCCAAACAAGAACCCTGCCAGTACTTGAATGGCTTGTGCGAAGCGATTTACTAATCGAAGATGCACCTGTCACAAACGATCCGCTTGGTGACGAAAACTCTATAAGGCCAGCTTTTGAGCGTTTAGGGGATTTTCTTATAGCAACAGAGTTTTTGAAGAGGGTCAGACCAGAAAGGATCAAGCAGGCGTGTTTACCTGATGAACCTCTGTATTCGCTGCTGAAGGATTCAAACGATGTCGGACAAAATAGTGGTGTAGTTAGCGCACTTTCGATTCTCATTCCGGAACAGAATCCTGGATTGGAACTCCCCGATCTCATAGATAACAAGTCCGTTCGGGCTGAGGCACTAAAAATAACGGTTAAATCTTTTCCCTGGCGGCATCCCGGGAGCTTTTCTCCGTCCTCAACCTCTTTACTATCTGAATCCTTTGGCCTACGAAATTTCTTGGTTGAAGCGATGGACGCTGCAGTTTCGGTATCCTGGCAACCTTCTGCCGTTGATGCACTCTGGATTGATCTTTTATTGAAGCAAAGACCAGTGGCCAAGCGTGATGCCTGGTGGTGCGGTTATCTCCATCAAGGATATGAATCGGGCGGACCGGTGAAACGCCTAATGGAAGCTGCCATTCAGATACAATTGGATCAGATTGATACGGACATTGCAGACCGTTGGGCAACGATCCTTCTTTGGTTTACTGCCGCTGCGGACCGCCGAGTAAAAGATAGGGCGACACGGGCGGTTATGGCCTTGCTTATTGCTCGCCCGGAAGTCATTCCGAACGTGTTGACACGATTCATCGCTTCCGATGACGACGAAGTAAGGGAACGCAGTTTACTCTGCTGCTACGGGACATTAATCGTATCGCGGAATGTCGATCTGGTCAAGACGGTTGCTAACTTGACATACGAAGCCTTCCAGCGTGACCCGACGGCATTTGATAACGCATTGATCCGTGATCACATTAGGTCTATTGCAGAACTCTCCCGAGAGCTCAATGTCCTCCCCATTGGTTGCGATCCAGAGTTCACTATGAAGCCTTTGAATTCAGAATGGCCGCTCAGACTGCCTTCCAATGAAGAGGTCAAACACTGGGAGAAATTACCAAAATTGGCCAGCAGTTGCTTGGATGACGATTTCTATGTCTATTCTATGGGATGCCTTGGAGGATGGGAACATTCCCTCTCCAAGAAAGATATGGGTAAATGGATTCTTCAGAGAGTTGCTCGTGGGTTCGCCTACGAGGGTTCAGGATGCGAGAGATATGACAGATATATGCTCGGGAAATACGGCGGGGGCAGAGGAAAGCCCACATGGGCGGAGCGGATTGGCAAGAAGTACCAGTGGGTTGCCATGTACCAGTTGGCATCGCGCCTCAACGACCATGTTGAACGAATACGCGACAGCTGGGTTCCAAAGCCACGACGGACCCCGTTTATTCTCGTTGAAGAGCGAAAACTCGACCCCACACTGCCATTGAAGATATCTGGTGATGAACGCGCCACTGATTGCTGGTGGATCGGATCCTCAGTTGATTTTAGGTCAGGAGAGGAACTTTCAGATGCCGAATGGGTAACGAGGGAGGATGATCTTCCAACCTTGGAGGACCTCCTGGCGATAAAGGAGCAAAACGGGCAGCGGTGGTGCCTGTTCGTATCTTACCCTTCGTGGGGCAGAAGAAATAAGGATGCCGACTGGAATGATCCTTATCGAAACGTCTGGGTCCACGTCCAAGGATACTTAATACCTAAGAAAGACGCCGCTACTGCATACCAGTGCCTGCATCGGCGTAACTTCTTTGGCCGGTGGATGCCGGAAGGGGCGGATTGGTCGTACGGATTCGCAGGCGAATACCCATGGGCAACGCCGTTCAACACAGAACCTGAAGAATGCTATGGTCGAGGAGGGCATGGGTTTGATCTGCCCGTTTCCTATCAACCATCATGGAGCAACCTTGGAATCGAATGGGAATATGACGCATCCTTGCCAAGGAACTTGTACATGAAAGTACCCGCTCGCGTGTTGTTCAGCCCCGACGACATTTGGTGGAATGGCCAAGATGGATACCGGCTTATTAGTGGGAGGACCCTTTTCCGTGATCCTTCTGTGACAGAGGGCGGTCCCTCCACCCTAATCGCTGATGCTGATGACCTGATAGACCGGCTTGATAAACTCGGCTTACGCCTCATGTGGACCCTACTCGGCGAGAAATTGATATTGGGCGGACCAGATGGCAAGCCAATACCTCGTCGCATATTTAGCCAGATTGCTCGACTAGGGGAGAATGGAGAGGTAGAAATCGGCGATAGAGTTTTTTTTGAGGATTACAACAAGGACGCAGGTCCGTCGTTGGCTAAAAAGAAGCCTAAGCCAGCGTTTCCTACTTGATTTGCCCATTCTTCTGGGCAGCTGTAGGAGCGGACTCAGAGATCTCTTGACAACGGGAGCATGAGATGGCCAAACGGACACCTTTGGTATGTCAGCAGTTGGAGAACATTTCACGAGAAGCCTTAGGAAAATACCAAGATATCATCCGTCAGTATGTTCGAAGGAGACACGGAGTCTATGCCCTTTATCGGCGCGGGAAACTCCACTACGTTGGACTGGCGAGTAACCTTCGATCCCGCCTCGGGCACCATCTTAAAGACCGACATCAGGATTCATGGGACCGATTTAGCGTCTACCTGACCATTGGTGATACCCACCTGAAAGAGCTTGAGGCTCTTATCCTGCGGATTGTCAAGCCAACCGGAAACAAAGTGAAGGGTAAGTTCTCGAAGTGCGAAGATATCCGAAAGAAGTTTGCGAGAGTCGTAAGGCGACATCAGCGGGATGATCTTCGGTCACTCCTCGGCAAAGGGACCCTTCAAGGGGAAAGTGAAGAAGCTGTTACGGAAATGACGAGATCCGTGCTTTCGAGTTATATTGCTGCTCCATTGAATTTACTGGCAACGTTTAAGGGAAAGACTCTTATGGCCCATGTGAAGCGAAGTGGTTTCATCCGGTTCAAAGGTGGTGTGCATAGATCACCGTCTTTGGCTGCCGCGGCGGCGTGCAAGAGAGCTACTTGTAACGGGTGGACCTTTTAGAAGTACGAAAGGGCACCCGGGGATTGGATAAAGTTGAACGAATTTCGAAAATAGTAAGAACTACAGTCATTGTTCCTATGTCCGCGTGACCAACTGGAGAGTGGGGAAAGGCTTTTGCTCTCTGCCGTCCCAGCCTAACCTCAACCGCTTTATCTCTTTCGCTCTGCCAGAAGGATTATTTGGCGCAGGGGGAAGACAGTTTCAAGCATCGGGACAGGAGGTAAAATACAATTTATGGGATCTTCCTTTGCATGGCTTGATTACTCTGAACATGAAAGACGGAAAATGCTCGACGTCATCAGTCAGTTCCGTGAGCAAGATACACGGGACGAACTCGGGATTGGTGCGGTGCGGGACGCCTTCGCAGACCTCCTATTTCCAGGAACAAGCACGATCCAGACACGAGCAAAATATTTTCTATTTGTGCCATGGATCTATCTTGACCTCGAAAGACGAAAGACGGCCTCTAATCAGATAGCCTTACGGGCAAGACAGAAGGAAATCTCCCTTATCGATGTCTTAGCTGAGTCAGATGACCCTGATGGCACTATCGGAATTCAGGCGCGGAAGAACCTGCAACGGTTGCCAAGCAACATCTACTGGCAAGGACTCGGAACCTTGGGGATTCGGTTCTTCTCAGGTTCACAGGAGCAATACCACCGCTACTTAGATACATTCTACTCGTCTCGTGAACGGAATCAAAGGAACGATGATGGTGAACCCGTGGAAGGAAGGATCTCTTCAAACTGGCATGCAGGGTTGCCCCAATCACCGGATGATTTCCCAGAAAAGACCTCACTAAAGCTGGTGCTGAGAGAGGGAGAATATCTTCACGATAGGATCGTGGCCCGCGTCCCTCGAACACTGCTGGCCTTCCTGGTTGACCGCGGAAAGGACGAAGTGCCCGTTGAGTTCCCGTGGGAACATGCACAATTTGGAGATTTCCCAGCGCATATTCGTGAGCAGCTCGAACACGGCCGAAACTTCTCTGAGGTCATCCATGGTGCAGCGCTACTCTATAACCTCATGCTTGCCGAAAAGAAGAATCTGGGGGAACTGATCGCTGGGTACCGGGAAAAAATTGAAGGTTGGGTGTCTCTCATCGAAGGACGGCAGGACATGTTGATGCGTTGGGAGCGGAAACGATTCTGGGAAATTGTAACTTCAGGAGACGCGAGGGTAACATATCCTACGCGTCTCTTCATCGATAAATGGCTTGACACTGCCCTCTCTCCTGAGACTCTTCCAGGAATCCGGGATAACAAACAAGTCAGGCAATTTATCTTTGAAAGGGAACGTTTGCTGAAACGAAGCCTGGCACGGCTGGAGAACCCGCGAGCCTTGGAGCTATGGAACGGGGCCGCAGGGACACAGCAACTGAACTACCGTTGGCCGGTAAGCCAAACAATCATTTCTGATATCCTGAAGGGTCTTTCAGAAGGAAACAAAAATGCTTGAACCAAATGATCGTTGTCGTCTGCTTGAATCTTTGAGACCTCCACTTGGTTATGAGTTAAATTGGGCCATCGGTACTACTTATTCCCTGGACCTCCTCACGCTTCTGACCGTGCCGCTGGCCTTCACCCTTTTCGACTGGGAAGACGAAGAGGGCCGTCCCTCTGCAGATCCGTTGGCAATTCTGGAGGCTCTTAGACAGTACGCTGACCGGATGAGTGTATTCTATCAGGCGGGCCAAATCATGATCCCTAAGAAAGAACAGCTCCTTTACAGCCACCTCGAAGATTCCGTCTATGAGGTGGTCGTGCCAGGTGGCCAAGGAGTCTTTCATCCGAAAGTCTGGATCCTGCGGTTCACGGCCCCAGGTCAGCCTGTTCTTTATCGGGTCTTGTGTTTAAGCCGGAATCTGACCTTCGACCACTCATGGGACACGGCCCTTGTGCTCGATGGCAAAGTGATTGATCGAAAGAATGCCTTTGCTGCAAATCATCCATTAGCAGATTTTGTGGCAAGTTTACCCAAATTAACAAAACGAAGTTTGCCGGAGGGCGCCATCGGGAATATTCAGCTTGTAGAACAGGAATTGAGGCGTGTACTATTCGAACTTCCGGAAGGATTTGAGGATATTTCATTCTGGCCTCTGGGGATTGAAGGTAATCGAAGGTGGCCTTTTAACGGCAGGATCGACCGGATGCTGATTGCTTCTCCTTTTGTCAATGCAGAATTTATTTCACGTTTATCGGATTCAAATGGCAAAAATGTCCTGGTGTCCCGTTTAGAGAGTTTGGAGGCGCTTGATCCAAAATGTCTGAAAACCTTCAAGCGGGTGTACTTTCTCAATCCCGCATTACATGTTGAAGAAAACGAAGAAGATGGTGATGAAGCTCAGGAAAGGATAGAGGGGCTTCACGCCAAGCTTTACATTGGTGAAAATGGGTGGGATGCAAGAGTATGGACGGGTTCCGCCAATGCGACCCATGCGGCCTTCAACCATAATGTCGAATTCCTGGTTGAGATGGACGGGAAAAAGAGCCGGTTTGGCATTGATGCCTTCTTGAGCCAAACAAAAGGTACGACGAGTTTTGCTGACCTGCTTCAGGAATTCGTTCCTTCTGAGGACATTACATCGATAGATCCAGACCAAGAGAACCTGGATCGTTTGGCTGATGATGTGCACAGAAACTTGTCAGCGACCAAGTTTGTGGCTCAAGTGACTACGGACCAAGAACAAAATGTATTCAACGTTAATCTCCGGTACCTGGAAGACTCGATCTTCGAAATTCCAACCGAAGTTTCAATAAAATGCTGGCCGATTACTCTACGGGAAGCGACGGCTGTCTCTCTGTTCAAAGGGACCAACCTGATCGCTGAATTTGATAAATTGTCTTTTGAAGGACTTACTTCGTTCTTCGCTTTTGATTTAAGAGCAGTTAGAGATGAGAAAAAGGCAGCCCGTCGCTTTGTCCTCAACATACCTTTAAAGGATGCTCCAACAGATAGACGAGAAAGGATTCTCCGGTCGCTGCTACGTAATAAGAATCAAGTGATTCGTTTCATTCTTCTTTTGCTTGCTGAGGGAGGGGCAGAGGCATATGATATTCTTGAGGAAATTCGCGACGCTATGGCAAAAGGCCATAAAAACGGTGCAGGAGGAAACGGTATTGGACTTCCTCTCTTCGAATCTCTTGTGAAAGCCCTAAACCGTGATCCGCGAAAACTTGACCAAGTGGCAAGGTTAGTAGATGACCTAAAAAAGACACCTGAAGGTAAGGAACTTTTGCCAGATGGATTCGACTCGATCTGGGAACCTATATGGTCTGCAAGACAGAGGCTAAGCCAATGAAAAAAGAAGCCCTTTGCCCTAATGTGCCTCAAATTCTCGGCGTACTGAAGGATTTTCAACGGAATACACTGGAATATGTTTTCCGCCGCCTCTATCTCGATCAAGACAACACGCGCCGTTTCCTGATTGCGGATGAGGTAGGGCTTGGAAAAACGCTTGTAGCGAGAGGGGTGGTTGCAAAAACCATAGAACATTTGTGGAATAAAGTTAAACGAATTGATGTTGTCTACATTTGCTCTAATACTGACATTGCCAGGCAAAATATCAATCGACTGAATGTGACTGGTCAAGAGGACTTTGCCTTGGCTTCACGGATTACACTCCTTCCAACACAGCTATCAGATCTTAAAGGCAATCGGCTGAACTTTGTCTCGTTTACCCCTGGAACATCCTTTGACCTGAAATCGAGCCTCGGGAATGCCGAGGAGCGCGCGCTTCTATACTGGTTATTGGAACGGGCTTGGCGGATACGAGGAACAGGTCCCCTTAATGTCCTCCAGGGCCATATGCGGTCAGGAAACTTCCGTGAATGGGTGAGGTACTACAGGAATGTCAAAATTGACGAATCGTTGTCCGAGGCATTTTCGGCGTCTTTAGGCCATAGAGTTGAAACGGATAAACATGAAGGTCGGAGAGATATCAGGTCCCGCTTCGAGGATCTCTGTAAACGTTTCAGTTACGCGCGCAAACACATTCCTGAAGATGAGGCTGAGGACCGCTCACAATTCGTAGGCGAGTTGAGAACGTTACTCGCAGCTACATGCTTGAAGGCCCTCGAACCGGATCTAATTATTTTAGACGAATTTCAACGGTTCAAGCATCTTTTAGACGGGGAGGATGAGGCAAGTCGCCTTGCGAGAGAGCTTTTTAGCTATTCGAATGAACAGAGTTCTGCCCGGGTACTCCTTCTTTCTGCAACGCCATACAAAATGTATACGTTAAGCTCTGAATCTGCTGAGGACGACCATTACCAGGATTTTCTCAGGACATTTCGTTTCTTAGAAACGAATCTTGATCATGTGGCCCAGTTTGAAAAACTCCTCCGCGAGTACCGCCTTGAGCTTTATAGGTTAGGGAATGGCGGTGGGGAAAGGCTGTCCCAAATCAAACAGGAACTTGAATCACGGCTGCGGCGGGTGATGGTTCGGACCGAAAGACTTTCAGTCACAGAAGACAGAGATGGTATGCTCATGGAGGTTCCAGGTAAGAGTGTAAAGCTCGAATCGCACGATTTGGGATCTTATGTAGCCATTGAGAAGGTTGCCCAACTTCTGGAACAAGGTAGCACGATCGAATACTGGAAATCAGCTCCCTACCTTCTCAACTTCATGGATGATTATAAACTCAAGAAAGAATTCCTAAATGCGATCCCTATCGAAGAAAAATGCGCTGCCCTTGCTAAAGAAATGGGAATTATGAAGGATCTTCTGCTACCTTGGCGTGAAATCTTTAATTACAGGAAGGTTGACCCAGGCAATGCACGCCTGCGTGGTCTTATGACCGATACCCTTGATCTGGGGGCTTGGCGGTTGCTCTGGATACCTCCATCCTTGCCTTACTATCGACTTGAAGGTCCTTTCTCAGAACCAGATTTGAGACAATATACCAAGCGGCTTGTCTTTTCCTCGTGGAAAATTGTTCCAAAGGTTATCGCAAGTCTCTTGAGTTATGAGGCTGAACGTCGAATGGTTTGCTCTTTAGACGAAAACCCGGAGAATACTACGGAGGCCCGGAAGCGTCGTCGACCGCTACTTCGGTTTGCTCAAAGCGATGGACGGAATACAGGAATGCCCGTTCTCGGTCTTATTTATCCAAGCATAGCCTTAGCGCGTGAATTTGATCCGCTTGCAGCAATTCCTGAAAAAAGTAAAGAACTTGGACTTCCAACCATTAATGAGATAGTCAATCATTTAAAGAAACAAGTTGAAGAGATGATTCGTGGTATTAAAATGGATGTTTTAGAATTCGGTCCTGAAGACGAATCCTGGTATTGGGCCACTCCAATTCTATTGGACCTCCAGCACAATAATAAGGAGACAAGGGAATGGTTTGAACGCCGAAATCTGGGGGCAATATGGGCCGGCAAAGAGGATGAGAATGAAGACGAGGAGTTTGAGACGAACTGGTCATCTCATGTGAGATATGCCAGTGAGTTTGTTGAAAAATACGAGACAGGGAGTCTTTCGCTTGGCCGCCAGCCGGCTGATCTTGTTTTAGTTATTACACAAATGGCATTGGGAGGTTTCGGTGTTTCTTCGTTGAGAGCGATTTCACGGCTGGGTAGAGAAGCAGGTGATTCATGCTCCCTGGAAGCAAGGGATCGCGCAGCACAAATAGCGCGGTCATTTCTCTATCTCTTTAACCTGCCTGAGCCGATGGCCTTATTGAGAGGGATGAACCGCGAAGAGCCATATTGGCGGAGAGTCCTGGAATATTGTGTGAACGGGGGTATTCAATCTGTTCTGGATGAGTATGTCCACGTCCTTCGAGAATCGTTAGGTCTAATTGACAAACCGTTTCCTGAGACGGCAGGCAAAATTTCCAAGGCTGTTCGCGACGCGCTCACTCTGAGAACTTCAAATTTGAGTGTTGATGATATCGAAGTTGATCCTTCAACGTGTCGAGTGGGCTGTCAGGATCATGGGATGCGCGCAAGATTTGCTCTCCGGTTTGGTGAAGAAAAGGTTGAAGATAGCCAGGAAATGACCCGTGCAGATCAGGTGCGAACCGCCTTCAATTCACCCTTTTGGCCTTTTGTGCTTGCAACCACATCCGTTGGTCAGGAAGGCCTCGATTTTCACACCTACTGTCATGCAGTTGTCCATTGGAACCTTCCGTCCAATCCTGTTGACCTTGAACAACGCGAGGGACGCATCCACAGATACAAAGGACATGCTGTGCGGAAGAACGTATCGGCAAAATACGGAGATACAGTACCCTTAACGAATGGGGTTGACCCATGGGAGGCGCTGTTTGCCTTTGGAAAAGCTAATCGAGATGCGCATTCTTCTGATTTGGTACCCTTCTGGGTATTTCCATTAGAAAATGGTGCAAAGATCGAACGTCACGTTCCAGCGTTGCCTCTCAGCCGTGAAATTGAAAGGTTTGCTGCTCTCCGCCGTTCTCTCGCTGTATATAGGATGGTGTTCGGACAAGTACGGCAAGAAGATCTAATCGATTATTTGATTAACCATCTTCCTGAATCGGAGATAGAGAGAGTTTCCCAAGATCTCCGAATCGATTTAAGTCCCCCGAGTACTTAGGGAGGCAGTCGACATTTAAAATCTGAAGAGGAGTACGCAAATTATTTGGACGAATGTTACGGAAAAGCCTCCCAAAAGGATCAAAGTTGGAAGAAAAAAGTCGTAAAAGGAATGATTAAAGTGGCAAGAGTAGACCGGAGAATACCGGATGAAGAAGGAATTTAGATACGATATCGGACCTTGAGCCACATCCACGAGATACCCCTTCTTCCTCTATTCTGGATGTGGGCGGACCGCTGGACTGGATTGGATATAAGAAAATGAATCAGACCCTTAAAGCCCTATCAGAGGTTATCAAACAGCATCCCTTAGGGGAGAAGCTTCTCTTTGTTCCTTCGTATTCGATTGGTCACCAGATTGGCCAATCTCTTTCTCGGGCAGGGACTTCCTGGATCAATTTGAGAATTTCAACGCCGGCAGGTTATGCCCATGGCTTGTTGGCCAGCGAACTTGCCACGGCAGGAATTCGCCTCATCGACGAAAATGATGGACTCCTGATAGTTGAAAAACTCTACAAGGAAAACCCGAAGTCAAAAGAAGGGCGACAGTACTTTGAAGCAGCTGAAGAGATTTCTGGGATCCTTAAGTGCCTCACAGGGAGCCTTCGCGAATTGAAGATGGCCGGAGTTGAAAAAGAGGAGATCGATCCAGGGGCTTTTATTAACCCGCAAAAAGCAAAGGACCTTATCTGGCTTTACAAGAGTTTTGATCAATATCTGAAGGAGAACCGGTTGATCGACGAAGCAGGTCTTCTCAAGATGGCTACCCGGAAACTCGAAAAAGACCATGCCCCATTATCTGAAAGGATCGTAATTGTTCTATCAGATTTCCCATTCACAAATATCGAGAAGAACTTGATCAATCTTGTGGGAGGGAAGGATTTGGTTGTCGTTCCCCATAGCCAGCCCGTCAGCCTTGAGATCCCGGTAGGATTTTTTCAGCCTCCAGCCATCGATAAAAAAAGGTTGATAGAAATATCAGATCAAACATGGAGTTGCTCCCCTGGCTTTTTAAACCTGAGACGGCCCCCGGGCCCTTGAATGACGAAACTGTCTCCATCTTCAGTGCGCTGGGTGAATCGAACGAGGTCCGGGAGGTATTCAGACGTATCCTTAAACAAAACATTTCGTTTGATGATGTAGAGCTCCTTGTCACAGCACTGAATCCCTATATTTCACTTATCTATGAAATTGCTCAGTCCATCGATGTACCGGCTACCTTCTCATCGGGTATCCCGATCAGCTATTCCAGGCCAGGCAAGGCCCTTCTCCTTTACCTGCAATGGCAGGAAGAAGACTTCAGCGAAAGCAGTTTGAGAAGGCTTTTATCAGGTGGTTACCTCGATTTTGACCATTTCGAGAAAGAACAAGAAAGTCCCTCCTTTGGCAAAGCAGCCTCGCTCCTTCGAGGAGCGGCAGTAGGGTGGGGAAAGGAACGCTACGTCAAACAACTCAATACCCTCGAACAGAGTTACCAGTCCAGGGCGAAAGAAATGATGGAGGAGGGCGAGGAAACAAAGGCCCGATGGATCGAGGCAGAGGCCCGAAAGGTTAGCTGGTTAGCGGGATATATGGAAGCGATCCTTGGTACTCTTCCGAAGCCCGATCCCGAAGGTGCCCTTGAGACGAAAGCCTTCTTCGAGGGATGCCTAACCTTTGTGGAACGGTTTTGCCGCACCGCAAGCGAAATTGACGGTGGGGCCAAATTAATCATAAAGGAAACGTTGCAATCACTGATTCAGGGCCCTTCGTTTCACCTGTCCTCAAGTGAAATCTCCGATCGGTTGAGAGAGATTGTTTCCGGGATGACCGTCGCTTCTTCTCTTCCACAACCTGGATCAATCCATGTAGCCCATTATTCGGCAGGAGCCTATAGTGGCCGTCCGAATGTGTTTATTCTTGGACTGGATCAGAGTCGCTTTCCGGGAGCCCTCCTTCAGGATCCGGTTCTCCTGGATAAAGAACGAAGTAGTTTGCAAAAGGAGATGGTCCTCTCTCACGAGCGCCTCTATCAAAGCACGTATTCCATGGCTAAGGTGATTGGCTCCCTGGAGGGAAGGGTCACGGTAAGCTATTCCTGCAGGAATTTGAAGGAGGACCGTGAAATTTTCCCCTCTCATTTGCTTCTGAACGTTTACAGGTTGATCTCGGGGGACCGGAAGGCTGACTACGGCGTCTTGATAAATTCCCTTGGGCCTCCGTCAGGATTTATTCCCAGACCCGATGATATTCCTCTCAATGACTGGGAGTGGTGGCTTAAGAGAATAGAGAAACCCTATGGAGAAGATTCGGTGCTTGCCTGTTATCCGAATCTTCAAGCGGGCGAAGAGGACCTCAACGCTAACTTAAATTGACCCACTTATGCTAAATAAAGATGACCCACGCAAGTAAACTAAGAGGTCCATATACATCAAAGATTAAACCCTTAACAATCAAAAGGTTGCTTGAAAAAGAGCGATTATTGCGCGCGCAATAAGGTACCTTATCATGGGTCAATAAACTTTAGCATAAGTGGGTCAATTCCGATGAGCGTCAAGGGACCAATAGATACATTCTTTCTTCCTACGTCCGTGCTCTGCCATAGCATCTAATATTGTCGCAGCCCCCGTTTCGCCCATGCCCTGCCGTTCCCTATGGCCGGAAACCCCTCGCCCGATCTCTTTACTCTTATTTGCTTGACGATGATCTTTTGTCACCCAAAATCCCACAGGGATCGAAGGGTAAAAACCCCTGTAATTATCACCCACACCCCCGGTTTGGGTAATAGAAGGGACAGAAATATGACCCAAATAAGTAAGGAAAAAGATACGATCAACTTGAAAAGTTAATAGCATCCCGGCAGACTGACTCCACAGAACTGAATGTTGCCTCAGTTTTATAACAGTGAAATCCAAAGTAGCCGTATGATTGGAACTTCAGGTTCTCAGTTTCAAGGCAGTCGTCAATCTTGTCATCCAGGCAAGCCCGAAGCCTACTTCCATCAACGGCAAATTGGATCGTGTGGGTTGTTCCCAAGCCTATTTCACCGTAATCCTTTTTGCTCAACAATCCCACATTCGGCAAATCAACCAACTCCAAGCTTCCATTTCTCCTTACGTACAGCAGATAACCCCCAAGCCACGGGTTTGCATGGGTTTGTCTAAAGAAAATACCGAACCAATCTTCATCCGATTCGGCAGACTTAAGCCGAAATGTCACTTTCACTGCACCGTCTCTGAATGCAGCCCCGGCTGGAATATATTCACCCCGCCTCAAATCTTTGTCATCTGGAAAAAATAAAGAGTAGAATGGCCCCGCCTCTCTGCTAAGGGGCAGTTCCTTGATTGCGATATATTGTTCAAGGTAGTTTTCGATCCTTTTTCTCAAATCTTCCTCGGTGGAATAGTTATGGATTTCATATCCCCGTACATCGGAGCCAATCTCGGTTAGAGTCCGACCTGAAACTCGAAGGATATTTTTCTTCAGAGAGATAGCGATGCCGAGTTCCACATGGACGTTAGGGTTATTATATGTGAGGTCAGCTACGACCACATCGCACGACTCAATATTTGAAAGAAATTGGTTCAAAAGATCAGTATTTTGTTTCTTAAACATCTCATATTTCATAAATGGGGGACATGGCTCAATAATACTGCTGTTTC
>Ga0315282_10007988_pt1 | contig 17230 bp, 14 predicted proteins | sample YL17G07_20_MG_FD_203693 | JGI IMG/M metagenome (GOLD analysis project Ga0315282, IMG submission 203693) | Sediment microbial communities from Yellowstone Lake, YNP, Wyoming, USA - YL17G07_20 | ecosystem: Environmental > Aquatic > Freshwater > Lake > Sediment | place: USA: Wyoming | collected... | reverse complement strand
TAATGGTTTAGCCGTAGTAATCACCTTTCTTTCTTTGGTTTTTATAGCTACGGTTAGCCATTATATATCAGTTCAGTCTATATGTCAAAAAGAATAAGTATCATTTCTAACTAAAATAGGTATAAGAATACCAAAAAGAACTACAGAGCTTGCTGTGGGTAGAAGGATAAAAACCGGGATTTGCGTTCCAAGTATCAGTAGAAAGACAGTTTTTCTTCCGATCTTATCAGACAAAGCCGCCCAAAAAATCCTGCCTAAACCGTTAAAGAGAGAACCAACGAAAACAAGCGTTCCGCCTGCTACTGCACTAAGTCCGACTTGACTTTGAGCCATAGGAGAAAGGTTACAAAGCAATGCAATTCCAGCAGTGACGTTGATAAAAAGTATAAGCCATAGCAGATAGAACTGTGGCATACTAACTGCTTTCTTGAGATCCATTGAAACATCAGTTGCAGGAGGCGCATTTTTCTTTGGAGATAGAGCTTTCCAATCTTGCGGTGGATTATTCAACTTTTGAGCAACAATTAGTAGCACAACAAGGAATATTGCACCAAACAAATAAAAGGTATTAGCAATTCCAATACTCGGTAAAATTAAGGGCACAACCTGTCCTATGATGGCAGCTCCAAAACCGAATCCCATCACAGCAAGACCGGTAATCAATCCCCTTTTATCAGGGAACCATCGTACCAGAATAGCGATTGGCGTTATGTATCCCAGTCCGTTTCCAATACCACCGATCAATCCATAACCTAACCAGAGAATCCACTTACTTTCTAAGCTGTCAGCAAGTCCTGCGATGAGAGTGCCGACACCAAATAAGATAGCCGCTATTGTTGCAACTTTTCGCGCACCGGCACGGTCTACAAAACGCCCGCCAAAAGCGGCTGATATGCCTATGAAGAATATAGCCAACGAAAACGTCATACTCACTTCAAAACCAGACCATCCGTGGCTTTCCATAAGTGGTTTTTTAAATACGCTCCATCCGTAAACAGTGCCTAACATAACCATCATGATAACACCGGCTATCGCTACTACCCATCTATTTCTAGGCGCAACAACATTGCCCATTTCAATAACCCTCCACATTTTATACTGAACCTATGAAAAAAACTTCACTCATTTTTAACTACAGGTCCCCCAACCTGCGGTATCATAAACAGTAAAGGATTTACGATAGTTTCCACCACCTCCTTAAAGCTTATGAGTTACTTGTAACTCATTATTATACTTGTCTGCTAAAGAAATTGCTAATAAATAATCATCATTAGTATTGATGTTGAAAAAAACATTTAATTCACACTCAGAATATTTTGTAAAATCTACTTTGTTGACTTTTACATAAGGAAAAAGATTAGTTACTTTCAAACTACCAGAATTTATCAATGATTCTATGGGGTTTATACATTTTTTTGAATAAATTGCACAGAGTGGATGATAACCGTCTGGTGTAAAAGGGATTACAATGTCATAACCTTCTATCTGATTAATGAGAGATTCTAAAACGTAAGGTTGGATGAATGGCATATCGCAGGCTATGACTAGGTTACAATGTGTCATGGATTTTTGCAAACCTGTATATATTCCACCGAGAGGACCTGATCCGGGAATAATATCGCTATATATGGGGATTGCAAGATACTCGAATTCTTTCGGAGAGTTTGTAATTAATAAAATGCTTTCTGTTACCACAGATAGTGCATCTATAACATGCTCGATAATGCTTTTATTGCCAACTTTTAGTAGAGCTTTATTTTTATAGCCAAGTCTTTTACTCACACCACCGGCAAGGATTACCCCTGTAATTGCGTTATTCGATCCTGTAATCGTGTGAATATACGTTCATCCTCCCTCCACGGGCAAATCCTACTAGAGTAATACCGGCTTGATCCGCAAATCGTAAAGCCATGCTCGTAGGTGCTGATCTTGACACAATGATGGGAATACCGCGCTTTGCGACTTTTATCAATATTTCGGATGATATACGTCCGCTGGTCAAGATGAGTTTGTCCTTAATCTCAATCCCTTTAATCAAGCACTCCCCAAAAACCTTATCAACAGCGTTATGCCGTCCAATATCCTCTTTGAATATCAATATTCCATCTGCATCACACAGCGCTGCTGCATGTGTACCTCCTGTTGATTTGTATAGATTTGACATTGATTGAAATTCGCTGGATAGTTGGACTATGGAATTTGCAGATATTCTTAGGTTTGACGATAGTTCGTTTATTTTAAGGTTATTTAGAAAGTCATAAGGGTTTAAGCTGCGCCCACAACCAGAGGTTATATCTCTCTTTGTAAGAAGATTTTCTGCTAGATGGGCATCACTAGCCAAAAGAACCTTGAGTTCACCGCCGTCTTCCGAGATAGACAGCGATTCAACGTCATCTATTGAATCTATAAGATCATCTGAGAGTAGAAATCCAAGCCCAAGTATATCAAGATCAGACGGACTACAAAACATTGTTACATAAGGCCTATCTTTGACAAACTTACCATCGCTGAGAGCTATGGTCAAGGCGTGTTCTTTGATGATTAGATCGTCTTCTTTTCTTCGACCATCCCTGTCTATTCGAACTATGATTATGTTTTCAGTTTTTTCGGTAAAATTGGGCATAGCAAATTAAGGACAGGATAATGAGCATTGAATAATTAATCGGGGTATAGATTAATTATTCAATGCTCATTATCCTGTCCTTTTTGAATTTAATAGAATTTACTCTCTTATTGGTTCAACCTTCACAGCACATATTTTATATTCGGGTATTTTCGCCACAGGGTCCAAAGCGGCGATGGTTAGCAGATTAGCTGCGGCTTCCTTGAAATGAAAGGTCATAAAGACTGTCTCTTTTGGTGATCTTTCTGTAACCTTCACTTTCGCTACCAGAGTACCCCTGCGTGATGTGACTCTTGCCATATTCCCATCGTTAAATCCTAGTTTGACGGCATCTCTAGGATTCATCTCGACGGTGCCTTCCGGATAAAGCTCATTAATACCGGGTGATCGCCTGCTTAAAGTACCTGTGTGAAAATGATACAACATGCGACCCGTATTCAACAGGAACGGATATTCACTGTCTGGCATCTCGTGTGGTGGGCGGTATTCGATAGCATAGAATTTGCCTAATCCACGTGAGAATTTATCTTTATGAAGGAACGGAGTTCCCGCATGTTCATTATTTGGGCATGGCCATTGCAATCCATTACCTTCCAGACGTTCGTAACTCATTCCGCCATAAATGGGGGTCAATTCAGCGATCTCTTTCATTATTTGCGCTGGGGATTCGTATTTCATATCATACCCCATTCGGTTTGATATATCACAGATTATCTCCCAATCAGGGCGTGCTTCACCGGGTGGTTCAACTGCTTTGTGCCACAACTGAACTCGACGTTCCGTATTGGTGAGTGAACCATCTTTTTCGGCAAAAGTTGCGGCGGGAAGCACAACATCAGCTAGTTGTGCTGTTTCTGAGAGAAATATATCCTGCACGACAAGAAAATCAAGGTTCTTCAAGGCTTCCATCACAGAATTACTATCAGGATCACTAAGCACCGGGTTCTCACCCATAATATACATGCCCTTGATCTTGCCTTCGTGAGCGGCGTGCATTATTTCAACCAAAGTCAATCCTGCACCTTCTGGTAAACTCACGTTCCATGCTTTCTCAAATTTGCTTTTTGCGGATTCATCAGTAACTCTCTGATAGCCCGTATAGAAGTTTGGCAGGCAACCCATGTCACAAGCACCTTGAACGTTGCTTTGCCCACGCAGAGGATTAACGCCTGTGCTTTCTTTTCCTACATGACCCGTCAGCATAGCCAGATTAGCTACGGACATAACGTTATCGGTTCCTGTTGTATGCTGAGTAATACCCATTGTGTAGAAGATCATCGCCTTTTCCGTTGTGGCATACATCCTTGCTACTTTGCGTAAATCTTCAGCAGGGATACCTGATATTTCTTCCACGTATTCTGGTGTATATTTCTCAACAGTATTTTTAAGTTCCTCCAATCCCTCCGTACGCTCTTCAACAAACTTCTTATCGTACAAGTTTTCGTTGATTATTACGTTCATCAAGCCATTGATATAGGCTACGTCAGTACCAAATCTTGGAGATAGATGAATGTCTGCCCTTCCCGCTAATTCGGTAAGTCGTGGGTCAATGACGATCATCTTCGCCTCATGGAGTTTTTTCGCCCCTTTCATTGCACTGCCTATAATAGGATGCGCTTCGGTAGTATTAGAACCGATTATCAAAAGCAATTCTGCTTTCTCGATCTCTGAAATAGAGTTTGTCATAGCTCCACTGCCAAATGATGCGGCCAGACCGGCCACTGTTGTGGAGTGTCAGAGACGGGCGCAGTGGTCAAGGTTCTTCGTGCCAAGTACTGTCCGTGCAAATTTCTGCATGAGGTAGTTCTCCTCATTACTGCACTTGGCGGAAGCCAGAACCGCAAGCCCATCACCTCCGTATTCCTTTTTAATTTCAGAGAACTTAGATGCTACTAGATCAAGAGCTTCGTCCCACGATGCCTCCTGAAATTCGCCATCTTTCTTGATTAACGGTTTTTTCAGCCTTTCTTCACTGTGAATGAAATCCCATCCGAATCTGCCCTTAACGCATAATGATCCAGATGATACAGGAGAATCCTCAACGGAAGTGACTTTTATGATTTTACCATTTTTTACATTTAATTCAATGGTACATCCACAACCACAATAGTTGCAAATGCTTTTAACCTTTTTCATCTCCCAGGTACGTCCCTTGCCGAGTGCCTGCTTTTCTGTGAGGGCGCCAACAGGACACACCGACACGCACCTACCACAGAAAACGCAAGTTGAGTCTTGCAATAGTTTATCACTGTCTGCCACAACCTTTGAAACAAATCCACGCTTGGCGAATTCAAGCACCTCTGAAACCTGCACGTTACTACATGCTGAAATGCACCTGCCACAGAGAATACACTTGTTAAAGTCTCTGACTATAAAAGGATTCGATGTATCTACAGGATACTCATGTCGTTCACCTTCAAAGCGTGACTGAGATATGCCGTATTCATAAGCATAATCTTGAAGTTTGCAGTTTCCCGTTTTTTCACAGGTCATGCAGTCTAAAGGATGATCTGACAAAAGCAACTCCAGCACCATTTTTCTGGCTTTTATTAGTTGCTCAGTATTGGTTCTTACGACCATACCATCACCCACTTGAAAACCACACGAAGTTACTAAACCTCTAGCCTTCTCTACTTCTACAAGACATAACCTGCATGCGCCACTAGGTGGCAGTGCCTCGTGATAACAAAGGTGAGGTATATTAATTCCAGCCGCTTTAGCTGCCTGAAATATAGTCATTCCTTCTTGTGCAGTTATTGCCTTACCATCAATAGTCAATGTAACTTCTGCCAAGATTTCACCTCCTGGGTTTTTACAGTAAAAAATAAAGCATTTACTCAAAAAGCAAGCTGGAATCGTGATCCAGCGTATGAATAAATGCTTTATGTATTCAATTTAACAGTTATAAAAGTCATTTTTTCTTTTTTCAGATAATTTTATTCGTACCACGGTCTTTATTAAACTAATAGATTTAATATAACACAGGAAAATTTCAATGTCAAGGGTATATAGCAAAATTCTTCTTAAAACTTTAAATATTTTCATTTTTATGCTATACTTTAACTGCTTCATCATGATATAAAATATGGAGGAGCTAAGACATCATTTGTTATTTGCTTGCGGTAGGAAATTCTGAGTAAAGGAATTATCCAGAATAGACTGCTCTGTTTAATGTGTTTTATTTGAAACTATAAAGGTATTTTTCTTTACAATTTTGGAATCTCTCCGCAGGAAAGGAGCTATTTGCTAATGGCGGAAATCAAACTTACTATAAACGGAAAAGAGACTGTAGGCGAAAAAGGTGATTCGGTACTCAGTATCTGTGAGAAAAATGGCATCTATGTGCCAACCTTATGTCATCAAAAACGTCTGATTGATACGGGTGCCTGCCGAATGTGCCTTGTTGAGATTGAGGGTACAAGAGGATACAGACCAGCATGTTGCACTGAAGCAAATGAAGGTATGGTAGTAAAAACCGATACCGACGAGATCAAAAGACTCAGAAGAACGATGCTTGAGTTCCTATTTTCTGAGCGCAATCATTTCTGTATGTTTTGTGAGGCTAGCGGCGATTGTGAATTGCAAAAGCTTGCTTATGAACATGGCATAGAACATGCCAAATATGATTATGCGCAGCCCCACGTTAGAGTTGATTCTTCGAGATATTATTTCGTATTCGATGAAAACAGATGTATACTTTGTATGCGTTGTATCAGAGCATGTTCTGAAATAGCAGGACACAACGTTCTCGATCTTGGCAAACGAGGCGCAGAGGCTAGGATCATTGCAGACCTTAACGTACCTTTTGGCGAATCTACCTGTACATCCTGTGGTACATGTTTGCAAATATGTCCAACTGGAGCGCTAGTTGATAGATCAAGCTCATATCTGGGTCGCATGGCTCAATGCGATGTTACGAAAACCACTTGCTCTGCATGTAGTGTTGGGTGCGGAATTGAGGTAGTCACCAGAGATAACCACATACTGAAAGTCAATGGTGATTGGGATACACCAGTCAGTAAAGGTGTCCTTTGCGTTGCTGGAAGATTTAAGCCACTGCACATCCAAAAAGAGCGTATAACTAAACCGATGATTAAGAAAAACAATACGTTTGAGGAAGTTGAATTAGATGAAGCTCTGAATTACGTAGTTAAGAAATTTAAGGATATAGGTATGAAAGACGTAGTAGGACTTATATCATCCACAGCTACAAATCAAGAAGCTGGCGCCTTCTCTAAAGCTCTTGGTATGGATAGAGTAGCTGAATTCGCATCTCAAACCGTTATAGTTGATAAAGATCGGGTTGCCTCCCTGAAGGATATGGAATCCTCCGATTGCATCCTGATGTATAAAGTTGATCTTGATAAAGAAAGCCCTGTCGTAGGTTCTTTTGTAAAACTGGGTGTCTATAAGCGCGATACGAATCTAATAGTAGTAGACATTAATGCAAACAGCTACGAGAGACATGCAAACATGGTGCTAAAACCGGGAGAACTCGGTTCCGCAAGGGAACTATTGGAAAGAGCCTCCAACCCGGTAATAATATATAGCACAAATACCAATGCTCATGAAGTTGAAAGCCTGATGAAACTCTCTGGTAAGGCCAAGATGATGGGTCTGTTAGCAGGGGCGAACAGCAAAGGCTTGCGTAATATTGGTATTGACGGCAAGGCTGATATTCAAAATGCGAAGGCTTTATACATTCTGGCGAATGATGATGATCTGAAAGATAAACTAAATAAATACAACGCAAGTTTTGTCGTATTACAGACTAGCTACCTTTCTCCAGAAGTTGACAACGCCGACGTAATACTGCCTTCACCAATATGGGCAGAAAAAGATGGTAGCATTACCAACATTGATGGATTGGTACAAAAGGTTGTTAAATCAATAAATGCCCCAGAAGGTGTTCTGTCTAACGAAGCGACTATAACATTGCTGTCAAGCAAACTTGGTTAATGAATCTGATCAAAACTTTCACATAAGCCAGGTAATAGCTAATACGAGGAGGAGACAATGGCAAAGGTAAAGATAGCGACAGATTGGCTGGATATATGTTCAGGATGTGAGATGTCGCTTTTGGACATAGATGAACGTATCATAGAGCTTTTGAAACATATTGAACTTACTTCCTGTCCGATAACTGACCTTAAACATCCACCAAGAGAAGGAGTGGATGTCGGGATACTTACCGGTTCGGTAGGAAATACTGATCAGCTTGAGGTTGTTAAAGATATGCGGGAGCATTGCAAGATTCTGGTTGCTGTTGGTGATTGTGCAACGTTCAGTCCGATACCAATAACTGCTCTGCGTAACTTCTTTGATAAAGAGCAAGTGCTTGAGCGCGGCTATATCGAGACTGAAAGTACCATTGACGGCAAAATTCCAGATTCCGATATGCTCTGCAAGCTTTTTACCAAGACAAGACCGATTAATGAATTTGTCAAAGTGGACGTTTACTTGCCGGGATGCCCGCCTGACGCAGACGCCATTTATTACGTGCTTTCTGAATTGGTCGCCGGACGAATGCCTGTTTTGACAGGTAAGAACTTGCGTTACGATTGATATATAGCACTTTTTAACGATTATGAAATGGTTTTTTAATCTGAGTGTGAAAAATATAATCACGAATGATACGAATAGGAACGAATATCACAAATATAAATAAAAACATTCGTGTAATTCGTTCTATTAGTGAAATTCGTGATAAAAAATTCTGATTAAATGGATTTATAATTTTTATTCTTACACTAAATCCAGAAGAACCTATTATATAAAAACATATTCGTGGAGGAAATATTAAAATGGGAGAGACAATAACCATTGCGCCGGTAACACGTATTGAAGGACACGCAAAGGTTTTTATCCAACTTAACGGTGATGGTAAAGTTGAGAATTCATACTTTCAGGTCAACCAGTTCAGAGGGTTCGAGAAGTTCTGTGAAGGGCGAATGTTTTTTGAAATGCCTATAATCGCACCTCGAATCTGTGGTATATGCCCTGTTACGCATCATCTTGCCGCCGCTAAAGCTTGTGATGAGATAATTGGTGTGAAACCACCAAAAACAGCTTCAATGCTGAGAGAACTCTTGCACATGGGACAGATAGTTCAATCCCATGCGCTTCATTTCTTTCATCTTGCAAGCCCTGATCTTCTGTTCGGATTTGATGCTGACCCCGCCATCCGAAACGTTGCAGGCTTAGTTGAAAAAAATCCAGAGCTTGCAGTTAAGGGTGTCAAACTCAGAAAATTCGGTCAGGAAATAATCAAGAAATTGGGTGATAAGAAGGTTCATCCAAACTATGCAGTTCCCGGTGGGGTCAACAAAGCGCTTTCAGTTAAAGATCGAGATGAAATTCTAAGCCAATACGATGAAATGATGGGTTATACAAAGGTTGGACTCGATATCATTAAAGGCTGGATTAACGAAAATAAAGAGATGACTGAGAGATGCGGAAAGTTTAAGTCGGGATATATGGGGCTGGTTGACAAGTGTGACGCCCTTGAGCTTTATGATGGTCTTGTCAAGTTAGATGATAAGAACGGTAACGTCCTTGAGAGATTCAACGGAAAAGATTATCTTGATTACATAGGTGAACACACAATAGATTGGTCATATCTGAAGTCAACATACTATAAGAAACTTGGCTATCCAGAGGGCGTTTATCGTGTTGGGCCTCTTGCACGTTTAAATGTTGCAGATACAATCTCAACACCTCTTGCCAATGAAGAATTGAAGGGATTTAAAGCATTATCAAACGGTCCGGTTGAAGGTTCACTCCATTATCATTATGCCAGAATGATCGAATGTTTATATGGTATGGAAAGGCTGAAGCAGTTGCTTGATGATCCAGAGATCACATCAACTGACATTCGTGCCGAAGCAAAAGGCATTACTGGTCATGGAGTTGGCGTGATAGAGGCGCCTCGTGGCACTGTTTTCCACGACTACCATTGCGATGAGACTGGCAAGCTAACCAAAGTCAATCTGATCATTGCTACAGGTCACAACAACTGGGCTATGAGCAAGGCGGTTGATATGGTTGCTAAAGAGTTTGTGGATGGCAATAACCTTAAAGAAGGTATGCTCAACAGAGTCGAAGGGGCTATAAGATGCTACGACCCATGTCTGTCTTGCTCGACTCATGCGGTTGGACAGATGCCATTGTCAATAGATATTGTTGACGTCGAAGGAAATGTCGTGCATCATCTCCAGCGTGATTAAGATACTCTATCACGAATTACACGAATGTGAAGAAAGGTCTATAGGGCATCTGTAGGCTCAACTTAAAGACCTATTGACTTATAAATCCATAGACCTTTCTTAATTAGTGAAATTCGTGATAAAAAGTTCACATCTGAACTATGCTATTTTCATTCCCACACTCAACACGGAAGAACCACATAATTTGTTATAAAAATTATGAAATCTGATAAAACAAAACTTATAATTGTCGTTTTGATACTAATCAACCTAACGCCGATTTGGTTTTTCAAATATTTTCCCACGCAAGATGGTTCTACTCACATCCATACAGCCCAAGCGATAAAGGACTATAATAAACCTGAATATATAAAATTTAGAGAATACTATCAAATTAATTTATCGCCATTTCCCAACTGGTCAGCACAGATAGTCCTCATATTATTTATGTATGTCTTTCCGTCTTTAATTGCCGAAAAGCTTTTACTCACGGTTTATGCTGTTTTATTGCCTTTGTCTGTAATCTATATGATCAATGGTGTTAATGAACGAAAATCATATTTCGGTATTCCTCAGTTAATGAGTCTGCTATTTGTGCATAACTTCCTTCTATACATGGGTTTCTATAATTTCGTATTAAGTTTACCACCATGTTTCTATGCTCTGGGATACTGGTGGAGAAATCGTGATAAACTCAAGATAAAGCAAGCATTGATACTAAACGCTTTACTTTTCTCTACTTACTTCTCACACATAGTATCTTATGCTGTTTTAGTGGTATTGATGATTATGCTTTCATTTATATATCTTACAATTGAATGTGTGAAACAATACAAAACAGTAAGAAAACTGGAAAGCATCGCTTCTTATCTCATCAAAATTGCTGTTGTTCTTGCTTCAATAACGCCGTCGGCTGTTTTGATGTATATATATCTCAATAAAAGTGGTGTAAGTCAGAACTATCCATCAATAAGAGAATTAATAAAAGCTCTATTCCCTATTGAGACTTTGTATTATATATCAAAGACGCAAAAGATCATTGCCTATTCTGTTTCGATTCTGATCATATTGCTGATTCTATATACACTGATACATGATAAATTACGTGCCAAAGGGAATATTCTCGAATTTAATTTATCGGGCAAAGATTACTTTCTATTTTCTTCTTTTACAATGCTGATAATATATCTAGCGGCTCCATCTGATATGGCAGGCGGGGGATTCATAAGCAATAGGTTGATACTCTATCCACCATTATTGTTACTCCCATGGATCAGCGCCAATTACCAGAAGATTGTAAAACAAGTAATAGCAGGAGTAATAATAGTGCTTTGTCTGGTCAATGTTTCCATGCTGAATTACTACGTTTGGAAGTTTAATGGAGTCATGCAGGAATTTGTTTCAGGGGTTGATCTGGTAGGTAATGATAATGCTATAATAGGGTTGATGCGCAACCGTATGGGATGGTTTTTAAGAGTTGAGCCTTACGCAGGTGGAACAAACTACTACTGTATTGATAGAAGAAATGTAAATTTAGTCAACTATCAGGCTAATCTTATCTATTTTGGGATCAACTTCAAGCCCAATTTAAACCGACCAGATATCGCAACTCTGGCTTACGAACCACAGAAGCTGGATTTCGGTAACTATGCAAAGGATGTTCCGTACATAGTTGCATGGGGTCTAGCAGATAACAGTGATATTGAGAAAAATGTATTGAGTTATTATAAGCTTATAATGAGAACTGATAACTTAAAAATATATGAATCTTACAGAAAAGCTTCTTAGTGGTTCTTTCGCTAAAAGGATACGTTTATGAATTGGTCGAACACACAGGTTCGCCCCTACGAAAAATATTCCCAGACCATGTAGGAACAGACCTTTGTGTCTGCCCAAACAGCGATATTTATTTATTCACAAGGCTTTTTCTTGCTGAAAATTGCTTAATATTCGGGAGGATTGGTGATCTTATGATCGGTTATTCTGAGTTTCGCACAAATTTACCCTGTGGTTTAACTGCTAGTCGTTATACTACCAGAGCATTTTTAGTGGATATTGACGGAAATGGCAGACGTCCTATCGCAGACGAATTGACCAAGAATTCCAATACATGGACTCAATTCGCTGGCTGGTCGCCTGATGGCACAATTGCCATAATCGGCTGTGGTTGGGAAAGTCCAGAGAATGCAGAATGGGAGGAAGAACACAAAGGGTTCCGTATGACAGAGGGATACCTTTATGATATGTATCTACTGGAAATGGCAACTGGAAAACTAACAAATGTCACTGCTGTTGATCGGGTGAGTATTTACAATGCGGGATTATGGTTCTGGCCTAAAAATCCCGATAAACTGGGATTTAACCCTCTCATCAATGGCATACAACACCCATTTAGCATGGACATAGATGGACATAATAAAAATGACCTATCCGAAGGTGTTGAAGGTTTTACCTACGGTTATAGTGCTTCACCCGATGGTGAAAAGATCAGCTATCATAAAGATTATCAGGTATATATCGCTAATGCTGATGGTTCCAATTCCATGCTAATAGAGACAGGAAACCCATTTAACTTTGCCCCGCAGTGGTCGCCTGATGGGCAATGGCTCCTGTTTGTCAGCGGTGAGCATTATGACTGCCACCCTCACATTGTCCGTAAAGATGGCAAGGATTTACATAAGATCGCAGACAGGCAGGGATATTCAGGAGTTATGACGACAATTGACGTTTATAACTTTCATGGTGGAAGCAGTGACGTTCCGATCTGGTCAAAGGATGGGCAATGGGTCTACTACACAGCCAAAATCGGTGACAGTGTTGAAATGATGCGGGTTGATCTGAATGGACATATCCAGCAGTTGACGTATTCCAAACCCAATGTATTCAACTATCATCCTACGCCTTCTCCAGATGGAAAGCTCTTGATCATCGGTTCCACCCGAAGCGGCATAAGACAATTGTATATAATGAAACCAGATGGAAAAGATATTTATTCCATCACTAACGTAGAGCAAGGTTATGGGGCAATGCACCCGCACTGGCAACCTAGATAAGGAGGAAAAATCCATGACATCAAGGAATGAATATCGTTACAATCGCTTAACATGGGAGGAGATGAATGAAGCCATCGCAATGCAGAAGGTGGTTATTTTACCAACAGGTTCTACTGAACAACATGGACGTCACCTTCCTCTTGATACTGATGCTTTTTTAGTTGAGTCTGTTTGTCTGGAAGTAGGACGTAAAGCGCCAGACAAGGTTTTAGTTCTGCCAACGATCTCTTATGGTTTGAATATGCACCACATTGATTTTCCCGGCACGATCCATATTGAACCAGAGACGTTCATCGCTTTTTGCCTTAACATTACCAAAAGTGTGGCTTATCATGGATTCAAGAAAATGCTGATCGTGAACGGTCATGGCTCAAATGGTCCTCTTGTGGATCTGGTAGCACGAAAGACCGTTCTCGCTACTGAATCCATCTGTACCGCCGTAAGTTATTTTTCTCTTGCAGTGGAGGCTTTTAACAAAATTAAAGACACTCAGATAACAGCGCACTCAGATGAGTTTGAAACATCATTATACCTCTATCTTGATCATGAGCGTGTGAAGATGGACAGGGCTGTTGCAGGCAATGACGTAATGGGAAAGTATATGAGTTCTGACAGTACAGGGAACTATCCTGTTCGCTTCAATGATTTCTGGGGACGTTGGACAAAGACTGGCGTTCATGGGGATCCTACTACTGCAACATCGGAAAAAGGGAAGATTATTTTTGATGCAGTAATATCGGGATTAGTCGGCATAGTGAATGAGTTAAGCAATTGGCCCATCTCGGAGAGATCGGATCAGCATACTCAACCGATACAATCGAAAGTCAATTGGTGATGATATATCATGCTGAACGGAGTGAAGCATCTCATAGATTCTTCGCTATGCTCAGAACGACATATTTGAATTAAGAAAATAAGAAATGGTATCAGTTAAATTCCTTTAATTTATTTAGTAGTGTCTTGCGGGTAATACCAAGAATTTCGGCGGCTTTTGTTTTATTTCCATTCGTTTGTTCTAACGTCTTGATTATAAGTTCTCTCTCTACTTCTTTTATTGACGATCCCAATTTTGTATCTGTCTCATCTTCAAGTTCCTTGTTTAGAGATTGAATGTTTATAGGCAAATCCGCAGGGGATATATACTCCCCTCTTGTCATTATGACGCATCTCTCTATGGTGTTTTCGAGTTCCCGTATGTTTCCGGGCCAATCGTAGCGCATCAAAAGGTCTAATGTTCTTGGCAATAAGCCTTTTATAAGGCGATGGTTTTTCTCTGAATAAATTGACAGGAAATGTTCAGCAAGGAGTTTTATATCTTCCTTTCTTTCACGAAGCGGCGGTAAATGAATAGTTATAACATTTAAGCGATAGAAAAGGTCTTCCCTGAATCTTCCAGCGTCAACTTCCTGTTTCAGGTTTTTATTCGTGGCAGAAATAATGCGCACATCAACCTTTATTGTCTTCATCCCGCCGACGCGCTCAAACTCATACTCTTGGAGAACCCTCAGTAGCCTAGCTTGCATTGCAGGACTCATTTCACTTATCTCATCCAGAAATATTGACCCGCCATCAGCCAGTTCAAATCGTCCTTTTCGAGTGCTAACCGCACTTGTAAAAGCCCCTCGTTCGTGGCCAAAAAGCTCACTCTCCAAAAGAGTATCAGGCAAAGCTGCGCAGTTCACCTTGATAAATGGTTTATTTGCTCTATGGCTGTTTTGATGTATAGAATCGGCGATCAGTTCCTTGCCTGTTCCGCTTTCACCCAGAATCAGAACCGTAGCATCCGATGGCGCCGCTAACATCAGTGTCTCGAATACTTCTCGCATTTTAGCGCTTTTTCCAATAATGTTGGATAGATCAAAACCGTATTCACTAGGAAGAGCTAATTTTAGTTTGAGATTAGAAGATGCCAGTTCATCAGCTATGCTTTTTTTCAATTTGTCTATATCTATTGGCTTGGTAATGTAATCATAGGCGCCTGACTTCAAAGCCTCTACCGCCGTTTCTACCGATGCGTAAGCGGTCATTATAAGGACGGGAATACCCGGGCTTATCTGCTTTATCTCTTTCAGGGCATCTATTCCGCTTATATTCGACATCCTAATATCCATGAGTATCAGATCATAAAATTCCTTCTTCACAGCTTCTATAGCATTTAAACCATCATCAGCTTCATAAACGACGTAACCATCAGATTCCAATACAGCCCTGAGCATAAGTCTATGAGTCTCTTCATCATCTACGACCAGTATTTTTTTTGAATCAGACACTTTGCAAACCCTCTTTCATCAAAGGAAGGTGTATTTTGAATGTTGTTCCTTCGCCTACTTTACTGTCCACGTGTATTTCACCCCTGTGATTTTCTTCAATTATTCTGTGTACTATTGACAAACCCAGTCCAGTACCGCTTTTTTTCGTTGTATAAAAAGGATCAAATATTTTTGAAAGATTCTCCTGTGGTATACCTGAACCATTATCAGAAATAGTGATCTCAATGTTATCCATCTTTTTTGACACCGATATAATAATTTTACCACCATCATTCATAGCGTCTATGGCATTTAGCAGAATATTCAGTATAGCCTGAATCATCTGATCCTTATCCATCATAACATCAGGAATATCATTCTGGAAGTTTCTGACAATTGTTATCCCCTTCATGTTAGCATCTGCACTTATAAGCTGTATAGTGTGATTCAGCACATCTTCTATTGAATCAGGTAAAAGCTTTGACTCCACAGGGCGAGCAAAATCCAATAATGCTTCTATGACTCTGTTTAGCCTATCAATCTCATCCACCATCGCCATAGCGTATTTTTTATCATTTGTCTGCGGTGAGAATTTGCCCTGAAAATATTGTGCAAACCCCCTGATAGAGCTAAGAGGATTGCGGATTTCATGCGCTACACCAGCCGCCAATCTGCCCAAAGACGCCAATCGCTCATCACGCTGGATTCTTTCCTGAAGCTCTTTTATCTCACGTAGATCACGTAAAATAATCACCGCGCCTATAATACTGCCACCCTCGTCTTTAAGCTGAGAGATACTGATACTCAAAGGCACATATCTATTATTATTTTGGCACGTAATCTCTTTCTCAATCACAGGTTCGCTAGATAGTAGTAATTCTTGAATGCTACATTCGTTATTTCTGAGTATTTCTGAGATGTGCTTTCTTTCAGCGAATGATCTTTCAATCCCTAAAATCCGAGCGGCTGTTTGATTGATAGTTGTTATTATCCCGGAATGATCAACAGAGATCAATCCATTTGTCATGCTCTCTACTACGTTTTGAGTATACGTTCTCATTGTACCGAGTGTGCGATTCACAAGGTAGTAGTTCTGAACAACGATAATGAAATAAACCGCCGCAAAGCTAATTATCAACAGCATGGCGCCCATCATTATAGTGTGATTCAGATCGTTAGTATGGGCGTATTCAAATTGTTGAATATCCAATCCTAATAAAAGCCAATAACCGCTAATGCTTTTTTTTATTTCTCTTATGGTTGCTAATTCCTTGAAATTGGGCAAGATTTTTACATAGAGATCGTCATTTAAAGGCTTGAAAGGCATTGCAATCTCGAATATATGTTCTTTATCCTCATGATTTAGTCTACCGTTTAAGGCGGAGCCGGGATCCATTACGTATCCTATTTTGTTTTGCTGGCTATGAATCACTATCTTGCCATTCTTATCAGTAATAATAACATATCTCGCATAAGCTCCGTTTACCATATCATCCGCTAATCTCTGTACATATTTCTGCCATTGCTCTCCGTTTATTATCGCTAACACTATTTCCGACGACGCTCTCCCATCGAATGTATGAAGAAGTATTTTCCCTTCGCGCAGCATATAATCATTAACCCTATGCCGTTCTCTGTGTAGATTTCTATATGATGAGATACTAACAATAATAGTTAGTATAAGTGCCAAAGCAATTATAGTAATAGCGGGGATATATATTTTCTTTTGATAAAGGAATTCTTTTCTCATTGATAATTTAATTATGCGGTTGCCCTTTCAATGTTAGATTTCAATTGGAAAATGGTATAACAAATAAAATGAGGAGGTCCCCTGCAATGGAAATATTAGCACTAATGAACGAGATAATCAAACAAATTCGTAAACTCTTCGATTTTCTGACATCTAAACCAAATACCATGAATATAGAGCTATTAATTGAGTGCCAATATTATGAATCAGACTCCACAGTAAGCTGTAATTCGGAAAGGTAGAAATTTAGAATCACAGTAAAATAGTTATGAATGGTAAAATATCATGCCACATTACTGATAGTTAAATTCATTAAGCGAACAAATATGTGTTTGTCAATAAAAATACCA
>Ga0315282_10007987_pt1 | contig 17231 bp, 13 predicted proteins | sample YL17G07_20_MG_FD_203693 | JGI IMG/M metagenome (GOLD analysis project Ga0315282, IMG submission 203693) | Sediment microbial communities from Yellowstone Lake, YNP, Wyoming, USA - YL17G07_20 | ecosystem: Environmental > Aquatic > Freshwater > Lake > Sediment | place: USA: Wyoming | collected... | reverse complement strand
ACAATCAGAAAACATCGCTGGAGTAGAAGATCAATTGGCAGTCGGTTCGGGCAGCGCTGCCGCGGTACGGACCGAGAATCGTGAACATAATCCATATGCCGAGCAACAAATGGAGGAAGCAGAAAAGCTGTTTTATGGTGGGCGCTATGCTGAGGCCATCAAGCTTTATGACCAGGTCTTACAAATCGAACCCCAGTGGGAGCGCGCCCAAAAACACCGCCATGAATCCGAAAATTATTTACGCACTGGTTACATCCCTTCGGTGGCATTACCGGCGGAAGCGGGCACTGCCTTTGGAAAAGCCCAATCAGCGGCGCGCCTGGGGCGTTTCTCGGATGCCATGACCCTTTTAAATAAAGCTCAGGCGATCTTGCACGAACTGGGGATCCAGCGCTGGCAGGAAGGGCAGGAATTTGAGCAAAAACTGCAGCAAAGTATCGACGCTGAAAGTGTCTACCTGGAAGGCATGCAAATGTTTGGCCAGGGTCAGATCGACGAAGGGATTGACCGGGTGGAAACGGCGGCGCGGGCGACCGGATTACCCAAATATGGCGATAAAGCCCAGGAAATGCGCCGGGTTAAAGGGGCGGTCCAGGTAATTGCGGAAGCGTTCAATGCCACAACCGCAGATGCAAAATTGATCACCCAATCCAAGGTGGAGCTGGATGGGCTGCTGCTCCAATACGACCAGAACCCGGCTTTACATAAACTTAAGACCAGGCTGGCAGAAGTCATACCCAATGTTACCGGGCCTTTAAAGGATCAGATCAGGACATTTAAAACCCGAGCTGAACAGTCGCAGACGCTGCTGGCGGCTCAAACGAAAGCCCACCAGGCGAAAGAAGTGCTTGACCAGGCGCGCAGCCTGGGGCAGGTGGATGACGAATTCAACCAGCTTCAGGGGGAGATTGATAAAATCCTGCGCGGTGTGCAGCGTTTACAGGATGAACTGCAACAGGCAGCGACGGCATTAAATACCAATCCTTCCTGGCCGGCTTCAGCCGCACACATCAGCCAGGAAGCACGCCGACGCTACCCCAATGATCCGGGTGTGATTGAGTTAAACCGCGGCATGGCTGGCTATCGCGCTACCCTGACCGGTATCAAAGCGGGTGCGGTTATCCTGGTTGTTGTTATCATCGGATTTATTATCTTCCTGGCAGGTACGCGGGTACGATCATATATTTTATCCCTTACTCCTACAATGACCCCTACACTGACCCGCACGCCGCTGCCTACGGCCACAGGGACGCCGACCCCCACCCTACCCCCTACGGCTACCCCTACCCCGCCACCTCCGCCGACGCCTACCCCCTTGGGTGGGGTTGTTGCCCGGACGATTTGGGCACGCAGCGGTTGTTATGAAGCTTTTGCCCCTATTCAACGTATCCCGGAGGGGGGTAATGTGCGTTTCTTGCCATCCGAGCGGCGGTTCGATACTTTTAACCGAGAGTGCGTTCTGGTTGAGTATGATAACGGCAGCCAATCGGTGATTGGCTGGATATTGATTGCTGATCTGGTGCAATGACTTGTGAGGTCGGTTACCCAAGCTTAACCCTCGTAGTTCACCCTCGCAGTTCGAGGGTTCAGAGGGCAACCGTGTAACCCAGGCCAACCACATCGGAAGTTTCAAGCCAGCCATCTTCAAGCGTAAAGCCTGGTTGTGAAGGGTCATCGAGCAGGTCGAGATAACCATCCAGGTCGCCATAACGGACGTTTGGGCTGCTCAACGCCAGGCACAGCCCGGCACTGATGAGCAGGGCAGGCTCAATAAAGCAGCTGACCATGGTGGCCATTTTGGCGGCGCGGGCGATGGCATCGATCTGGCGCCCGTAGCGCAGCCCACCGCAAGTCACCAGCTTGATGCTCAGGCCATTCACCATGCGGTTGGCGGCCAGTTCGAGCGCGGTTGCCGTGTCCCTGACACTCTGGTCAGCCAGGATGGGCACCGGGCTGAGCTCTTTCACCTGGCGGAGCCCGGCCAGATCGTTAGCCGGGGTGGGCTGTTCCAGCATCTCGAGCATGTTTTTCAGGGCACGCGCCACATCTACTGCCTGTTGGACAGTGTAGCATCCATCAGCATCCAGGCGAAGGATGTGGTTGGGAAGCAGGCTATGGATGGCCTGGACACGCCTCACATCTTCAGCTGGATCCAAGCCGCCCTTGATTTTGAGGATGCGAAAACCCTGGCTGGCACGCTGGCGCGCCAGCTCGACGCTCTCATCAGATGGCGAAATGGGAATGGTGATCGAAGTCTGAATGCGTTTGCGATATCCGCCCAGGATACGATATAAGGGCATCCCGGCTGCCTGGCCCAGCAGGTCGTGAAATGCCAGATCGAAGGCGCACATGGCCGAGGGAGAGGCCTTGATCTTTGACGCCAGCTCGTTGAGAGAATATTCAATGTTGGTGGGATGCAGGTCTGGGGCGAGAAGGGCACATTCCCGGCAATCGCCGATGACATCTTCAGGCTTTTCACCGGTCAGGTCCGGGTTGGCAACCGTACAGCCCCAGGCGCTCTGTCCCTGGCGAGTCTCGATCCGTATAAAAATGGCAGTTATCTGTTTGATCAATGGCAGGCCAGCCATGCGGACAGGTCGCCGCAGTTTCAGCTCAACGGGTGTGACTTCGGCTTTGGTGATCTGCATAGGCAACCTCCAGTGGCTACATCACGTGATTATTTTTATTCTAGCAGAAAATGATCTCAATATTCCTTAAACTTTGGGATGGGTTTTTGTTGGAGGAGAAAACCTCCGGAAAATAAGACGATCTTTAACCTTAAAAATATATTGACTCTGGTCGCAAATTGTGCAATAATAACATTACCGGTAACGTTACCGGTAATGTTACCGGAAATTTCTCCGATCCCATTATTGTCCATAATATGCGAAATAAGAGACGTACGGCGACAATCCATGACGTTGCCAGAGAAGCGGGTGTCTCCGTTTCTACCGTGTCGCGGGTTTTGAATAACAAAGACGATGTCGCCCTTGAAACCTATGAAAAGGTGCAGGGTGTCATCGATGAATTGGGTTATACCTCAAGCCTGGCAGCCAGGGGTATGCGCAGCCGCCGCACCAATGTGATTGGCCTGATCATGCCCGATGTAGCCTCACTTTATTGTGTTGAAGTCATGCGCGGAGTCAACCGGGCAATTGCCAAATTAGATTACGACCTGATTATTTACACCAATGGGGATATTCGCAAATACAGCATAGCAGACCAGGAACGTCGTTATGTGATGCTGCTGAACGTGGGTATTACTGACGGAGTCATTGTGGTTACGCCGGCTGCAAAAGACTTTTCTACTGAGACTCCGATCGTGGCTATTGACCCAAATAATGAAAGCCCGGAATGTCCGGCGGTAAATGCTACCAACCGGGCGGGAGCGCTGGCAGCGATGACCTATCTCACCGGTTTAGGCCACCGCCGGATTGGCTACATCACCGGCAGGCTCGAACTGGTCAGCGCCACCCGCCGCTTGCTAGGTTATAAGGATGGCTTGGCCGCATGCGGTATTCGGTTGAAAGAAGAACTAATCCAGGTGGGTGATTACAATACCGAGACCGCAGTAGGTTGCGCCCGGGCTTTGTTATCTTTGCCCGAACCCCCGACTGCCATCTTCGCTGCCAATGATATGTCGGCAATCGGGATCTATCAAGCTGCTCAGGAAATGGGCGTACGCATCCCGCAGGAATTGTCGGTGGTTGGGTTCGACAATATTCGGGAATCAGCTTTTCTCAGCCCACCCCTGACTACCGTTGACCAATTTATTGAAGAAATGGGAACGATCGCGGTTGAAATGGTGATGAAGCTGGTGAAGGGCGAAACTTTGGAAAGGAACCTGCATGAGATTCCAACCCAACTCGTCGTTCGTGATTCCTGTTTTTCTTTGATCTGATACAGGTAGGGTAAGTTGTCGGGTACTTTATTAAAGGCTTTTTCCAGGCAAACTTCTGAATCGTAACCGAAAGATCAATTTGGTAAAAGGAGGTGGACAGGATTAAGTAAGCATCCCGGGTGTGTTACCCAAGTTCAACCTGGTTGTACAGGAAACTATTCAAACCATTCAGGAGGAAGAAATGTCAAGGAAAGTAAATCGACGAAAGTTTTTGACTCTAGCAGCCAGCGGAGCTGCCGGCCTGATCGTAGCATCTTGCGCGACGCCCCCGGCAGCACCACCGCCTACGGCTGAGGTGATCAAGCAGAACATCGAGGTCACCCGTATCGTTGCTGGAACCCCGGTAGTCGAGCAGGTAGTAGTGACTGCCACACCCAAGCCTGTCGTTCAGGAGCAAGTGGCCGATGTGTTGGGGACTTTCCCCCGCCGGGAAACTTTTATTGCCAGAATCCTCACCGGGCGTGTTGGTACACCCGACAACTTCAACCAAGCGGTTGGCTGGAAATGGCAAGACCGCGGCATGCAGAACCTGGCTGATGAGCCCTTCTGGACGGTCGACTTCGCCACGGGCAAGATCATCAACGGCTCTGCGGACGGCGACCCGAAGTACAACGCTGATTTCACGAGCCTTACAGTCCCGCTGCGCAAGGGCGTCGCCTGGTCTGACGGCGAGCCCTTCACCGCTGCCGATGTGGTCTATACGATCGAGACCATGATGAAGTATAAAGGCTTCAATGCCAATTCCTACTTTGTGGATAACGTCACCGCTGTGACGGCTGTGGATGATTACACGGTCAAATTTGATCTGAAGCAGGCCAACTCCCGCTTCCACACTACCTTCCTCGACCGCTGGGGCTGCACCAGGTTCGTGCCCAAACACATCTTCGAGAAGCAAGCAGATCCGGTCCAGTTTACCTTCAATCCGTATGTAGGCTGCGGTCCTTACAAGCTGCACAGCTTTGATCCCCAAGGGTTCTGGACGGCCTGGGTGAAACGCGACGACTGGGCCAAGAGCCCGACCGGCATCCTGTATGGTGAGCCTAAGCCCAAGTACATCATCTATCAGTACTTTGCCAATGAAGGCGCTCAAATCCTGTCGCAATTGACGCACCAACTAGATGTGGCGGAACTCTCAGCCGATGGTCTCAAGGCGCTGTTGGCGCAGTCGAAGACCTCCCGCGCTTACCAGCCGACCTTCCCCTTCGTGGTCAACAACGACCCCTGCATCACCGGCATCCTCTTCAACACCGCCAGGAAACCATTCGATAATGTCGATGTCCGCTGGGCATTGGTGCTGGCTATCGATATCGTCGAGTACACGAGCATCGCCGTCGATTCCTCGGGCACCTTGAGCCCGGTGCACATCCCGCACCTCGGCCCGTACCCCAAGGATTACATCGAGCCGATGCAAGACTGGCTGAAGAGTTTCACCATCGATGTTGGCAATGGCGAAACCTTTGCTCCCTATGATCCGGATGCGCCGAAGCGTGTTGCAGCCGACGCCAAGAGCCGCGGCTATGTCTTCCCCGATACGCCGGAATTTCTTGAAAAGGCTTTCGGACTTGGGTGGTATAAGTATGCCCCGGATATCGCCACGAAACTGCTCGTCAAGAACGGTTTCAAGCAGGACAAAGACAAGAAATGGCTGATGCCCGATGGCAAGCCCTGGAAGATCGCTTTCCTGTGCGGCACTGTAATTACCAACCATGATGCGCGCAATGCCGCGGCTGCCGTGCAGCAGTGGAAGAAGTTCGGCATCGATGCCTCGATGTATCCAACGGAAAATGGAGATGGTTTGGGAGCCACTGGCGACTTTGATGTGAGCGGCGCCTGGCCTGCGCAGGAGCCCTGGGGTGCAGGACCCGATCTTTATCGCGTGCTCGACAGGTGGAACTCTGCCTATAAAAAGCCCCTTGGAGAGCGCACTCAGGGCATTTATTCGCGCTGGTCGAGTCCGGAGATGGACGCGGTCATCAAGAAGCTGCGTGAGACCGATCCCTTCAATACCGATGGCGTCATCGCCGCGGGCACCGATGGCCTCAAGGAAGCGGTCAAGAACATGCCCGGTATCCCAACCTATGGATATATCGGCTTTGTCGGTTGGGACGAGTATTACTGGACCAACTGGCCTGGCAGCGAAAACGCCTATAATGAGCCTTATACACACTGGCCCAACTTCAAGTACACGACTCCATTCCTGAAAGCCACCGGCGCATAAGGTATTTCAGAGTCTACTTCAACTATATAATGCAATACTCCCTGGGCGGGGAAACCCGCCCAGGAGGACTTTTTTTCCCTTTTCTAGCGGTTTCTCCTTATAAGAGGTGTAGCTTGCTGACTCGAGTAAAAAACGCATGAGGGTAAAACCGTGACATTCCTAAAACGATATCTCATCCCCCGTCTTTTTCAATATTTTTTAGTAATCTGGCTGGGCACCACCGTTGTTTTCCTCATTCCCAGGCTCACCCCGAATGACCCTATCATGAGAGTGATCGGTGAGTTGAGGGGGCGCGGTTCAACATTGGAACCGGGCGCGATGGACGGCATCATCGCCGACCTGACCGAGATGTATGGCTTGAAGGGTTCCTGGCTCGATCAATACTGGGCTTTTTGGGGCAGGCTGTTCCACGGTGATTTCGGCGTTTCCTTCTTCCAATTCCCCACACGTGTTAACCAACTGATTGCCACCGCCATGCCCTGGACTTTGGGACTCATGCTGACCACGACCATCATCTCGTGGACATTAGGGAATTTCATTGGCGGGTTAGCGGGTTACTACGCGCGTAAGCGTTGGTCGCGGACCCTGGATGCCGTTGCCATGGTGATCCGCCCGCTGCCCTATTACATCTTTGCCTTTGCATTGCTCCTGCTCTTAGCTTATGTCGTACGCTGGTTCCCAATTACAGGCGGGGCGCAATTGGGAGCTATACCCACCTTCACCTGGGGCTATATCAAAGATGTCCTCTCGCATTCGTTCTTGCCAGCCCTCTCGTTAACCGTCCTGGGAGGGGCAGTCATGTTCCAAACGATGAAGCTGATTGTACAGAACGTCAATGCGGAAAATTTTGTCCAGTATGCTAAAATGGGCGGCGTAACGGAAGACCGCATTGTGAGCAAGTACGTAATTCGCAACGCTATACTGCCGCAAATCACCGGCCTGGCGCTTTCGCTTGGGCAAATCTTCAGCGGAGCACTTATTACAGAGATCGTTTATTCTTACCCCGGTCTGGGAACGTTGCTTTATAACGCCATCGTCAATGGAGATTACAACCTGATCATGGGGATCACCCTCTTTTCTATCGTTGGTATCACAACGGCGATCCTGGTCGTCGACCTGACATATCCCTTGTTTGACCCGCGGGTGAGATACACATAAGGAGGCCAGTCCGTGAAAGTCTTCAGAGATCTATTCAAAGATTACCGTTTCTGCTTCAGCTTCGGCGTACTTGTGATCATCCTGATCCTGGCCTTCCTGTCCCTCTTTTCGCCTTATGATCCTACTTTATGGAATGTTGTCCCGAGAGATCTGAAGCCATCGGCCAAATACCTGCTCGGCACCGATTCGAACGGGCAGGATATTTTCTGGCAGGCTACCTATGCGGTACGCAATTCCTTGATCATTTCATTCATCGCCGCATTGGTTTCAAGGGGGATCGCCATTCTGGTTGGTATGGTCTCCGGATATAAGGGAGGTTCAACCGACCGGGTACTGATGTTTATCAGCGATAGTCTGCTGGTGATCCCGCTCTTCCTGATAATGGTAATGTTAGCCATGCTGGTGCGGCAATATATGAATCTGGTGATTCTAGGATTACTGCTATCGATCTTCGGCTGGGCATGGGACGCGCGCGTGATCCGCTCGGTGATCTTAAGCTTGCGTGAGCGTGAATTCACGCAAACTGCCATACTTTCTGGAACAGGTACCGTTCGACTGGTGATGAACGAGTATATGCCCTATGCCACACCGCTCATATTCTCGACCTTGATCAATAACATGTCCTGGGCGATTGGGTTGGAAATTACCCTTGCCATCCTGGGGTTGGTCAACCTGAGCATTCCAACCTTAGGTACCATGCTCAACTGGGCGATCACCTACCAGGCCATCTTGCTGGGACACTGGTGGTGGGTTTATACGCCGGTGGTCCTTTCGGTGTTCCTGTTCGTGGCGTTGTACTGGCTTTCGGTCAGTATCAGCGAATACCTGGATCCGCGCACACGCATCCAACGGGTAGGAGCGTAGTGAGATTTCCATGAATAATTTCATTCTTCGAACCGAAAAATTGAAAGCCTTCTACATCCTGGATATGCAGGGTACCCAAAAGATCGTAAAGGCGGTCAATGAAGTGGAACTGGAGATTGAGGAAAACGAAATTTATGGGATTGCCGGCGAAAGTGGTTGCGGAAAAACAACCCTGCTCAAGGCGCTTTTCAATTCCTTCGATCCTCCTTTGCACCTGGTGGGCGGCAAGATCTTCTACGGTATGGGTGACCGGTATGTGGATGGTACTTCACTCAACCAGGAGGATAAACGGAAACTGCGCATGGAATATATTTCCTACGTCCCGCAGGGATCGATGAGCGTGCTCAACCCCGTGCTCAAGCTGAAAGATACCTATCAGGATTTTATTGCCAGCCATGTCGATGGAAAAACTCGTTCGGAAGCTTTCGAGATAGCCAAGGCGCATATTTCTGAGCTGGGGCTGCCGGCCAACATCCTGGGGGCCTATCCTCACCAGTTATCGGGTGGAATGCGACAGCGCGTTACAATCGCCCTGGCGACGCTGCTCAAGCCCCGCATCATGATCTGTGATGAACCAACTACCGCCCTGGACGTGGTGGTTCAAAGGGGAGTTATCCAGCTACTCAAAGATATTCAAAGGAATTTAAAAAACACGATCATTATAGTGACGCACGATATGGGCGTGCATGCCAATATAGCTGACCGGGTGGGCATCATGTATGCCGGCAAAATCGTGGAAGAGGCGACCACCGAACTAATTTTTAACAGCCCGCTCCATCCCTACACTCAATTCTTAATCAACTCTCTGCCCAAGTTTGGCGATAAATCGACCCGGGGAAGCGTACCCGGAAGTCCCCCGTCGCTGGCAGACCTGCCCGACGGCTGCCCATTTCATCCGAGATGCCCGCGGGTGATGGATGTCTGTAAAACCCAGATGCCGGGCTTCGTTCATCCCAATGATCGCCACAGAGTTGCTTGCTGGTTGGTTGGAGAAGGTTAAAATGGAAAAGCTACTTGAAGTTAATCTTCTCAAAAAAGAATATACCTTAGGGAGCTTGATCGCCCGGATCAAACTGACGGCGGTTGATAATATCTCTTTTTACATAAAACCGGCCGAGATCTTTACCCTGGCCGGCGAAAGCGGCTGCGGCAAAACCACGAGTGCTAAAATCATCCTGGGTTTTGAGGAACAAACTTCCGGCGCAGTTATTCATAAAGGTAAGCCAAAAACCAGAAAAGAGAGGGCGTGGATCACAGAGGGTGTTCAAGCCATTTTCCAGGACCCTTTCACCACCTTCAACCCTTTGCGCACGGTGGACCGTTATTTCTTCGAGACCGTTCAGAATTTCAAGCTGGCCAGGACCAACCCCGAAGCCATCGCCCTGATCGACCGCAAACTCAAATTAGTCGGCCTTTCATATGAAGAGTTCGCCGGCAAATATCCGAATGAATATTCGGGGGGGCAGCTCCAGCGCATTTCCATAGCCCGCGCTCTGCTGACCGACCCCACCCTCTTGATCGCAGACGAACCCGTTTCGATGGTGGATGCTTCGCTGCGCATGTCGATTGTGAACCTGTTCAAGAAACTCAGGGATGAATTTGGGGTTAGCGTACTCTACATCACGCACGACCTTGCCACAGCTTATTACGTGAGCGACCGTATCGCCATTATGTTCCGCGGCAACATCGTGGAAATGGGGCCGGTGGAGCAGGTGTTGATGGCTCCCCGCCACCCTTACACCAAGCTGTTGCGCGAGTCCATCCCAGAAATCGATCCAAAGAAGCGCTGGCATGATACGGTCTCGCTGACCGAGTTGGAACATGATGAATATTTGCGCAACGGCTGTAAATTTGCGGGAAGATGCCCGGTGGTGATGGAGATGTGTAAGAGCGTGGTGCCCAGGGACCTGGTGGTGGACGACGTGCTGGTGAAATGCCACAAGTACGACGAGAGTTATAACAGTTGATCCTGGCAGTGCGCCAGTAAACAGGAACTTGCAGCCACGCATACGACTTAGACGACCGGAGAAGTCCGTTTAAAGGGCAGCCCCGGAATATTCCGAATGGCGGACTTTTAAGAGGATAGGATGACAAAACCGATGCAGCAACGCCTTGATGATCTGCTTTCCAGAATGGACCTGGATGAAAAACTTGCCCAGATTGGCTCTTACTGGATTTATGAGCTACAAAGCAAGGGCGAGCTCGATCTGCAAAAAATCAGCTGCCTGTTGCAACACGGCATCGGGCAAATTACCCGCCCGGCCGGGGCTTCCACCCTCGATCCGGCCAGCACCGCCAAAGCGGTTAATCGCCTGCAAAAATTCCTGATAGAAAACACCCGGCTGGGCATTCCCGCCATTGTTCACGAAGAATGCTGCTCCGGCGCAATGGTGCTGGGCGGCACCGCCTTCCCGCAAATGATCGGGCTGGCGAGCACTTTCCAACCCGAGCTCGCTGAGCAAATGACGGCAGTTATCCGGGCGCAACTGCTTGCCATCGGCGCCCGGCAAGGGCTGGCGCCCGTGCTGGATGTGGCGCGCGACCCACGCTGGGGGCGGATCGAGGAGACCTTTGGCGAAGATGCCACGCTGGTCAGCCACTTTGGCATGGCTTACGTGCGCGGCCTGCAGGGTAAGAACCTCAGCCAAGGTGTGATGGCTACCGCTAAGCACTTCATCGGGCACAGCTTTTCGCAAGGAGGCCTGAACTGCGGGCCGGTGCACCTGGGCAGGAACGACCTGTACAACGTTTACCTGGCGCCCTTCCAGGCGGCCATCCGGGATGCCGGCCTGGCATCCATCATGAATGCCTACCCCGAGCTGGATGGGGAAGTGGTGGCGGCTTCACACCGCATCCTGACCGACCTGCTGCGCGGCGCCCTCGGTTTTACAGGCGTGGTCGTCTCAGACTACCGTGCCATCGATATGATCCATAGCTACCATTTTGCCGCTGCAGACAAGGCGACTGCCGCCTGCATGGCGCTTGAGGCCGGGATCGACGTTGAGCTGCCGACGGTGTCGTGTTACGGCGGCGAGCTAAAGGGGGCGCTCGCCGCTGGCAAAATCGACCTCGCGACGGTCGATATGGCAGTTCGCCGGCATTTGCAGAAGAAATTTGAGCTGGGCCTGTTTGAGCAGCCCTATGTCGACGAGGGCAGCGTGATCGAGCTGTTTGAAACGCAGGCACAACGCGAGCTGGCGCGCAAGATCGCCCGCCAGAGCATAGTTTTACTTAAAAACGATGGGCTGCTGCCGTTTAAAAAGACGGTGGGAGTACTGGCGGTGATCGGGCCGAATGCCCATAACGGGCGCAACCAGCTTGGCGATTATTCCTATGCGGCCGGGATAGACCTGGTGGCGCAGCGGGCTCCGGAAAACTTACAATTTGTTGAAATCGATGAAGGGGCGCTGGCGACACACGATATCCGCATCATTACGCTGCTCGAAGGCATTCAAGCCGCAGTTTCGCCTGCAACCAAAGTGCTGTATTCCCGCGGCTGCGACAACCTGGATGAGGATGCCAGTGGATTGGATGAAGCCGTTAACACTGCCAGCCAGGCGGATGCGGTCATCCTCGTGCTGGGCGACCGCTCGGGACTGTTGCCCTCCTGCACCTGCGGCGAAACGCGCGATAGCGTTGACCTGCATTTACCTGGCTGCCAGGAAGAACTGGCGAAGGCGGTGATCGCCACGGGTAAGCCGGTGGCGGTGGTGCTGGTGAATGGGCGGCCCTTTGCCATGTCCTGGCTGGCTGAGCATGCCAATGCCATCCTCGAAGCCTGGCTGCCCGGCGAAGAGGGCGGCACGGCGGCGGCGGAGATGCTCTTTGGCGATGCCAACCCCGGCGGCAAACTGCCGGTGACTTTCCCGCGCCATGTTGGGCAAATCCCAATTTTCTACGACCACAAACCATCCGGTATGAAATCCAACTGGTATGTGGATTACGTCTCCGAGCTGGTCACGCCGCTCTACCCGTTCGGACACGGCCTGAGCTACACCACATTTGGGTACAGCGGCCTGGTTATCCATAAAAAGCAGGCCACCCTGGGGGAGAGCGTGGACATCTCGCTCAAAGTCAAGAACAGCGGGGATAGCGCGGGTGACGAAGTCGTCCAGCTTTACGTGCGCCAGGAATTCGCCTCAACGCCGCGCCCGGTGAAAGAGCTCAAAGGTTATGTAAGGCTGGCGCTCCAGCCGGGCGAAAGTAAAAGCGTGATCTTCCACCTGCCAGTGGACCAACTGGCATTCTACGATACCAACCTGGACCTGGTGCTCGAACCCGGGCGCATCCTGGTCATGCTGGGCAGCTCCAGTGAGGATATCCGCCTGGACGGGGAATTTGAGCTGTGCGGGGCGGGTAAGATGCAGGTCGACAGGCGGGTGTTTGTGACGGAGGTGACGGTCCAATAGTTTTCTACGATTGAATGGGTTGGCACTGCCCAAGGAACTATAACGATTACATCTTGTGCCCCCGCCCAGGTTTGAACTCGGAGCCTACTGATTCGAAGCTATGGCTCGTAACAAGAAGTTTCATCCAGGGCGTACATATGGTTGTTTTGTGTTCAATGTATCCCATATATGGGGGTGTAATCGTCCATACTGTTCAATATTTCCACCGCTTTCCAGGTGATCTGCACCACATCTGCACCAGCGGTGACGCAGGGAAAGGTAATCCTCATGCTCTCATTCACATGTGTTTGCACATAAAAACGCATAAAGTTAGGCACAAATAATGACGGTTGTGGATTAGATGCCATTAGGTTCATATCAGCATACTCTTACTCACATCTGTTATTGAAATTACAAAAAAGAATGAAAACATGGGTGGTCACTGTTGATCAGCAAAGCCAATGACCACCCATGTTTCAGAATTTATCTTCCCGCATCAGCTTACTTGCGTAAATCGGCCAAGTGCTCCTCTACCGCCTGCACTTCGGTTTTCAGCTCGCCGAGATAGGCTTCCAACTCTGCGATCTGTTCAGCCTTTGTCTGGAAGCGCCGCTCAAAGTGTCCGGCGTGTCCGCCGCATTCACAGCCGCAGCCGCACCCTTGATCAGATTGGCAATCACACTGCTTACACATTGCAATTCTCCTTTACTTTGGGAACAAGGTTTTGTAATCCGACAAAAATCGGTCTAACGACTGATGGGTTTGATGAATAGTCGCCGCCCACGTATGCAAAAATTCAATACCCTGGTCAGTCAATTCATAAACACGCCGAGCTGGGCCGCTGTTCTGTGTATCCCAGGTGGAACATACCAGCCCATCTTCTTCGAGCGAGCGTAACATCCGGTATAAATTGCCAGGGTCAGGGCTAGAGTTGCCTTCCTGGCCCAAGCGCTCGATCAGCTCGTATCCATGGGATGTTTTTTTAGCCAACTCAAGCAGCAAGCGTGGCAGGGCAAAGTTAGGTACCCGCTCCACCTTGCAATGACATTCGGCTGATCTGGAATTCGTATTCTCGCACATATTTGTGTATCCCTTTTAGATGTAAATTACATATATGAGTATAACACAAAATAATCAATTGTCAAGGATGATGCTCTGGGGTGACTGTCCCAAAATTGGTGGGTGAAAATGGAGCTTGCCAGTCTATTCATAACCAACAAGAAAATGGACAGTTAATAGAAACTATGTTCGTTTCTGAAAACCTCTGTTCGGGTTGAAGGCGATTATGTAAGGGGAGGAAAGAGGTCAAAAGTGAGCCAGGAGGTATGTTCACAACAACTAAATAGCTGATCCTGGATGCAGATTGCTCAAGGCGGTCATGGCGGCTCCCAGGAGCAGGCTCAGATCCCGTGTCATCTGACCTGTCAGGGTCATCTACAAGGCAACCTTTTCCAGGCTCCTATATATAAGGATTTGGCGCGGCATGCGCAATGGGTTGATGTTAGCCGGATCAGGCGTTTGATGATCTGAGCCACTTCACAGGGGAGACATGGGTACAAAGGCATTTTCGAATTTCGCCCACCGCCTGTGGGACAGTATCCCGGACAAGAATCTATTGATTCTTTTTCCTTTTATTGCTACACTACTATTATCAATTACTCGATTCGAAACCTATGCAAACCACTCCCCAATTCGAAGTCCTTGCAACCCACAACCTAATTCGTTCTAAAGCCCAAAGGAGGCTAAAATGACACTTGGAGGTTATGCAGATCGAATAGCTAAGATCAATCTGACGGATGGCTCTATGACTTTTGAGGCGATCCCAGAAGATTGGAAGCGGAAGTATATCGGCGGCCGCGGCGTAGGGGTAAAGTACGTTTTCGAGAATGGACCGCTAGTCGATCCACTCTCCCCCGATAACATTCTATGCTTTATGAATGGACCGTTGACCGGCTCGGAAGTGAACCTGAGCGGCCGAATGGCGGTCGTGACAAAAAGTCCTTTGACCAACACGGTTACCGACAGCCACCACGGCGGTTGGTCTGCGGCGCGCTTGCGCTGGGCTGGCTTCGACGGCCTGATCTTCAAAGGCAAAGCGCCAAAACCTGTTTACGCCCTGGTCACCCTAAAAAAGGTCGAACTCCTGGATGCTTCAGAGCTATGGGGCATGGGTGTGCATGAGACGGTCAAGTTCTTCCAGGAGAAATATGGAGCGAAAGACCTGAGTGTGATCACGATTGGGCCGGCCGGGGAAAAGCTCAACCTCTTCGCCAACTGGATGAACGAAAATGACCGGTCCAGTGGGCGCGGCGGCACAGGCTGTGTGGGCGGTAGCAAACACCTCAAGGCGATCGTGATCAAGGCCGAAAAGAAGATGCCCAAGGCCGTCAATAAGGAGTTATGGAAAGAAACCCGCGCCAAAACCATGGCCGAGTTGAGCGACACCCGCGTGATCACCTCGCCGCGTAAAGGTGGGCTTTCTGTCTATGGTACCAATGTCTTGATGAACATGACCAATGTGATTGGCGCCATGCCCACCAATAACTCGCAAACCACGTCTTTCCCGAAGCATGAAGCGATCAGCGGCGAACGGGTGAAAGAGACAATCCTGGTGGAAGACCCCACCTGCCATGCCTGCCCGGTGGCGTGCAAGAAAGAGGTCAAAATCACGGATGGCCCATATAAGGGTCTGCGCATGGAGAGCTTCGAGTACGAGCCGGCCTGGGCAGTGGGCGCCAACTGCGGCAATGACTATGCACCGAGTGTAGCTAAGATCATCGACCAGTGTAACGAATATGGCATGGATGCCATCGAAATGGGCAATGTGCTTTCGATGTATATGGAAGCCAGCCAAAAGGGTTATACCAAAGGCGAGGGCAGCCTGGCATGGGGTGATTACAAGGGAATGGTGGCGCTGGTGGATAAGGTTGGTATGCGTGAAGGAGTGGGCGATATTCTGGCGAAAGGCACCGAACGGGCTGCCAAGCATTTCGGTCATCCCGAGATTTCTATGACGGTGAAAGGCATGTCCATCCCGGCGTATGACCCACGCGGCATTAAGGGCATGGGCCTTGCCTACGCCACAAGCAACCGCGGCGCCTGCCACCTGCGAGCCTACACCCCGGCTGCTGAAGTGATTGGCAACGTGCTCGGACCAGCGACCGTCACTGATCCGCTGGAATGGAAGGGTAAGGGTAAGCTGGTGGTTATTTTCCAGCACGTGCATACCGTCACCGACTGTCTGGACGTGTGTAAGTTCGCCACTTTTGCCATGTCTATGGATACCTTTGCTGCCCAATTCGCGGCAGTCACCGGCATGGAAGCCGACGCGGGTTACCTGCTCAAGGTGGGCGAGCGTGTCTATAACCTGGAGCGTTACTACAATAACCTTAACGGTTTCCGTGAAGGCAGCGACTACTTGCCCGAGCGCTTCCTGAAGGAGCCCGCTACCGGCCCAGGATCCACTGGCCAGGTATGCGAGTTGGACCTGATGCTCAAAGAATATTATCAGGAACGCGGCTGGGTTAACGGGGTTGTTCCGGAAGCCAAGCTGAAAGAACTGGAGATCATCTAGATTGTAAACGATCGGGCAAGCCATTCAGCTTGCCCGATTGTTATTATCATTCTAACCACCACCTACCGGTGGGAAAATTGAGATGGTATCGTCTGGGTCCAGGATGGTGTCTAAAGAACAATCCAGGAAGGTATGGTCGCGGCCGTTTACGAAAATGTGAATGTGCCCGTATAGATTGCCTTGCTGATCTAGCATCTCCATTTTCAAACCCGGGTAGCGTTTGACCATTTCTTGCACCAGTTGGCGCAGCGTGCTGCCCTGCGGTAGAATAAAGTCAACCTCGCGGCTGCCAACCACCTGGCGCAACGTAGCATAGTAATTGACGATCATCTTCCCAAATCTCCTGCGATTTATCTGACCGTTCACTCTCATCCATCAAGAAAGCTAATTTTATTATACCTGAAATGTCGGCTTGTATTATTAATCATGGATAAGAGTAGATTGATATCAAAAGGAGCTATTACGGAATATTGGAGAATCAATACCGATAGTAAGGTGAAGAAGACATACAAACTTGCGACTTATGGTAAAAGGTCGGCGGTGTTTAGCCGTGGTTTAGCCGTTCAACAGCTTATCGATCTCTAAGAATATTATGACCATGGTTGGGGAATTTACATGACATATCCAAGATATTTCTCAGGCTGGGGCTGAGATGGTTCAAAAATTGGAAAAGCCTTTCAGGGATAAGCTAAAGAAAGCGTGCAAGCAACCTATGAAAGCCGGATATGATGGAGAAGCGGCAGCAATGTAAGGAAGAGGATTGGCTCGAGCATGGGTGAAGGTTTGGGGCGATCAGAGCGCTGGGATGAGCACCCGGGCCATGCTGATAAAATAGTGCAGCCGGGCCGGATTTGTTCCGCGAAAAAACAATTCGAAACAATTATTCATGAACGCCTTCTTTTTGGAACTCAATGCGGGTTTCTTCGATCAGGGTGGCAAGATCTTCCAAGGAGCCCCAACCGCCGCTGCCTTCGAGAAATTTTTGGGTCCTGGCCATGCGGGTGAGGCTGGCGGCGGCCATTGAGAGGACTCTCAAGACTTCGATGGATTCGGACAGGCTGCTGGCGCAGAAGCCTGTGCTTGAGGGCGTTGAGGTTGTTGAGGGGCGCGCCGTGCAGGCGGCGGCCC
>Ga0315282_10007986_pt1 | contig 17231 bp, 13 predicted proteins | sample YL17G07_20_MG_FD_203693 | JGI IMG/M metagenome (GOLD analysis project Ga0315282, IMG submission 203693) | Sediment microbial communities from Yellowstone Lake, YNP, Wyoming, USA - YL17G07_20 | ecosystem: Environmental > Aquatic > Freshwater > Lake > Sediment | place: USA: Wyoming | collected... | reverse complement strand
AGGGTAGATAATGAGTGAGATAACCTTGACCATCAATGATAAGCAGGTTAAAGGGAAAGAAGGAGACACTGTTCTTGAAATTTGCCAGGCTAATGGCATTGATGTGCCTACTCTCTGCCACCTTGACGGATTAAGCGATGTCGGTGCCTGCCGAATGTGTGTGGTGGAAATTGAGAGGGAGAGGAGACCAGTTCCTGCCTGCACCTATCCTGCTAGGGATGGACTGGTGGTGAAAACCGACACCGAGCAGCTGGAGAAATATCGCCGCCAGATGTTGGAGCTTATCTTTACCGAGCGCAATCATTTTTGTATGTTCTGCGAGCAGAGCGGAGACTGTGAGCTACAGAAACTAGCCTACCGATATCAGATGGATAATGTGCGTTATCCTTATACCTTTCCCTCTTTACCTGTGGATTCATTAAGTGATTACCTAGTGATAGACCATAGCCGCTGTGTCCTTTGTGGCAGATGCATCCGAGTCTGTAGTGAGATAGTGGCAAGCCATACTCTGGATTTTGGTAGACGTGGCTGGAGAACACTGGTGGGTGCCGACTTGGAGCAACCACTGAGTGAGTCATCCTGTGTTTCCTGTGGTGCTTGTGTGCAGGCATGTCCTACTGGTGCTATTTTCAGTAAAGTCAATCTTTACAAAGGCAAAACGGATGAGTGCCAGCAGATAACCACTGTTTGTCCTGCCTGCGGAGTTGGCTGTGAACTGAATGTAATGGTGAAAGACAATAACCTGGTGAGGATTGAAGCGCCAAGATTAACCGAGCCAAGGGGACCACTGTGCCCAATAGGACGTTTTGAGTTGCTTTACCAAACTCCTACCAGGGTCATCTCCCCTCTGGTGCGAGGTAAGCAAGGCGAGCTAAAGGAATGTAGTTTAGATAAAGCAACGCAGGTAATCGCTGACAGACTGAGAAAGACAGAGGATGGCTTTGCCGGCATAGTTTCCACCAGAATCCCAAATGAGACGCTTTCATTATTCCATAAGTTCATCGGTGAGGTAGTAGGCAGCGATTGGATTGATACCCGAGACGGAGAAAGTTATCGGATAATTACCGAGGGCATTAGGCAGTTTCAAAACAAAAGAAAGGGATTGGACATTGAGTGTCCTATTGAAGAGATACTGAAGGCAGATTGCATTGTTATAGCCGGAGCCAATCCTGAGGAGACCCATCCCATCATTGGTGCTCTGGTACGCCGAGCAGTAAGCCAAAGAGGAGCAAAATTGATAGTGATACACCTATCAAGGGATGTTTTCCCTCTCTGGACTGACCTTTGGCTTAAGCCGAGGGCGGGTAGCGAAGGGGTTCTTCTTAATGGACTGGCCAAGGTTCTTATTGACAAGGGCTTGGTCAAGCAGGAAAAGATACCAGCCGAGCTTGTGTCATCCCTGAGCCAGTATAAGGCAGACGAAGTGAATAAAGCCACTGGCATAGACAAGGAGAAGCTGGAGCTGGCAGCAGAGATATATGGCCGAGCTGAGCGGGGGGTTATCATCTATGGAGAAGGGTTACTGGAGAGAGATGACCCAAATCTTGTCACCGCCGTTCTCAATTTGGCTGATTTGACAGGAAACTGGGTAGGGGACAGGCTAAGGGTTATCTCACTTAAAACGGGCGCTAATAGTCGTGGTGCCTGGGAGCTGGGGTTAGCGGTCAAAGGTATAAAGCAGAACAAACCAAAGGGACTGTATCTCCTTCTTGCTGATGAGCAGGAAGATGAGGAACTATTGAACTGGCTTGAGGGAATAGATTTCCTGGTGGTGCAGGCAAGCTATCACTCCCCGGCTACATCTATGGCTGATGTGGTTCTACCCTCGCCCATATGGGCAGAAAGAGAGGGCAAATATGTAGCTATGGATGGGAGAGTCCTCGAATTAAAGCAGGTGCTTCAACCCAAAGAAGGTCTACTTCAGGACCAGGAAATATTGATAGAAATTTCCAAAAAGTTAGGACGCAAGTTGAGCTCGAGCTAGGAGGTTAATAGTGACAAAGGTTAAAGTGGCTACAGCGTGGTTGGATTGTTGTTCTGGGTGCCATATGTCTTTCCTGGATTTGGATGAGGCACTTATTGGTCTGGCAGATGTAATAGAAATCACCGCCAGCCCCATAACCGATATTAAAGAGTTTTCACCAGTTGATGTTGGGATTATTGAAGGGGCAGTGGGTAATCTCCATGATGAGGAAGTAGCTAAAAGGCTGCGTGCCAATTGCAAGATACTGATGGTCTGGGGTGATTGTGCTTGCTTTGGGGGGATAGTTAACATGCGTAACCTGTTTAGCGCCGAAGAGGTTCTTCATAGGTATTATAATACTGAGAGCACGGCAAAGGGTAGTAATATTCCCTCTTCGGAAGATTTACCACCACTTATAACTGTTAAACCAATAAACCAGGTAGTTAAGGTCGACTGCTATGTCCCTGGTTGTCCCCCTAGCTCTAAAGCTATTCACTATGCCCTGGCTGAGCTTCTGGAGGGTAGGATTCCGATACTCCCCAGTGAGATGATGAGGTTTGATTAAGTTTTTGTACAGAGGGGAATATTATGACTAAAAAGATTATTATTGAGCCAGTTACCCGGATTGAGGGACATGGTAAGGTAACTATTCACCTTGACGATAAGGGAAATGTGGACAAAGCCAGGCTTCATATTACTCAAGTGCGAGGATTTGAGAAGTTCTGTGAAGGGCGATTGTTCTGGGAGATGCCAGTTATTACTCCTCGCATCTGTGGTATTTGCCCGGTCAGCCATCACCTGGCTTCAGCTAAAGCTGGAGATGTCATTTTGGGGGTGGAGCTGACACCCACAGCAGAGATGCTGCGCAGGCTAATTCACATGGCACAGTTTGTTCAGTCCCATGCGCTTCATTTTTTCTACTTGGCCAGTCCTGACCTCCTCTTCGGCATGGATGCTGACCCAGCTAGGCGAAATATCATGGGTATTATTGCTGAAATGCCAGAAATTGCCAAAAAGGGAGTAAAGATTCGTGCCTTCGGTCAGAAAATAATAGAGGTGCTTGGGGATAAGAGGGTTCATCCCAATGCGGCTATCCCTGGAGGGATGTCCAAGGCTCTTGCCCCTGATAAGCGTGATGAAATTCTAAGCCAGGTGGATGATATTATTGCTGATTGCCAATTCGCCGTCGGCTTAATCAAAGATTACTATGCTCAACATGCTGAGGAAGCCGCTAGCTTTGCCAGCTTTAGCACCGCCTATCTTGGGCTTGTAGATGATAATGGCAACCTTGAGCTTTATGATGGCAAGCTCAGGTTGAAGGATAGCCAGGGTATTACCCTGGAAGATAATGTAGCCCCTGAGAATTACCTTTCCATCATTGAAGAAAAGGTCGAGGATTGGTCTTATCTTAAGTTCCCTTATTACAAGAAGCTTGGTTATCCTAGTGGCATATACCGTGTAGGGCCTCTAGGGCGATTGAATGTTGCTGATGGGTTCACCACTCCTCTAGCCAACCAAGAGTTTCAGAACTTCAAGAAACTGGGAGACAATGGCGTGGTGCCAGGGTCGTTATACTACCACTATGCCCGATTGATTGAAATGCTCAATGCCGCTGAGAAGATAAAGTTGCTTGCACAAAATGAACTCATCTGTTCAAAGGAAATATGGGTCAACTCCACTAAGATTAACGAGGAAGGCATAGGAGTAATTGAAGCTCCCAGAGGAACACTAATCCATCATTATTGGGTAGATGCCAGTGGGAAAATTAGTAAGGTCAATTTGATTGTAGCTACCGGTCATAATAATTTAGCCATGAATCGCGCTGTCTATGGAGTAGCTAGGGAATTTATCAAAGATGGGAAGGTTACTGAAGGGATACTTAATCGGGTCGAGGTGGCTATTCGTTGCTATGACCCTTGTCTCTCTTGCTCCACACATGCCCTAGGTCAGATGCCTTTAGAAATCACTATTTACGAGTCAGATGGAAGTATTCGCCAAGTGTTGAGAAGTTAGCGTGAGGACTCTGGTTTTAGGTATAGGTAACCCAATCCTGGGAGATGATGGTGTGGGGTTCCATATTGTTCAACAGTTAGCCAAGGAAATTAAAGATGAAAACATCGATGTGAAAGATACCAGCATAGATGGCTTAAATTTATTAGAGCTCATTGTTGGATACAATAAGGTAATTATAGTTGATGCCATTATGACTGAGGATGGAGAAGTAGGGGGAATATATAGGCTTAGACCGGAGAATTTTGTTAAAACTGTGCATCCAACCACCTCGCCGCACAATCCCAATCTAGCTACTGCCATTGAAATCGGCAAAAAGTTTTTAGCTGAGCAGATGCCCGGAGAGATTGTAGTCTTTGCCGTAAACATTCAAGAAGTAATTGAGTTTACTGAAGAAATGACGAGGCAGGTAAGAGAAGCTATCCCAAGGGCGGTAAATCTTGTTTTAGAAGAGATGGCTCAATAATATCAAGACCAGCGCGCTGGTAAAAGAAAACAAGACAGTTTAAGCTCTATTCCTTGAAATGGAAGTTGTAGCAATCCTAATGCCACTGCGATACAATCATCTCGCACCCATTTGTCCCTCCTTACATTTAGAGTTTTTATTAGCCGAAGGCTATAGAGTCAGTGAGTGCTCTAAACTAACCCATTTTACATAAAGTAGTGTAGAACACGTAGAATCTATTTGACAATAGTGGTTATAGGCGGTTATCATACATTTATCTGTTTCATTGGTACTGACGATAAACGAAAGGAGGAATAAATAATGTCTTTATTATATCCAAAATTATTCGAACCTGGTCGTATTGGAACCATGCAACTTAAAAACCGCATTATAATGCCCCCTATGGATGGCGGTTTTGGTGCTGCAGATGGTTCAGTAACGCAGCGGATGATAGATTATTATGTGGAAAGGGCAAAGGGTGGTGCGGGCTTGATTATTATTCAAATAGTCTGTGTTGACTACCCCCAGGGCAAATGTAATCAGAGTCAGCTATCTATCGACCAAGATAAATACATTCCCGGTATGGCTAGATTAGCTGAGTCTATTCAAGATTATGGTGCCAAAACTGTGGTGCAGTTGCATCATGCCGGTCGACAGACAACACCGGGGGCTACAGATGGTCTCCAGCCGGTGGCACCGTCTCCTGTGCCTTGTTCTTTCTTAAACGTGCAGCCTCGCGAGCTTTCTTATGATGAAATCCAGAAATTAGTGGAGAAATTCATCAGCGCTGCGGTAAGAGTAAAGAGAGCCGGTTTTGATGGTGTGCAGTTACACGGGGCTCACGGTTATCTGATAGGACAATTCATGTCTCCGATAAGTAATAAGCGTGTAGACGAATATGGTGGTGACCTTGGTCGTAGAATGAGATTCCCCATTGAAATTATCAAGGGTATCCGAGCAAATAACGGGCCTGATTTCCCAATACTGTTTCGATTCAATGCTGATGATTTTGTTGCTGGTGGCGTTAATCTGGAAGAGGGTAAAAGAATAGCCAAGGTATTGGAAAAAGCGGGAGTCGATGCCCTATGCGTTTCTTCTGGAATTTATGAAAGCATGACTACTCTATTAGAGCCGATGTCTTTTAAAGAAGGATGGAGGGTTTATCTGGCAGAAGAAATTAAGAAGGTAGTTCAGGTACCGGTTACCACTGTTGGTGTCATCCGTACCCCGGAAATGGCTAATGATATCCTTGATAAAGGAAAGGCAGACTTTGTAGAGATAGGCAGGGGTTTAATATCTGACCCGGAATGGCCGAGGAAGGCTTTCGAAGGTCGCTCAGAGGATATTCGCAAATGTATCACTTGCAATTACTGTATCGGCGACCGTGTATTTGCTCTGTTAAGCATGAGCTGTTTACAGAATCCTGAGGTAGGACATGAAAGTGAATGGTCTGTACTCAAACCGGCAGAAAAAAGGAAGAAGGTGATGGTGGTAGGTGGTGGTCCGGCAGGGATGGAAGCAGCTCGGGTTGCCACTCTCAGAGGGCATAATGTTACCATATATGAAAAGGGGAAGGAGCTAGGAACGCAATTAAAGATAGCGGCAACCGCTCCTTTTAAAGATAGGGTCAACTGGGTAACAGAATGGCTAACTCATGAAATAAAGAAGCTTAATATCAAGGTGGAGTTAGGTAAAGAGGTGGATATCGGTGTTATCAAATCTTTTAAACCAGATGTTCTCATTATAGCTACCGGTGCTGAGCCTATTATACCGGATATTCGTGGGATAGCTGGACCGAATGTGGTGACCTATAAAGACCTGCTGACTGGCAAGGCAGTGATGAAAGGTGAAAATATAGTTGTAGCCGGTGGTGCTATGGTCGGTTGCGAATGCGCCCTGTATCTGGCCAATCAAGGGAAAAAGGTTACTATATTAGCGAGGTCGGAAGATATCCTTCTTGATATGGAGCCTCTTACGAAGATGGACCTTAAGTCAGTAAGATTACCTGAGGCGAATGTTAAATGGCTAACTAACTCTACAATTATAGAGATCAGTGATAAGGGAGTCGTTTTCCTAGACAAATGGAACAAAAAATCTTTTATAGCCGCGGATAGTGTGGTTGTGTGTCGAGGGGCGAAAGCTGTAAATGTATTAGAGGCAGAAGCAAGGGCCATAGTCCCAGAGGTATATGTCATCGGAGATGCCAAGCGGGCGAGGAAGATAGCTGATGCTAAACATGATGGGGCTTTTGTGGGACGTCTAATCTAATCAGCTATCGATATACCTAAAGAGTTGATACCGAAGACAATCTACTATGACCACGACATTCTTAATAGAAAGGGCTCTTCCCATTCCTTCCCAAACTAGATGAGCCTGTCTCTAAAAATACCCTTCGCCTAAACTGCGACCTTTTGTTGAAAGCAAAAAGAGCACTCTCATTGATGGTTTAAGTAGAGACGGGGTATACTGTGACCGAGATGTTATTGTCCATCCCTCAACCGAGATAGTTGGGTCAGTAGTAATGGACAAAGTTATGGCTGGTAATAAAGGGCTATATATGGTAACAAAGTAATGAATAAAGAGGAATCAGAAGTAAAAGAAGCCAAGCAAATCACCTTCAAGTGCAAGTTTTGTGAGAGAGCTAAACCACTTGGTGAGATGGTGGTTCTAGCCAGATTCTTTCCGCCGATTGTGGCATGCCGAGATTGCGAAAAGAAAATGCGATAGAAGTGATAAAAATGCTTTGAAAGGGAATTAGTGAAGCGAGACTATTACCAAATCCTCGGCGTTAGTCGGAACGCAGATGAAAATATCATTAAGCGAGCCTACCGAAGGCTGGCAATGCAATATCACCCTGACCGCAACCCGGGTAAGGAGAAATAGGCCAATGAGAAGTTCAAGGAGATAAATGAGGCTTACGCAGTTCTTGACGACCCTGAAAAGAAAAGGCAATATGACCAGTTCGGTACTGTAGGCAATATTGGTGATATCTTCGGTGATTTCCAGCGAGGTAGAGGTTTTTCCTTTAAGACATTCAGCCAAAGATTTGGTGGTCAGAGAGGAATGAGATTTGAAGTCCCCGAGGGAATTAGTCTGGAGGAGATATTCGGTCAGGCTCAACCTCCCTCGCACCAGGATGCCCATTATGAAATAACCATTACCAAAGAGCAGGCAGCTCGGGGGCGAGAAAAAGACTTAACTCGAAGGAGTAAAACACTAAGGGTAAAAATCCCTGCTGGGGTAAAAACTGGCACGAAGGTAAGACTCCGAAATGCCTGTCAAATAACTGATGGTCAGCCAGGAGATATTATGATTTTGGTTAAAGTTACCTAGAAGGTTAACTAAAGGAAGACACAAGGATGGTAGATTGGGGGAAAGAACTTTAGCTCGATGCTCAAGGTTTTTGGAAAGCTGATAAGGAATTTGAGGGGCGAGGTAAACAATTCCGGCTAGGAGATGCCTATACAAAATTGAAGACTTTATTTAAGTGGAAGGGATTACCAATAAAGTTTGAAGAGAGAAGTGATGGCGCATTCTCCCTTGAATTCCGAGAAGAAGGAAAAAGGGAGGTCTCGCTTTCCACTATGTGGGCTAAGGGTAGGTTTAAACATATGGCAGAATTCGTGGCTAAGGCTAGGGAATTCGGTTTTACTGGCATAGAAGCCCACAACTCACTCTCTCCGGAAATGCTAGACGAGCTTATTAAAACCTCAGTTCCTATTTCAAGTATACACTCCCCATGTCCAGCTTGTTTGTCATCAGAAGGCATCCCAATAGCCAGTCTCTCTTTAAGCTCCATTGAGGAAGCTGAGCGGAGGCAAGCAATTGGTTTTGCCAAGAAAACGATAGACCTTGCTTCAAGGGTAGGTGCCAGGGCAATCATCATCCATATGGGTGAAGTGCCAGTTACCCCCAATTTAGAAGAGAAGTTACATCAGCTTTATGACGAGGGACTTGCCGAGAGCAAGGAGTATACCCAGACAAGAGAGCAACTTATTTCTGAGCGGAGTTTCAAAGCCCCTCGCTGTCTTGAGGCAGCCAGGAGAAGTCTTGATGAGCTTAGTAAATATAGTAGGCAGCAAGGGATAATGCTGGGGCTTGAGTCCAGATTTTATTTTCATGAGGTGCCCGATATAAACGAAATGGGGGAGTTGCTCAGTGGGGCAGAAACAAATTCGGTTGGTTATTGGCATGATGTTGGGCATGTCGAAGTGCAGCAGCGGCTAGGATTCACCCCCCATGAGGAATGGCTATTGCGATTCAACAACAGAATGATTGGCATCCATCTACACGATATTATCGGGCTTTCCGACCACCGTGCTCCAGGTAAAGGAAATGTGAATTGGGGCATGATTGCTAAACACTTACCTCAAGGAGTGATAAGAACTTGCGAAATCGGCGAGTGGAATGAGGAGGAGCATATTCGAGAGGCAATCCCCTTCCTCCGGGGGACAGGGATAATAGTTAAGGGGTGATAAGCACAGAGCGAACAGTATCACCTAGTAAACCAGATAAATAGGCTAATTCCTATAAGTCCCATGCCGGCTGCAAAATAGAACACTGAATTGATATTTACGAAATCGGCTATTACTCCCCCTAAAAGTGGTCCTATAACCATGCCTATGCTCATGGCGACAAAAAATATAGCCATAGTTGAGCCCATGCCAAACCTTCTGCCCTCTTCCACAGTCAAGGCTGAAGCAGCAGGCATAGACGCAGCACCACCAAGACCACCAAGAGCGCATATCCCTAATAACTGCCAGAAGTTGCCTCCCAGGGGAATCAGAGCTAGGCTGGCGATGTTGACAAGGCTGCCAACGATTATCAATGTTCTTCGACTAACTCTGTCGGCGATTTTACCTGAATATGGCATGAGTAGTGCCATCAGCAAGATATTAACTGCCAGCAGTGACCCGGTGAGGGTTGAGCTTAAGCCAATATATACAGTGGCGAAGATAGGTAAAAAGGAAAAAAAGGCTCCCTCCCTGCCTAGAGCGAATGACCATCGGAAATTGAAAAGACCTTTGACCATGCCACTGCTACTCATCTCTTTAAACGATGGATGAGGGCTTGCTCCTATTTTCCTGCGGCTTATTTCAGGCAGGAAAAGAATAGTTACCAGGAAAGCCAGCAGATTAAGACCACCCATAGAGTAAAAGGCAACACTCATCCCAAAGTGGTCGGTTAGCGCTCCACCCATCAAAGGACCGATGCCAAACCCAGTGAAAAAGGCAGCATTGAAGTAGCCCATCCATTTTCCTTCTTCGCCCTCCGGGGATATATCACCAACATAAGCCTGGACGATGGGCATAATCATACCGCCAGCAGCCCCCTGAACTAAGCGGACTAAGGCTAGCTGTGAGACATTACTTGCCCATATATAGCCCAGTGAAATAACGGAGTAGATAAAAAGACCGATGCAAATAAACAGCTTCCTGCCCCTGCGGTCAGAGAGACTGCCTACAATAGGCATAATTATAGCTCGGGAAATAGAGAATGCAGCAAAAATTATTCCCAGCCAAATTCCAGTGGCTCCCAGGTTATCAGCATAAAGGGGCAAGAGAGGAGATATTATGCCAACTCCTAGCATGGAGGAGAAGATGGATAGAGCTAGGATAGGGAAGACCTTCTTTATCATATACTGTAGCATTATAGTGCCTTGGTGCTGAACCTAGCAACTTGAGCTGTGCCGATTGCACTTATAGCTTATAGCTGGTATAATAAGGTTTGCGGGTAATGAGTTGTACCTTTTATCAATGATAACTCATCATAGTTAGAATATTGTTTGTAAACAGATTTATAGATTTTATTAAAGCGGAGTAATAGGGGTGGTTAAAGCCTCTCGCTCCTGAGCAGGGTGAGAGGTTTTCATTTAGTAGATTGAGAGGCTTCCAGCAATGGTTGTTAACAAAGGGCAGCTAACAGAGGAAGATAAAAAGCTGGAGATAATGCGACATTCAACAGCTCATGTTATGGCTGAGGCAATTCAGTCTATCTTTCCTGATGCCAAGTTTGGTATTGGACCAGCTATTGAAAGTGGCTTTTATTATGACTTTGATTTACCCCGCTCATTGACTCCTGACGATTTACCCCTCATTGAGGCTAAGATGAACGAAATAATCGCCTCAGATGTGCCTTTTGTTAGACAGGAAGTGAGCAAGGAAGAGGCTCGACGATTGTTTGCTACTCAGCCCTATAAGTTGGAGTTAATTGATGAAATTCTGGATGAGAAGGTTAACTTGTATCGACAAGGTTTGTTTGTTGATTTGTGTCGTGGACCTCATCTGAGTTCTACCGGGGAAATAAAGGCTTTTAAGCTGATTAGCATTGCTGGGGCTTACTGGCGGGGTGATGAGCATCGTCCCATGTTACAGCGAATATATGGCGTTGCTTTTGATACCAGAGAGGCTTTGGCAGAACACCTAAAAAAACTTGATGAAGCCGCTAGGAGTGACCATAGGAAATTGGGCAGGGAGCTTGACCTGTTTAGTATTCACGAAGAAGCTGGTCCAGGGTTGGTTCATTGGCACCCTAAGGGGGCAGTAGTCCGCCGAGTTATTGAGGATTTCTGGAAGGATGAGCATGTCAAGCGTGGCTATGATATGGTATACACTCCTCATATTGCTAAACTGGAGTTGTGGAAAACCAGTGGTCATTGGGAATTTTATCGTGATTATTTATACAGCCCAATAGAGGTAGAGGGGCAAGAGTATATTATTAAACCAATGAATTGTCTGGGTCATATCTTGATTTATAAGACAAGGCTGCACAGTTACCGTGAGCTACCAATACGTTATGCCGAGCTGGGCACTGTTTATCGTTATGAGCGCTCTGGGGTGTTACATGGTCTATCCAGAGTCAGGGGCTTCACTCAGGATGATGCCCATATTTTTTGCCGCTTTGACCAGTTAGAAGATGAAGTAGTAGGAGTATTAGATTTAGCTCTATTTATGGTAGATACCTTCGGTTTTACCAATTATCAGGTGTTACTTTCCACCCGACCCGAAAAACATGCTGGTGCTATTCAGCTCTGGGAAGAAGCTACAGAGACCCTGAGGCAAGCACTGGCTCGTCAACGGCTTACCTATGATATAGACCCGGGGGAGGGCGTATTTTACGGACCTAAAATAGATATTAAGTTCAAGGATGCCTTGGGGCGAGGATGGCAGGGTCCTACTATCCAAGTTGATTTTAACCTCCCCCAACGCTTCAATGTTACCTATGTTGGTGAAGATGGTCAGGAGCATTTGGTAGCCATGGTGCATCGCACTGTGCTGGGTAGTATGGAACGCTTTCTCGCCTCGCTTATTGAGCACTATGGAGGTGCCTTCCCGGTGTGGCTAGCGCCACTTCAGGTAATAGTGATTCCGGTGGCAGATCGCCACCTGGATTATGCTCATAAGCTGGAAGCTGAACTTAAAAACGAGGGGGTGCGCGTAGAGGTTGATGCTCGGTCAGAGACGGTAAACCTTAAAATTAGACAGGCACAGCTTGATAAGATACCATATATGCTGGTGGTAGGTGACAAGGAGGTAGCCGCTTCCACTGTTTCAATCCGTTTGCGTAGCTGGGAGCAGTTGGTTTCACAATCGCTTGATGACTTCAAAGAAGGTGTCAGGATAGCCATAGCCAATAGGGTAAAAGACTTAAGGTTATAGGAGGTTATTTATCAAGGCATAGAATTTGATTAGCCTTAAGGACTATGCTATAGTTTCTGTTCGTAAAATACTTGTGCTTAGAGGAGGTAAGTAGGAACATAATTAAAGAGCTGCGTGTCAACGAGAGGATTAAAACTAAAGAAGTGCGTCTGGTAGGAGAGAAGGGGGAACAGCTAGGGATTATGCCCTTGTATCAAGCGCGGGAGATAGCAAGTAAGAGTAATCTTGACTTGGTTGAGGTAGCAGCTACTGCGGTGCCTCCGGTATGCCGCCTTCTGGATTACGGCAAGTATAAGTATGAGCAAACCAAGAAAGAACGTGAGGCCAGGAAGAGCCAGAAGGTCTCACTGTTGAGGGAGGTCAGGTTGCGACCTAAGATTGGTGACCATGATTTTGAGGCTAAGGCAAGGTCAGTCAGGAAACTGCTGGAGGCAGGGAACAAGGTTAAGGTAACAGTAATGTTTAGAGGGCGTGAAATCACACACCCTGAGATTGGTTGGAGGTTACTGCAGAGGATGACAGAATCACTAAAAGGGGTGGCTTCTATTGACAGGCAACCAGCAATGGACGAGAGAAGAATGGTGGTAATCTTATCACCGGCAGTTATCCAGAAGACTAAGGTAAAGGAAGAGATAAAGAAAGTTTAAGATGCCAAAAATTAAAACTCATAAAGGGGTACAGAGCCGCTTCCATATTACCGGTAGCGGCAAAATTATGCGTGCCAAGGGTGGGAAAAGTCATTTGCGTCGCCGAAAAACAAAGCGGACAAAGCGTCTTTATGATGAGATGATACCAGTAAACCCTAGTGATAAGGCTCGGATAAAAAGGCTTTTACCCTATGGGGTGAGGTAGGAGAGTCAAAGAGAGGCGAAGCCTCTCTTACATAAAGTTCCCCCTTCCCCTTATCAAGGGGAAGGGGATAAAGGGGATAGGGTTGATAAACAATTTCAAGGAGGGAACAAGGACAAAAAGCTTTCTCCTGAGTAAAAATCAAGGAGTCGTATTTTGCCACGAGTAAAAAGAGGTGTAACCGCATATAGGCGACATAAGAAGGTACTAGCCCTGACCAAAGGGCATAGGGCAACCAAGCACTCTCTTTATCGCCGAGCTCATGAGTCCATGCTTAAGTCGCTGAGCTATGCCTATAGCCACCGCCGAGAACGGAAGGGCGATATGAGGCGTTTATGGATTTTACGGGTTAATGCTGCTAGTAGAGCCCAGGGTCTCACCTATAGTCAGTTTATAGCTGGCTTAAGAAAGTCTGGGGTTGAAATCAACCGCAAGATGCTAGCCGATATGGCAGTTAGGGAGCCTGTATCTTTTGCTGATTTGGTAACCATCGCTAGAGGGAAAGTTCAAACCTAAAATATGAGATTGTTTAACCCTATCCCTTTTAATCCCCTTCCCCTTGGGAAGGGGTTCTTCTTGACCCCTTTGTTGCTAAGAGCCTATAATTCAAGACAACTATGTTACAACAACTTGAAGAACTAAAATTAAAGGCATTCCAAGAGCTAGAAGGCATTAGCCACATTAAGGAATTGGAGTCCTGGCGGATTCGTTATTTAGGTAGGAAGAGCCATCTAACCAAGGTTCTACGTAGCTTAGCTACCCTACCTCTGGAAGAGAAGAAAGCTGTTGGCACTCGGGCTAATGAGGTTAAGTCCTATTTAGAGGATAGTTGGAGGCAAAAAGGGCAGGTTCTCCGTGAACTAGAGCTAGCGGCGTCTATTGAAAGAGAGCATATTGATACTACCCTGCCTGGTCGCCATCTCCCAATAGGTCGTTTGCATCCTATTACTCAAACACTATATGAAATATGCAACATATTTGTGTCTATGGGCTTTCAAGTAGTAGAAGGACCTGAGGTGGAGTGGGATTATTATAATTTTGAGGCGTTGAACATTCCTAAGGAACACCCAGCTCGTGATACCATGGCTACTCTTTGGGTTGATTTTAAGACAGATAGCGGTGAAAGCCCGATGCTACTACGCACTCACACTACCTCTGTAAGTGCCAGGATTATTGAAACCATGCGTCCCCCGATAAGAGTAGTTATTCCAGGCAAGGTTTATCGCTATGAGGCTAGCGATGCTACTCATACCCCCATGTTCTATCAAATTGATGGTCTGGCTGTAGATGAGGGTATTACTATGGCTGACCTGAAGGGAACACTCTACGAATTTTCCCGTCGTTTCTTTGGTGAGGATAGAAAGGTGCGCTTTCGCTGCGACTACTTTCCCTTTGTCGAGCCTGGCGTGGAGATGGCAATTGAGTGCTTGGTTTGTGGTGGCACTGGTTGCCGCTTGTGTAGTAATACTGGCTGGGTTGAAATTCTGGGGGCGGGGATGACTCACCCCCAGGTGCTTGAGCGCGGAGGTGCTGACCCTGAGGTTTACACCGGTTTTGCCTTTGGTATGGGTATCGACCGTCTGCCTATGCTTCGCTATGGGATTGATGATATCAGGCTGTTTTACGGTAGTGACCTTAGATTCTTAAGGCAGTTCTGAAAAGATGAAAATTCCACTTAAGTGGCTTCAGGAATATATAGATATTGCCTTACCGCCGACTGACTTAGCTAATCGGCTGACCATGGCTGGCACTGAGGTCAAGGGGATGCAGGTTATTGGCGGTAATTGGGAAAATATTGTTGTTGGTCAAATAATTGCCATTAACCCACACCCTAACGCTGACCGTCTTACTTTACCCACTATAGATTTAGGCACCGAGCAGCACACTGTTGTCTGCGGGGCACCAAATCTCAGGCTTGATGATAAGGTAGCCTTTGCTTATGTCGGCGCTCAGCTTATAGATGGGCATACTGGGCAGGCATTCCGCCTGAAATCAGCCAAGATTCGTGGTGTTGTATCCGATGGTATGGCTTGCTCAGAAAAGGAGCTGGGCATCTCTGATAGTCATGAGGGAATAATGATTCTGCCTGCCGAGGCACCTATAGGCACCCCACTGACTGATTATCTGGGTGATGTTATTTTTGACTTGGATATAACCCCTAACCGACCTGATTGCCTGTGTATAGTGGGAATAGCTAGAGAGATTGCTGCCCTCACCGGGCGAAGCTTGCATCTTCCCGAGGTTAGCTATGAAGAAACAGCTTCTCCTATAGACCGGCAAATATCAGTGGAGATTGCTGCCCCTGACCTATGTCTCAGGTATTGTGCTAGCCTAATCACCAAAGTGAAAGTAGCTGAATCCCCGAGATGGCTCCAACAACGATTGCTGGCTTGTGGCATGCGCCCGATAAATAATACTGTAGATGTTACTAACTATGTTATGCTGGAGTATGGACAGCCTTTACACGCCTTTGACTACGATGAAATTAGAGGCAAGAAAATTATTGTGCGCCGGGCTGCCAAGAGTGAAGCTGTAGTTACTCTGGATGGGGTAGGGCGAGTTCTCTCAGAGGACATGCTGGTTATTGCTGATAAAGAGGAGTCAGTGGCTATTGCTGGCGTTATGGGCGGAGCCAACAGTGAGGTTACCCAAGAAACTACATCAATACTGCTGGAGGCAGCTAATTTTAACCCGGCAAGCATTCACTATACAGGTAGGCGATTGCAGTTGCCTAGTGAAGCCTGTATGCGATTTGAGAGGGGTATTCGCCCCGAGCTAACCCTACCAGCGCTTAAGCGGGCTACTCAGTTGATTACACAGTTAGCTGGCGGTGAAGCGGCTAAGGGCTTAGCTGATGTTTATCCCGGTAAGCAAGACCAGGAGCCTATCTTGTTATCAACCGGTAAGATAAAGACACTTTTGGGTGTTGAGTTTAGCCTTGACCAAATAGTAGGCACGCTGACTTCCCTAGGCTTTGATTGTAAGCAAGGAGGCTCAGCTTCAGAAGTCTGGGTTACTGCGCCTTATTGGCGAGGTGATATACATCAAGCAGTTGACCTTATAGAGGAGGTTGCCCGTATCATTGGCTATGATAAGATTCCAACTACTATGCTCAGTCAGCCACTACCTAGACAAAACCCTGAACCTATCATCAGTCTTAAGCAGAAGGTAGGGCGTATCCTTACTGGCTATGGCTTCCAGGAGGTTATTACTTATTCATTAGTCAGTTTTGAAATGCTGAATAAACTACTTCCTGAACCTCATCCCCTTGAACCTATGCCTCTTCGTATGGCTAATCCGATGACAACCGACCGGGAGTATCTTCGCCCTAACCTGCGAGCCAACCTTTTAGCTGCCTTTACAGCAAATAGGAGACATGAAGACAGGGGTATCAGGCTTTTTGAGTTGGGCAAGGTATATCTACCCCGCCATAACGACTTACCTGATGAGCTTGAGGTGTTGTGTGGCCTACTAAGTGGACCTAGACTTGAAAAGTCGTGGCAGGGCAGGGACGAATTGCTTGATTTCTATGATGCTAAGGGGGTGGTGGAAGGCTTACTCAGCCAATTGAGCGTGGATGCCAACTTTGAAGAGAGTAGGAATGAAGGTTTGTGCTTGGGTAAACAGGCGGCTATAGTTGTGGCCGGTAATAAACTGGGGGTTGTCGGGGAGCTACACCCTAAGGTATTGGAGGCCTTTGAAATTTCTGAACCTGTCTATCTATTTGAAATTAACCTGACCGCGCTTTTACCCTATACCATTGGTTATAAAATGTTCCAGCCAATACCACGGTTTCCGGCTATAGTCAGGGATGTGGCTCTGGTAGTTGACACCGAAATAACCCATCAGAAAATGCTTGCTCTTATTAAGAGCTTTCCGTTGGTGAATCAGGTTACTTTGTTTGACGTCTATTTTGGTGACCAGGTCCCCCAGGGCAAGAAATCCCTCGCCTATAGAATTACTTTTCAATCTCTGACTCATACCTTGACCGATGAAGAGGTCAACAAGGTTCAGCAGCAAATTTTGGATAAGCTATATAGTGAACTTGGCGCTACCTTACGTAGCTGATATTGGTAAGTAAAGAAGGTGAAGAATGAGGCAGAAAGAAATAAAGAAAGCCGTAAGAGAGGGCTATGCCAAAGTTGCCAAACAGAGTAGTCCCTGTTGTGGTCGAGTAAATTCGTGTTGCGGAAGCACTGATTTAGCCCAGGATATTAGTAAGAGCATAGGTTATACTGAGGGGGAACTTAAAGCGGTTCCTGAAGGAGCAAATTTAGGTCTTGGCTGTGGCAATCCGGTGGCTCTG
>Ga0315282_10007985_pt1 | contig 17231 bp, 13 predicted proteins | sample YL17G07_20_MG_FD_203693 | JGI IMG/M metagenome (GOLD analysis project Ga0315282, IMG submission 203693) | Sediment microbial communities from Yellowstone Lake, YNP, Wyoming, USA - YL17G07_20 | ecosystem: Environmental > Aquatic > Freshwater > Lake > Sediment | place: USA: Wyoming | collected... | reverse complement strand
GAGGTGAGAGGACGGCCATGATAGTCGGGGCAGGAATGGTCCCGAGGGGCGAGGTCGGCATTGTCATTGCTATGATCGGTCTGAGCATGGGTACGATTGGACCGTCAACTTACTCGATAATCATCCTAGTGTCGATTGCGACCACGCTCTACGCCCCATTCCTGATCAAGACTGTGGTAAAGGCGGAGGCGAAGAACAAGCGTTGACTGAGCCCGCAATCGAGATGAGCCCCGCCATCCGAACTGTCATTCTCCGCTGATCGACCTAGCAGACAAACGCAACTTCCTATCCTGCCGGCAGATTCTACAGGTAAAGCGTCGAAGAAAAGAGGAAAAAGAAAGAAGCAGTCCAGCTCGGTGCAACAATCGTCCGACCTAAGAACTAGACGAAGTTCGGGATTGTATTCGCACATTTATATATTCATCGAAATTAAAATGTGCGAGGGCCCGGATTTCAGCTTGGAATCCACCGGTGACTAAAGCTGGGTGCTAATATTCGTCGTATAAAAATGAACGGGTTTGGACACAGTCTATCTACCCATAGGAAAATTGATCCAGACCACCAAAAGAGATCGCATTGTGGAGATATTGGGTTGGGTCTCTCATTCGTCACTTCCCTCACGTAGTCATGGGCATGGCGTGAATCCAACTGCGGCTAGTGCGCTCTCCGATGGGAAGTGACGCTGGAAAATCCTGTGGTACAACAGCTCCTCCTTGGTCCTGATTTTGTTTCTTGGCAGGAGTTTCCGTTCTCTCTCGAACTCCTTGTCAGATATGAGCTTCTCTGAATACCCGACAAGAGAGTTGATAGAGCCAGCGCCTTCGCCAAACCTCCTCTTTCTTCTCCATGTAACCTGCCTTGGCAAGAGATCGGCGAAGGCTTTGCGAAGGACAAGTTTGCTCTTCTCGACCTTAGATCCGAGCAATGCCTTCCTATCCAGCTGAAGACCATAATCCACAACCTGATTGCTCATCATGGGCATTCTTCCGTCCAGAGAGGCAGACGCTGTCATCCTATCGACTCTCTGGAATCCGGTCATGTGTCCATCCCTAAGCAAGGCAGCCCTCTCCGATCTTAGCGCCTCATCCTTCTTGATGCCCAAAAAGAAGTCATATCCTGCAAATACCTCGTCTCCTCCCTCGCCGCAGAGAGTGATCCTGTTCCTGTCCGAAAAGACGTGTGTGGCCATGTAATTTGGGATGCAACTTCTCACGAGAGGATAGTCAAAGGTCTCCCCATAGTATATTGCGTCGCCGAGAACTTTGAGCATGTCTTCGACATCATAGACACGCTCCTTGTGCCTAGTCCCGAGGTAATCCGCGACCAAACGAGCCATTTTGATGTCCTCGCTATCTTCCGTCCCTACGCAGACACTCTGTATGCTCAATGCCGTCTGAGCAGCAGCTGCAGCAATAACGCTGCTATCGATACCTCCGCTGAGTAAGACGTTGAATCCGCTGGAATTGTCAACACAGCCCAACACACTCTGCATTATGAGCTGACGCACTTTATCTGCGGGACGCTTGGGATTGGGATCTTTGGCCCAAGGGATTTCATGCCTCACGATTCTTTTGAAACCCTCGCCGGAGACCAGCGTCTTGCCGGGCGGGAAGGGATTGAATCTCTCTTCTGCGAGTTGCTGGGACTTGATCTCGGAAGAGTATACGCCCCTTCTCATATCCCCCGAGAAGTAAAGCGGCTTGAGACCATAGGTATCTCTCGCGACGATGGTCTTGCCACAGTCAACGATGACTATGGCATATGCCCCATCGATGTAGCGGAAGACGGGAGTGCCTATGGTCCTATACATTTTGAGCACGAGCTGTGCGTCTGAGACATTCTCATCGCAGCTCGGGGCAATCGTTTTTCGCAACAACTCTTTGTTGAAGATGTATGAATCGCATGCGACCGCAACCCCATCCTCCTGTGCAATCGCTGTGGTCTTTTCGGCGGGGCTTCTTCTCGACCTCCTGGCCCCGAGAACGAGAGCATCGTCAGCATATACCGCTGATGCGTCGGGTCCCCTGTGTTCGAGCTTCGCCAGCATCTTTCTCACGAGGTGTCTGTCTCTCATTCCGAATGTGCCTGCAATCCCTTCCATTTCCGTTCACCGAATGAATCAAATCTCGGCGAGATCAAGGTCGTGTTCGCATACTGCAAGTTCCTGGATTCGCTCCTTCTCCGTGATCGGCTTGCCAGTGCTGGAATCGATCGCCACGGAGGCTCCATCGACGATTGATGTCACTATCCTCCCTCGGGCCACTCCGCTCCCAAGAAGATCCGATGCATCGAGCAATCCTTCCCTAATCGCCTCGGCTATCGTCTCCGGGGACGTGAGCGAATCATGTGAGTTGGCTCTATTCAGGCGCTTGATCGCATCAAGCAGGTACCGAGTCCCATCGAGGAGGTTTGCCTTCCTGACCATGACCTTCGGATCGGTCTCCGGTCTCACCCCACCGAGAAGAGCCTTCGTAATTGCTCCCTGGGCGATCTCGCAGCTTTCGATCACCTCTTCTGCCGTGGACACATGATCCCCCTCGCTGTAGCCCACAACGTGGACGATGTGAGGTTTCAGGGCCATGGCGGCGTACACGGAAGCCGCCAGCTGCCCCTTTGCGACATTGGCCGACGAAGAGAACGAGGTCAGACCAGATCTAACCATCCTGAATACTCTGAACTCGCCGTTCTTGATGGACTCCACGAGCTCGACCTTCGCGAGCATCTTTGCGATGTCCATTGCGGGCGAGATGCCTCTTGGAGTGTCGAACATGAACTGACAAACGTAGTCTTTCACGCCGAGAGCTTTCGCGTTGTATGCCGCGAGATATGCTGTCGCGAGTTCCACGACGTCGCCTGAACGCCTCAGGGCCCATTGATGGGATTCGTTGACTTCCACGGGAATCCCGTGCTCAGCATACCATTTTATGGCCTGCTGGTTCTCCGCGATAGCGTCCCTCAGAGTCCGTTTGGAGCGGCCGTCGAGCTCGCTGTACCAGGTGAGAGGGACCGCACCCCATGCTGTCTTGATGGTGTCCTTCAGCATCTCGGCCCATTTGATGAGGTCCCTTGTGCCACTGTAGCACCTTACCAGGGGAAAGTTGCCGGTTCTTGTCGCCTCGTATAGCGCTTGGAGGTCGGCGGGGCTTCTCAGAGGGACGCCTCCGGCACCATCGAGGCGCGAGTCCATCTCCCGAGGCCTGAAGAAGGATTCTTGTGCGCTCTGATCCGGTGCTATCGAGAGGATATCCAACACTCCGCTCTCAGCTATCTTCCTGGCGCCTTCAATCGTGTCCTTCATCGAAGGAAGCCCGAAATGATGTCGAATAAGGGGCAGCGGTTGAGAACTCTGAACCCTGGTAACAAGGTCCGAGGCGCACTCGGATGCACTCTTTACCAGAGGAGTCCCCTGGAGAAGCGCCACAACGGCTCTTTCCGGCTCGCTGCCGTCGAAGCATGTATCGAATATGCCTGTCTTGATGGCGAGGGCCGCTACAGGAGGCGTCCCACCGAAGAAGAACTTCCTATTTTTCCTTATGTCTGGGCTCCTAGTGATCTCAGATTGCAGCTCGTCGAAAATCACCTTTGCGCTTTCGGGAGTCAGCCGGTAACTCACGGCCACGGCATCGGGCTTGTGCTCGACAATGGCTTCGGCGAGCCTCTTCACGGAGACCGCTGGGCCGAGGAATACAGTATCGTGTCCGAGAGTGCGGGCTATTTCCAGGAAGGCCTGAACGCCAGCGGTGTGGACGCAATTGCCTATGCAAGCTGCCAGGATTCTCATTCTGACACTCCTCTGACGGCCAGCATTCGGATATCCTCAACCGACATCCCGGCAAGACCTAGCTTCTGGACAGTCCTGCCCTCGGCCCAGAAATCGCGAGCGTGAATCAGAGAAGCCATGTGAATGAGCGCGTTGAGCGTGGGGGTCTTCACCCCCAGCAACTTGCCAACTGAGACCATCGGCACGAGGCTCATGGGCACATCCTCGAGGATGTACCTGTGGGTCAGCGTCGATGGAGCTCTGACCCCCTTGTAGCCAGGGGTGCCCTGGATGGCATCATAGAGCGTCTTACCAGCAGAAGCATAGGCCAGATAGAGCCATTCCCTTGCGGTGTGGAGGTGCACGCCAAGAGCGGTCCCCAATGCTACGCGCTCCATGTCCGCAGTTTCGACGATCCTCGCCGTGGAAGGGGAGATACCCTCAAGATAGTATTCGAAGTCGCCGTGAGTGGATTCTATTCTAGACGCGTTGAGGATAGTGAGGGTCGGATGGAAGATAGCTCCTATGTTGTCGAGGCTCGTCTCGAGGACGTTTGTTGCTGCTACGAATTCGGGAAGGGCTTTTCGGACGATGTCCAGAACTTCCGGCGTCTTGTGCGCGGGGATTGCTGCCAGAGGGACGGAGTTCTTGATCTGCATTATGCGCGCGTGCGCGAAGTCCGTGTGGCGGGACACGTAGATGAAAGTCTGGGCCTCCGCCAATGTGGGAGTGGCTGAAGCTTCCTCTTCGTCGAGCGCCCGAAGGAACTCGAGCGCTCCGAAAGTCCTTCCTGGATTCAGGACTATGACTTGGTTGCGGCCAAGATGCGGGGCGCACAGCTTGGCGATGTCTCTGTGCCCCGTCGCGGGCACCACCACCATGATCACGTCCGCCCCATCGATTGCGGCACCAATGTCGTCCGTGGCCAGTTCCACCTGTCCAAAACCTTCTATCACGCCCTCCAGCTCTATTCCTCCGCGGTCGGAGACATGGTCTGTTCTTTCCCGCGATCGGTTCCAGAGCCTTGTGCGGAATCCAAGAAGGGCTAGATGGCCTGCCATTGCCAAGCCTCCATGTCCCGCTCCCAGCACTGCGAAAGTTGGCTTCCTCTCTACTTTTCTTTTCTTGTACCGCATCGGAGCACTCTCGTGGCAAGGCGTGGGATGTGCAGTGGGGCCAAAATTGGGGGTTGAGAGCCTGTACATCCCCGTGACTATCTATGAATAACGATGAATAACTATTAAATCCTTGTCCGCAATTATCACAACAGGCAGAGTGCCTGAGAGAAACTCGAGATAGAGAATTGTGAGATTATGGAACAGAGCATGAAGGACACTGTGAAATGGATAATCATGTCCGATCGAAGGCTTGTCACCCTCAGATGTTTCGCACACAAACAGTATCTCGGCGCCTCCGAAATCGCACGGGACACAGGTCGCTCGATTCAGAACGTCGGCACGGCGTTGAAGGAGCTAGAGGAGAGGAAAGTCGTTTCTCAGTTGGAGCCTGGGCGGAAGACATGGAAGAAGTTCGGCCTAACCTCAGTCGGGAAGAGCGTGCTCGACCTTGTGGAGAGGGAGCTGAGTGTTGGTATGTTCGAACGGATGGCCGACGAGCTCTCATTCAGATTCGTGAGAGATGCTTACAGGCTTGTCGTGACGAATCCCATCGTCGTCACGAAGGGCATGGGCCTGCAAGATGTCGTTGACAGAGTGCTGGCCGACCCAAGGACAAGGAGCGCGTATGTCGTCGACGACAAGAGAAAGCTCATCGGAATGATTGGACTCACCGAGATGCTGGCTGCAATCCAGGGTTCACTATCGCTTTTCGAGAAAGGGCGGCAGCTTCCGCGGTCCAAGCGAATCCCCCTGCCTTTCTCGGTCGAGGAATACATGGCGAAGCCCGTGACGGTCACCGAGGATGACAGGCTGCTGACTGCGTTGGAGAAGATGATGAAGCACGGCCTTGAAGACCTGCCTGTCATTGACGAGCATAACACACTCGTTGGGGAGCTCAACGGCTTTGAGATCCTTCTCCTCGGAAGCGAAGTAATGAGACGACAGAGGCGTGGCTGAGCGAGAGGACCAATGCTGGGGAACCATGTTCGAAGGCCGTCGGAAGAACGCACCGCCATGACAAAAAGGCTAGACCATGCTCGAGGACATCTGGAGCGCAATAGCAGGCAATCTGTGGCTGCAGTTGTCACTTCTACTCTCTGTGGCCATAGCTTCAAGCTTTCTGTTCGCAAGGTTCAGGCAGCCGAAGATCATCGGCCAACTGGTAATTGGTATCGTGATTGGACCGAGCGTTTTGGGCTTGATCTCGGTCGGTGGAACAGAAACTGGAAATCTGGTGGAGCAATTGGCGAATCTTGGCGCCATCTTGCTCCTGTTCATGATAGGCCTCGAATGTGATATCAAGCAGATCTACACAAAGCGCTCTATGATCATTGCACTTGGTGGTGTCATCATCCCATGGGTCTGCGGCTTCGCTCTGGCAGAATTGATGCTTCCCGAGCCCGGCATCGGTTACGACAAGTTCTCACAATCCGTCTTCGTAGGCGCCGCCCTGGTGGCAACGAGCGTGGCAATTACTGCGGGGGTTCTTCGCGAGATGAAAGTCATCGGATCCGATACCGCGAAGATCATCCTTGGCGCTGCGGTGGTCGACGATGTGCTCGGGATGGTCGTGCTCGGGGTTTCGGAGGGAACTGCAACAGGAGCAGGCATCGACCTTTGGGAACTGTTTCTTCTTGTGTTCGCTTCAGCAGCGTTTGTCGGCCTGGGAGCCTATATCGGCTCCAAGTATCTCTCGAAGGGAATCGCTGCTGTTCAGAAGCGAGGCCTCGAGAGGGGGATAGAGGAGAGCGGTTTCCTGTTGGCGTTGTGCATTGCCTTCGTTTACTCTGTCATATCTGAGGCCATAGGCATTTCCGCGATCATAGGGGCATTCGTCGCTGGGACGAGCTTTGCGCACTGTGAGTTCAGGTCGAGCTACAAGAGACAGCTCTCAGTCCTCGAGATGGTCTTTGCACCGATATTCTTCGTGTCGCTTGGGGTCCTTGTTGACCTTAGGGAGATATCGGGAATCGCTTGGCTGTTCGCCGCATTGCTGACGGTCGTGGCAGTTCTTTCGAAGATCGCAGGTTGTGGCATTCCTGCGCGCTTGCTTGGAATATCAAGACGAGACTCCCTCTCGATAGGCATCGGAATGTCGCCAAGATTGGAGGTAGCCATGATCATAGGACTGTACGGCCTGACAATCGGGATCATTTCCAAGGAGATCTACTCCGTGATTATACTGATGGGGGTTCTAACGGCTGTTTTCACGCCGTTTCTGCTCAGGAGGGCAATGAGCGGGACTCCCACATCAGAAGAAGCCTGTCCTGTGGAGTCCCGACAGAGAGCAGGACAAGATGCTGTGGTTGAACGACTGCGCGGATAGGAGGACATCGCGTGGTCAGTCCCAAGCTGCCCTTGAACAAGTGGGTTGAAAAGGAACGGTGCGGAAAATGGATGACAACACGGTAGTCGCGTTTCTGGCCATCGGTGCGGTTGTGTTCATCGGGTTCTTTGGCAACTTGATGTTCAAGAGGTACAAGGTCCCCGACGTGCTCTTGCTGGTCTTTGTCGGAATTCTGCTCGGACCGGCCATTCTTGGAGGTAGGCTCCACCTTCTTACGACTGAGACCATGGATGAATTCAACAATTACAGGGATCTGTTCCTCTCCGTGGCGCTCGTCATGATTCTTTTCGATGGGGGCTTGACCTTGGACATAAGGGCCGTGTTCGAGTCGATGAGGCTATCGCTCTTCATGACAGTCGTCACGTTTCTGCTTACAATGATGGCGGTCGCAGCCGTGGTCTACGTTGCGATTGGCGGGAGCATCTACATTGCCATGAGCCTGGGTGCGATAGTCGGAGGAACGAGTGGCGCGATAGTGATTCCCATTGCAGGTAGACTGAGGATTAGGCCCTCTACGAAATCGATCCTTTTCATTGAGTCTGCTCTCACAGATGTCTTGGTCATTCTCGCCGCCATTACCCTGCTAACGATTGTGAGAGTTGGCGAGTTCGACACCGTGAACCTTGCGGGAGATCTTGCACTCGATTTCTTGGGTGGGGCGCTAATAGGCTTCGGTGTTGGAGTGCTCTGGCTCTACGCTCTTCAGCTCCTTCAAAGGCAACCCCTCGCCTACATGTTGACAATCGCGGTGCTGTTCCTTGTTGCGGGTGCGGTCGAGCTAACTGGCAGCTCGGGTGCGATTGCAGCGTTGGCCTTTGGCTTGTCGATAGGGAATCGCGGGTTTGTGAAGAGACAAATCACTTCTGTGTCCCTCTCGGGTGGTTCGGACGATAGGATCCAGCGTTTCCACGCAGAGATAACCTTCTTCATACGGACCTTCTTCTTCGTCTACATGGGTTTGCTCTTCGAATTCGGATCCATAGATGGACTGCAGCTCACTGTCGGTATCGCGATGTTGTGTGTAATCGTGGCAGTTCGGTGGATCACGTCTTCCGCCACGAGCAGAATAGGCACGCTACCTCGGGAGGATTCGTCTGCGTTGTTCGCTCTCATGCCTCGAGGATTGGCAGCTGCAGTACTGGCCACGGGAGCCACGACCTTGCTGGTAGGCGCGCCCGATTTGCCGCAGGACATCAATTTGACAGCGCTGTTCCTCAACACCACTCTCATTGTCATTCTTGGCACGACCATCATTGCGACTGTCCTCAGTTACAGAACTGAGAAGACGATAGATAAGAGGAAGAGGCTCCAGCTTAGAGAAACCTCATGACGAGTCTAGCAGGGGCCGGTGAATCCGTGCTCAAGAACTCCAATCGCGGCACTGATCTCGCCGATTGTGTGGAGTCAGTGAAAGAACGGCGACGCAAAAGAAGGCGCAAGGCCGGTTCAAGTGTACGTTTCCTCTCTCGATGGACATGTAGCTATGCTCTCGACCGAAACGCCTTCGCGCAGGGCATTCTCTCGGCAGGCGCTGCTCCAAGAACCTCGTGACAAGAACACTTAGAAATCGCATTCAGAAAAGCTCAAAGTGAAACAGAAAAGAGGCTCGGCCAACACAACAGTTCTGTGATTGACAACCAGCCAGTCATTCAGGTGTGCACACCGCTCCATTTGCAGTTTGAACTGAGGCCATATTAATTCGCTTTCGAAGATCACAATGTGCAAGGGCCCGGATTATGGCCTGGAATTTGCCGGTGATTAAAGGTGGGAGCTAGAAGCGTCGAACTCAAATGAGCATCGTGACGGCCGAGTTACATACCAACAAATAATAGATTCCGGGATTCCAATTAGCAAGTTCTACTGGTTCTTAGCGCTCGCGAGGTTTTGCTCGTTGCAGTTATCCTCTGATTGAAGAAGAGTCGAACTCTCGCCTGCGAATGTGACTCTGGTCATTCAGACTGCGATTGCCAGGGCCTTTCATGCTTCCCCCGAGATTGCCTGACTCGTATCCAAGGTGGTCAAGACTGATTCCCGTTCCTGGAATCGTCGAACGCAGCTCCTTGCTGCAAGCTCTATACTATATACTCTAAAAGCACTCTCGCGGCAGCTAGATAGGGGGACGTGCGCAAGACGTTTTTTCTCTTGTGCACTTGGAGTTGAGAAGATGAGGCTAAGAAATGGGATTATGGCTGGAATTGTATGTGCAGTGATGGTCCTCTCCTCGGCCGGATTGTTGGGCGTCGTCTACGCCGCCGAGTCGGTACCATCGGGCGGAACCCTGAGGATAGGCTGGCTCCAGGAGCCGGACACCTTGAACCCGTTCGTGACAAACACGGTTCAGGGACGTATGATGCAGAAGGTGCTCTATGACACGCTTCTGATGTGGGACAAAGATCTGGTCCCCACAGCAAGCCTTGCCACGACCTGGACGACATCGACCGATGGTCTGACATGGACCTACAACATTAACCACAACGCGACCTGGAGCGACGGTCAAGCACTGAAGGCTTCGGACGTCAAGTTCACGTTCGACATGATCAAGGACTTGAATCTCTCGGGCTTCAAAGACCAGGTCAAGTACATGTCGAGCATAACTACGAGTGGGGACTATCAGGTCATTGTCACCTACTCGGAACAGGTGGGTACGATTGCATCAGATATGTGCCTCGTGCCGATATTGCCCCAGCACATCTGGACCGGCATGAACAGGACGGCTGCCCTTGCAGCCACGAATGCGGCGCCAGTCGGCTCCGGACCGTTCACGCTCACCAGCTGGGTGAAAGGAACGTCGGTCGAACTAGCCGCGAACAAGAACTACTGGGGCGGTGCGCCGCATGTTGACAGGGTGGTTTTCCAGTTCTACGCCAACAGTGAGGCCCTGATCAACGCTCTGAGAAACAATGAGATAGACATGATACCAAAGGAACTCCCACCGACTTCGATCAGCGTGCTCAACCAGGACACGAATGTGAAGATCGCGACCAACGTTGACCTGTACTACAGAGAGATAAGCATCAACTCTGATGCGACAGGCCAGGGCAACCCGACGCTGAGGGACGTTCATGTGAGGCAGGCCCTCTCGATGGCAGTAGACAAGCAGATGCTCGTGGACCTCGTCCAGCTGGGCTCCGCTGAGCCAGGAAGTACGATCGTCCAGAAGGCGGCCTCTGCTTGGTGGAACGATCAAATAACTCTCTGGCCCTTCAATATTTCGAGAGCGAACGAACTACTGAACGACAGCGGGTACCTCGATTTCGACAGCGACGGCATCAGGGAGTCACCAGACCACGCAACCGAGATGTCGTACACCTTGCTGGTTCTCTCAAGATGGCCAGAGGAGATGAGGACAGGGCAGCAGATACAGACCTGGTGGAACCTGATTGGCGTGAAGCTGACCGTGCAGTCCGCGGACGCCAACACGATCAACAGCTTTGTCTACCCGGACTACAAACAGGACATGTTCCTTTGGGGATACTCTGGCCAGCCAGACCCGAACTTCAGCCTGCTTATCATGCTCTCTAACCAGATCGGCGACTGGAATGACTGCGGCTACGCGAACACCAGCTACGACGCCCTGTACGACCAGCAGGCAAAGACCGTCAATATGGAGCAGCGACAGACCATCGTGAACCAGATGCAAGACATCATCTACAAGGACTGCCCGTACATCGTGCTCTATTACATGACCGCCAAGGGGGCGTACAGAATCGACACGTTCACGGGCTTCGTGAACATGCCGACTGGGCTGCTCAGCGATGTCAACAGGTACACTCTCCGTGAAGTGCACCTGATCCAGGCAGAGTCGACAGCGAAGAAGACCGACTACACGCCCTGGGCCATAGCCGCAATAGGCGTTATCGTCGCTTTGATCGCCATCGCATACGCGACGATGCACCGCGGAGGCAGGAAGGGGGAGAACCCGAGAAGGGACCAGCGGCCTGAACCACCTCAGACTAAGTAGAATATCCAGAAAAACCTAACAATTGACAGAAGCGCCGGAGCTTTCTTTCCCGGCGCTGCAAACACTCTCATCTGACGAGGGGAGGGGACCGCGAATGGAGTTGCGCACCTACATTCTCAGAAGAGCAGCCACGGCCTTCGCCGTCTTCCTCATCATCCTCACACTCAACTTCATCATATTCCACACAATCCCGGGCGATCCGATAAGGACCCTGTTCCAAGACCCGAGGATATCGCCCGAGGACATGGCCCAGTTGAGGCACGGCTTCGGCCTCGACAAGCCCCTGATGGATCAATACTTGATCTACATGAAGAACTCCCTCACGGGAGAGATGGGCAGGTCGTTCAGCTACTATGGAGACCCCGTAGGGGATATAGTCAAGGAGAGGCTGATCAACACACTGATCCTGGTGGGCTCGGCGTCTGTCCTCGCGCTGATCATGGGAGTCGCGATTGGCACGTTGGCCGCATGGAAAAGAAACACTAAAACCGATTTCACCCTGCTGGGTTCATCCCTATTCCTGTACTCGATGCCGACTTTCTGGCTTGGAATGCTGATGCTGTTCGCTCTCTCCGGTTCGGTTCCATCCGGCGGGATGTACACTCCCGGGGCAAACTACGCGGGCTTTCTAGACCGGTTCCTAGACCTGATGCACCATCTCTTAGTGCCCATGACGGTTCTCACGCTCGTGCTTTTCGGCCAGTACGTCATGATCATGCGTAGCTCGCTCATAGACGTGCTCTCGGAGGACTACATCGTCACGGCGAACGCGAAGGGCCTGACCGGCAAGAACATACTGAGGCATCACGCGGTGCCGAACGCGATGCTCCCGCTCGTCACGATCACAGCCATTAACCTTAGCTTCGTCGTGGGAGGGGCGATCCAAACGGAGACGGTGTTCTCCTGGCCGGGCATTGGCAGGCTGATGTACGACGCACTCATCACGAGGGACTACCCGATACTCCAAGGCTGCTTCCTCGTACTCACAGCTGTCGCTCTTGTGGCGAACTTCATCGCTGATATCGCCTATGTTTTCCTGGACCCGCGGGTGAAGGTCAGATGATGCCACCTCTCACCGGTAGCAAGGCGGAGCTCTTCCGGACAACCCGCAGACGAGAGGCTATCGTCAGATACTGGAAACGCTCCCGGAAGACCCTCAGGCTTGTCTGGAGAAGCAAGATGGGCATGGTGGGCCTCATGATCCTCATCGCCTTCCTTTGCATCGCTCTCTTCACGCCGATTTTCGTACACTTCGACAGGAATGCATTCAACGCTGAAGAGATCTTTCTACCGGCCCTGTCGAAACATCACTTGCTTGGAACCGACGAGGTCGGGCGAGACGTCCTTTCGGAGTTGCTCTACGGCTCTCGCATCTCCCTGTTTGTGGGCGTGGCCGCCAGCGCAATATCAGTCCTGATTGGCGGCTCAATCGGTGTCTTCTCGGGATACTATGGACGGCTCGCCGACGAGGGGCTGATGCGCTTCACCGATATCTTCCTCGTGATTCCACAGCTCCCGTTCATGATGCTCCTGGCGGCGCTCGCTGGCCCGAGCCTGCAGAACATAATCATAGTAATCGGAGCGCTTTCATGGCCGAGCACGGCGAGGCTGGTCAGGTCCCAGATCATAACTCTCAAGGAGAGAACATTCATCGAGCGGGCCAGATCTATCGGCGCTGGAGATGGCCACATCATCCGGAAGCACATCCTGCCGAACGTGATACCGCTCATGTTTGCAAACACTGTCTTGATCATCGCGGTCGCGATTCTGACGGAGAGCACACTGGCGTTCCTCGGCCTCGGCGACCCACTCGTCATAAGCTGGGGGTCGATGCTGCACTATGCTTTCACGAGCCTGGCGATGTCCAACGGGGCATGGTGGTACTTCGTGCCTCCAGGATTCTGCATCGCTCTGGTGATCCTGGGCTTCACGTTCTTTGGCTACGCGATGGATGAGATCCTTAACCCGAGGTTCAGAAGAAGATGATGATCGGGATCTCTGTCATGCCGGCCTTTGCCCTGGTGCAAGATTCTGGAGGCATTCGCCTGATGCTTCAATTGCCTTGTTCAGGGAAGGTCGCCGCTATTTCGGCTCGAGTATCTTGATGAGATGCCATCCTAACTGGGTCTCCACGGGTCCGACGGTGGCGTCCTTCTGTCCATCGAACGCATCCTCCTCGAACTCCTTCACCATCTGTCCCCTGCCAAACCAGCCCAGGTCCCCGCCTTTCATGCCTGATGGGCAGTCCCTGGGTCAAGCAGGGCGCCAGAGCATGCAGGAAGAATGATTCTCAAGCCAGTCGTCGAACCGTTGTCGTTCTCCTGGAGTTGGACACCAGATCATGGCGGGTTATTGGTTGACGGTGTCTATTTCCTCCAGTCGTGTCTGATGACCTCGCCCGCTAGTATCTTGTTCTGTCTGCTCTTCTCCACGGCGATCTTCCCGTTGACAATGACATACGGCACTCCTTCCGGGTACTCATGGGGGTAGTTCTCGAACGGATACTCATGCGGCCACAGGTTGGTCGCCTTGTCTCTTATCCTCTCCATGTCGATGACGGTGATATCAGCCACCATCCCTGGTCGGAGCAGACCTCTGTCGAACAAACCAATCTTCTGAGCGGGAAAACTTGTCATTTTTCTGACTGCGTCCTGAATCGTTAGCAATGGTTCTTTCTTCACGTACCTCTCGAAAATGCCGGGGTACTCTCCGAAGGCGCAGGGGAAGTAATTCGTCATTGGGCCTCTCTTCGACCAAGTGGAGCTATCCGAGCACACCATGACCAGCGGGTGAGAGAGGACGTACTTGATGTCGTCCTCGCTGATGTAGTCAAATATCGCAATTATCTTGTTCTCCTCTTCGACAAACAGGTCAAAGTACGTTTCGAAAGGATCCTTCCCTCGAGCCTTCGCTATCTGCCCGACTGTCTTCCCATTGAGCTTCTTCTGCTTCGGGCAGTTCAGCATGAATATCCTGTCGAATCTCTGATGCTTCAAGAGACCCGCGGGACCGAATGCAGGTAACTCGTCTTCGATAATCTCTTTCTTGACGCGCTTCCTGTTCTCCGGGCTCTTCATATGCTCGATCAAGTCGTGTTCGTTCAGCTCGTGCAGATACTGCGGCAGTCCCCGGCCCAGAGTGACTGAAAGGTCAGTATGGACGTCATTGTCGGATGTAACGTCCAATCCACGTTGCCTGGCGGCTTCGACAATGCCGAGTATCTCCTTTGCTCTTCCCCAGGCTCCGTACTTCGGACAGTTGTGAGAGACTTCAACTCTGACTCCGCTCTTCTCGCCAATCAAGATCGCCTCCTTGACCGCGTCCGCATACATCTCACGCTCTCCTCGGACGTGGGATGTGTACATTCCACCATACTTGGCGACGACCTTGCAGAGATCTATGATCTCCTCCGTTTTCCCAAAACAGCTTGGAGGATACACGAGACCCGTGGACATCCCGAATGCTCCAGCTCGCATCGCCTCATCGACGAGTCCCTTCATCTGATTCAATTGCTTCGTATTTGGTGTTCCTCGGTTGGCGCCCATAACAGCGGTGCGTACAGCCCCGTGTCCCACAAGGGCGGCGATATTGCATCCCACCCCACGCTTCTCAAGGAACTTCAGGTACTCGTCAAAGGTTCTCCATTTTGCCTTCGTGAGCACATCCGCCCAAGAGCCCCGGTAGTTTGCCATCACCTCAACGTTCGGTTCAAGCAGCGGAGCAGCAGACAGACCGCAGTTTCCGATGAGATGCGTGGTCACCCCTTGCCTCAGTGTACTATCGCAGCCTGGGAACGTAATCACAGCGACGTCGGAGTGCGTATGGATGTCAATGAATCCGGGGCAGACATACTGCCCCTTGGCATCGATTACTCGTCCGCAGTCCTTCCCATCGATTCTCCCGATTTTGACTATCGTTCTCCCCTTAATCCCGACGTCTCCGTAGTACCATGGATTTCCGCTGCCGTCGACAATGCGGCCTCCTATTATGCCTATGTCATGCGCCAAGGATTTCGCCCGACCAAGTATAGTCTTCACCGTATTTATGGATTGACCAGACGTGTTTCACGCGATGCAGAAATGGACATCACTGCGAGGTTTGATTTCGCTCCGGACCAAATCGATTCCCTCTAAGTTTATGAGGTTTGACCGCAATTCCTGATGACATCATCTTCTCGAATCAGAATCATCGTGGCTGCAGCTCTGCGATGTTCAGACTCTCGATTGAGCACTTATCCTCTAACTAGGATCAGAATGTGCGAGCGCCCGGATTATGGCATGGAATTTGCCGGTGATTAAAGGTGGGAGCTAGAATTCTCAAATTCAAATGAGCATCATGATAACCGAGTTTCGTACCGGTACAAAATGCATTCCGGGGCTACAAAGGGTGAGTTATGTTAGGTCGATAACGTCGGTGAGGCACGGTTCTGCGCACGGATTGCTTGATTGAGGAAGAGCCAGATCTTAGAGTTCAAACACGGCTCCCTGCAATCAAATCCTTAGGTGAACAAGAAAGGAATGCCGAGTATCACATAAGAGGACCCTGACCGGCAAGTCCACGCGCTCTTGGCCAGTCTCCTTCGGGATAACTAATTAGAATCACCCCATGGATAGGGCGTGCCATGGAAGAAACGGAGCCCGACAATCACGGTAGTTCACCACTGAAGGACATGCTAGGGGAGGCCCGAAGGATCGTGGACCACGCACGTGAGAAGTCGGTCCAGCTAAGACTGATGGGAGGTCTCGCGGTCCGTGTGCATTGCAGGAGCTCCGCCTTCTGCGACCGACCGTACTCTGATATTGACCTCATCGGGCTCAGCTCCGAGGCGGCACGGATAGAGCAGGCCTTCAGGGAGCTCGGGTACATCCCGGACAACGCGTTCAACGCGCTCCACGGGGGCCAACGACTGAAGTACGAGGACCATGTGAACAACCGGCATGTTGAGGTCTTCCTGGACAAGTTCAGGATGGACCAGACGCTGGATTTCAGGGGAAGGCTCGGCATAGACCCGTACACGATTTCCCTGGCCGACCTGTTCATCACGAAGATCCAAGTGGTCAAGATGGACGAGAAGGACTTCCATGACCTGTTCTCTCTTCTCAGGGACCACAAGATTGGAGTCGACGACCGGGAAGGGGTTGTGAACGCCCGATACATCGCGCAACTTTGCGCTCATGATTGGGGACTGTACCACACGTTGCTCAAGAACCTCGAGCGTCTCCCGGAGTTCTACGACCACTACCACCTCGACAAGGCGGAGAGAGAGTCGATGGACAGAAAACTGTGGGTTCTACGATTGATGGTCGTTGAGGAGCACAAAGGGCCCATCTGGAGAGCGCGCAACAGGCTGGGAGAGCGACTACCGTACTATGAGGAATTGGAGAGGGTCGAATAGTATATTCGCATATCAAATAATAATGTGCGAGGGCCCGGATATGCATACCCACCAGCGGAACTGGCGGACTGGACGACAAGGTGAGTGAACATTTCGGCCGCGCCCCAACCTTCACCGTGATCGACACGGAGTCGGGAAAGGTGACCGTGATTGAGAACAGAAGCGACCACATGGGCGGATCTGGAAATTCCCCCGAGCAGGTAGCGGGAACGGGCGCCGAGGTCGTCGTCTGTTCAGGGCTCGGGCCGAACGCCGTCGCCATATTGAACGCCCGCGAAATCACATAGTACACAGGCGCGACTGGGACAGTCGAGGAGGCCCTCGAATCCTACAAACAGGGCCGCCTGACGCGTGCCACCGAGGAAACGGTCTGCAAAGAACACCATCACTGAGCATTCTCAGAGTTGTGTGCTGCTAACCAGGACAACAGGCTTGGCGGAACGACCGCTCGATTGACGACGAGGCGACGACATCATTCGCTTGCTCTTGCTTCTTGAATCGGCGGGCATGGCACGCTCCCGTAGGAACAGAAGACGCAGCAGTCGCCCTGCTTCGGGGTCATCACATGGCCGCACTTCTTGCACTGGTAACGGATGAGGCAGAAATCTGTCGGCATTCGCTCCTCAGAACTGAAACCGCATTTCGGGCAT
>Ga0315282_10007982_pt1 | contig 17237 bp, 19 predicted proteins | sample YL17G07_20_MG_FD_203693 | JGI IMG/M metagenome (GOLD analysis project Ga0315282, IMG submission 203693) | Sediment microbial communities from Yellowstone Lake, YNP, Wyoming, USA - YL17G07_20 | ecosystem: Environmental > Aquatic > Freshwater > Lake > Sediment | place: USA: Wyoming | collected... | reverse complement strand
AGTTGTCGGATCAGGTCCTGCATTCTGTCAGTCTATCATCACGATGCCCGGCTCAGGACCGCGGACCGGCCTGGCACGGCATCGGGGAGAGAGCCATGAAGAAAGTCGCATGCGTCCTCGGGCTGGCCGTGCTGTGGGCGGTCGCCGCCGCCGGCCAGGCTCAGAATCCCAACGCCATCATCGGGAAGTGGCTCGACGGCGAGCAGAAGGCCCAGATCGAGGTCTACAAGGCCGAGGGCAAGTACTTCGGCAAGATCGTGTGGCTCAGGGAGCCGACGTATCCGGCCAACGACGCGAAAGGCATGGCGGGCAAACAGAAGGTGGACCGCGAGAACCCGGATCCCGCCAGGCGCACCCAGCCGCTGCTCGGCCTCGTCATCCTCCGCGGTTTCGTCTACTCGAACGACAGCCTGTGGGAGAACGGGCGGATCTACGATCCGAAGAACGGCAAGGACTACAAGTGCAAGCTGACGCTGAAGTCGCCCGATGCCCTCGACGTGCGGGGCTTCATCGGCTTCTCCTTCATCGGCCGCACGGACAACTGGACGAGGGTGAAGACCGGGACCTAGCAAATCAGCAGCCAGCAGCCAGTGGACAGCGGCCAGGCGGCAGGTGCGCGTCGCGAGCTCGTGCCACGCCGCGGCCTAGGGCCGCTGTCTCCTGACTACTGTCTCCTGACGACTCTCCTACTCGCTACTCTACGCACTACTCACTCCTCCCTGCTCACGACTTCTTCTCTACGTCTTCTCGCCGTAATCGTAGAATCCTCTCCCGCTCTTCCTGCCCAGCCGCCCGGCCAGCACCATGCGCTTCAGCAGCGGCGGCGGTGCATAGGACGGATCCCGGAACTCCTCGAACATGATGTTGCCGATGTAGTAGGTCGTGTCGAGTCCCACGAAGTCGAGCAGCGTGAACGGCCCCATCGGATGGCCGCACCCCAGTTGCATGCCCTTGTCGATGTCTTCGAGCGTGCCCAGGCCGTTTTCATACGCGCGCACGGCAGCCAGCAGGTACGGCACCAGCAGGCGGTTGACGATGAAGCCGGGACGATCCGGCGCGGTAATCGGTTCCTTGCCGAGTGACTGCACAAACGCGTACGCCGTCCGGTACGTCTCGTCGCTGGTCGGCAGCGCCCGGATCACTTCGACGAGCTTCATGAGCGGCACGGGATTGAAGAAGTGCAGGCCGAGGAACCGGTCCGGGCGCTTCGTGGCGGCGGCCAGTTCCGTGATGCAGAGCGAGGAGGTGTTCGAAGCGAGAATCGCGTGCTCGGCCATGCACGTTTCCAGCTCCGCGTACGCCTCCCGCTTCGCCTCCAGGTTCTCGACGATGGCTTCGATGACCAGGTCGCACTCGCGCAATCCGCCGAACGTCGTGCTGCCCGTCAGATGGGCGAGCGTCCTGTCCCGCTCTTCGGGCGTCACCTTCCCTTTCTCGATGCCGGCCTCGAGAAACCTGCGAATGCGACCCAGCCCCTTTTGCAGCGTCGGCTCGTCCACTTCGCGGACGATCGTCCGATAGCCGGCCTGCGCGCACACCTGCGCGACGCCGGCACCCATCAGGCCACATCCAAGCACGCCGACCGTCTTGATTGCCATGATTGCGCTCCTCGTCGTCCGGTGTCCGATGTCCGATGTCCGATGTCCGGTGTCAATCTCGTCGTCCGGCGGCGACGTCGGACTCCGGACTCCGGACGACGCCACTGTCACACCGTTTCCACGATCGCGGCGATTCCCTGTCCCCCGCCGATGCAGGCCGTCGCGAGGCCGCGCGCCCGGCCGCGACGATGCAACTCGAGAAGAAGCGTCAGCAGCAGCCGCGTCCCCGTCATCCCCAGCGGGTGGCCGAGCGCAATCGCGCCGCCGTTCACGTTCACCTTCTCCCGATCCAGCTGCAGTTCCTTCTCGACCGACAGGTACTGCGCCGCGAACGCCTCGTTCACCTCGATCAGATCGACGTCGTCGAGCGACAACCCCGTTCTGGCCATCACCGTTCGCGTCGCCGGCACCGGGCCCATCCCCATCAGCCGCGGTTCGACGCCGGTCGACGCCCAATCGACCAACCGGCCGACAGCCGTCAGGCCATGGCGCTCCAGCGCCTCGCGGGAGGCGAGGATCAGGGCCGCACCGCCATCGACGATGCCGCTTGCGTTGCCCGCGGTGACCGTCCCGGTCCTGCTGAACGCGGGCGGAAGCTTCGCGAGCCCCTCGAGCGTCGTATCCGGCCGCATGTGGTCGTCGCGGTCGAAGAGCACCGTGCCCTTGCGGGTCTTCACCTCGACCGCCACCACTTCGTCGGCCATCCGCCCTTCATCCCACGCACGGGCCGCCAGCTGCTGACTGCGCAGCGCGCAGCAGTCCTGCTCTTCGCGAGTGATGCCGTACTTCGCCGCGCAGTTCTCCGCGGTCGCCGCCATCGCGCAGCCGCAATAGGTGTCGGTGAGCGCCTCCCAGAGCGAGTCTTCCAGCCTGCCCTGCGCGAGGCGCAGGCCCGATCGGAGCCCGCGGATGACGTGCGGCGCCTGGCTCATGCTCTCGATACCGCCCGTCAGCACGAGATTCGCCTCTTCCAGCCGGATCATCTGCGCGCCCGATACCGCCGCCTGCACACCCGAGCCGCACAGCCTGTTGACGACAAGAGCCGGCACGTCGACGGGAACGCCGGCGTGCAGAGCCACGTGGCGCGCGGCGTAGATGGCGTCCGCACTCGTCTGCAGCACGTTTCCAAAAACGACGTGATCGACCCATTCCGGCCTGACGCCGGTCCTCTCGAAGGCGGCGCGCGAGGCGAGCGCACCGAGCTCAATGGCGGACACGTCCTTCAGCGCCCCGACGTAGTCGGCCATCGGCGTCCGCACCCCGCCGACGATGAACACATCCCGCCTGGTCATGAAGCTTCTCCAGTACTGCAATGGCGACCCGCCGGGCCGCCCCTACGACCGCGCGGCCGCGTGTTGCGCAACCGCGCGCGCCACGTAGTCGCCCGTCTCCCGCGTCCCGAGCCGCCCGCCGATGTCGGGCGTCACCTGGCGCTCGCGGACTGCTTGCGTGACAGCCCCCTCGATCGCGGCCGCGGCGGCGCGGTGCCCGAGAAAGTCGAGCATCAGCCCGGCCGACAGGATCGCGCCGAGGGGGTTGGCCACGTTGCGGCCCGCCAGCGGGGGCGCGGAGCCGTGCACCGGCTCGAACATGGAGGTGCGCCCCGGATGCAGATTGCCCGAGGCGGCGACGCCGAGGCCACCCTGCAGGCCGGCCGCGAGGTCGGTGATGATGTCGCCGAACAGGTTGTTCGTGACGATGACGTCGAAGTTCGCCGGGGCCTGCACCATCTGCATCGCGAGCGCGTCGATGTAGAGGTGCGAAGCCTGAAGATCGGGAAACGTCGCCGACACCTCCTTGAACACCCGTTGCCACAGCGCGTGGCCGAGGTTCATGGCGTTGCTCTTGTCCGACATGCAGACGCGCGTGCGCCCGGTCGCACGCGCGTGCTCGAACGCGTAGCGGATGATCCGGTGAACCCCCTTGTAGGTGTTCACTTCTTCCTGGATCGCGATCTCGTCCTCCGTGCCCGCCTTGAACCGGCCGCCCACGTTCACGTACACCCCCTCGGTGTTCTCGCGAACGACGACGAAGTCCATCCGGGCCGCAGCGGGATCCTTCAGCGGGCACAGGGCGGCATCGAGGAGCCTGACCGGCCGGTAGTTCACGAACAAGTCGAGTTCGAAGCGGATGCCGAGCAGGATGTCGCGCGCGTACTGCATGTCGGGCACGCGCGGATCGCCGAGCGCGCCAAGCAGGATGGCGTCGAACTCGTCGCGCAGCATGCGATAGGCGCCGGCCGGCATCGCCGTCCGGGTTTCCAGGTAGTAGTCGGCGCCGTAGGGAAAGGTCTCGAGGTCCACGACGAGGCCATGCGCCTGCTGGACCGCCCGCAGGACCTTGATGGCTTCCGCCGTCACTTCCCTGCCGATGCCGTCGCCGGGAATCACCGCGATGCGCATAGGACAGTGAGCGGTTTGCAGTCAGCGGCTGCCGGCGTGCAGATCCAGACCTCCGCTGCGCGCCTCATCGGACGTGCAGCTGCGACGAGGCCTCGCCGTGGCTCGCTCGAAAGGTCTCGCGAGCGCAGGCGGCGCCCCTGCGCGCTGCACCCGGCGGTTTGCGCTCTGCACGTGCTGCACCTGGCCGTGGCACCCATCCCCATGATAGCTCGCTCATGGGATTGCGCAACCGCGCGGCCGGCAGGTGGAAAGTCTGCGAACGTGCGACAGATTGTCGTCGACGGCGCCCGTTTGTTGAAAACCGCCATCCGGCAGCTATCGCTGCGCGCCGCGGCCGGCCGATCGTCCGTCCGTCGACATAACCCTCGCAAGTGACGACAGTTGATGCACAAGTTGCCAACTGGCATCGCAGCCTGCGTGTCAATCCTTGCAATCGGGCACGAACGACCTGGCGGTGCCCGCGCGAGCGCCGGACGGAGCCGGGCGACAAAAGTCGTCGCGCAGCGTGTCGCCAACCCTTCCAGCAGGAACAGCTTAGACGGAAGGCGAAGGTGTGCGCGAAACAGGGCAGATCGCCTCGGTCCACCCTGTCCGACCGTCTAGCCCATCCCTCCAACGGCCCCAAAACTGGGAAGAAGTCTGAGTCGGGGCGTGGCGCGATTCTTGAATCCCTGCTGGAGCAGAAAGGAACTGGCCATGGTGAACCAGACGGACGCGAGAAGCTTCCTTCCGAGGGCTCGCAGAAGCCAGAAGGTCGTCATCGTCAACGGCAGCCCGGATGTCCTCGAGATGCTGGAGTCCGTCATGGATCCAGGCCACTACGACATCATCTTCGTCGAATCGGGCGCGCATGCCTATTCCCAGATCAAGAGGGTGCGCCCGCAGATGGTGATCCTGTGCATGCGCATCGAGGATCTGGAAGGTTTCCAGGTGCTGTCGATGCTGAAGCTTGACGACGAGACTTCTCGGATCCCGGTTTTGACCTACACCACCGAGTACGAGGGCCAGGATATCGATGGCCGTCTGAACGACTCCTTCGACAGCCCGCTCGTTCCCGTCCGCGCGCTCCGCATGAACTGAGGGGCACCCCCAACCGGGTTGCCCCTGGCCGCTGCGGCCCGCCCGATCCCTCAAATTCTTTCGGAAAATCGGCTGCCTGCAGGAAACGGTGTGCTATAGTTCGCCCGCATGGCTGGGCCGGTCGACGACAAGCGCGGCGGCGAACGGTTCCCGATCCTTGGCGAGCTCCATGGGGAGGTCACCGTTTTCCAGCCGATCGTCATCCGCGAGATCAGTCGTGGCGGCGCCCAGATCGAGACCTCGGTTCCCCTGCAATTGAATTCCCTGCACCAGTTCCGCCTGATGCTCGGCGACCGCTCGGTGGTCGTCAAGGGGCGGGTTGCCCACTGCCGGGTGTCCGACGTTGACGACCAGGGCACCACCTACCGATCCGGCATCGAATTCATCGAGATGTCCGAGCCGGTCTCCATCGTAATCGGCCAGTTCGTGAACGCCATCCGAAGCGCACGCCAGATTTCGTAAATGGTGCTGAGTGCTTGGCGCGCTGCCGTGCGGCTGGCGGCGCGCACCGAGCACGGCACTCAGCACGTAGCACTCGGCACCGCACGCAGCACGTAGCACGCTGCACGCAGCACCTATTTCAGCTTGAGGTGCTCGAGATAGTCGCCCGATGCGATCCGCTCGGCGCGACCCAGCGGGGCATTGTAGAAGTACGTCCAACCGCTTTCGACGGTCCCGTTGTCGAGGACGATCGGAGTCTCGACCCTGGTATACAGGCTCGCGTCCGGTTCCTCGGGACAGTAGCCTTCGATGTTGTCCAGCGCGGCCAGCACCTCGCCCGGCGCCAGCATGCGGTACACCTCGCCCCACACCCGCCCGTCCGGGTCGGGGACGGCGGCCGGGTAGATACCCAGATCGAACAGTGCGGCCTTGATGTAGCCCCGGCCGAGGTAGGCGAGTTTCCGTTCGTCGATCCCGGCGCGTTCGCGACGGTCGAACCCTGTCATCAACGTGCCGTAGAAGAACACGCGGTCAGTCATCGCCACCAATCACCTTCCGGCAGGGCCGATATCCACGAGGCCGCGACGAGGAGCCGACGTGCCGAATGGTTGCAGGCTGGAAACAGCGGGGCTCCGAGACAGGGGACGCCGCGCGTGCGCACAAGCTCGCCTCATCGGTCGGACAAGGGGGCCCGCACTGGCACACTCGAACGCGATCGCGATGCGCCGATGCTCTCTTGTATGAGCGAAGTCTAGGGAAGTAAGCAGCGATAGTCAAGCGCCGGCCGCCTCGCTTGCCGCCTCGCTGTCCGCCTCGCCGGCCGCCTCGCCGGCCGCCTCGAGCGGCCGCATCCGCACGCAAAAAAAGCCGGGAGCGTCGCGAGTGCAAACGCTCCCGGCTCCTGTTTCCGGCGCCCCGCGCGCTACTTCTTGCGTTGCGTGCCCTTACCCAGCGTGGAGAGCGCATCGAGCATCTCGGCGGGCAGCGAGAAGTGGAGCGTCAGCGTCTTGTTCCCCTCCCCGCCCTGCGTCACCTGGAACGAGTCCAGCACCTGCTGCATCTGGGTGGGCACGTTGGTCGACCGGGTCTGCAGCGACGCGAGGCCTTTCAATCCCTGGATCACCGACACGAGGTTCGCAGCGGCCTTCTCGTCGGTGGCTTCGACACTGAGACGGCCGCTCACGCCCCCGTCGATGTTCGTCGAGGCCGAGAACCAGCTGATGGGCGGGATCTGGCTGGACACCTGTGGCGGCAGGTGCGCCTGGCTGCTGAGCGCGTCGAACCGGCCCACGACCCACGCGGTGCCGTTGTCCACGTCGCCGATGAGCGCCATCATCTTCTCGTTCTGCGTCAGGGCACCCCCGGGCGCCTGCTGCTGGGAGACATCGATCGCGCGCCGCACCGCATCGGCGCTCCCGACGGCCACCTGGTTCTGACCCAGGAACGCCAGCGCGCCGTTCGTGTCGGGAAGGCCTGCCTTCCCGAAGGTCATGAACGCCTTGCCCCGGTAATCCCCGACTGTCCCGCCCTTCTGCCTGACGAACTCGGTGATGCGCGGCTGGTCGAAATTCCCCTTCGCCATCACCACGCCGCTTTCATGTGTCGTGGAATCCGCGTCGCCCGCCGTCATATAGCCGATGACCGACTGGATGTCCTTCTCGATGTCGATCCCCGTCTGGTCCAGGAACTCCTGCTGGCCGGACTGGCTCTTGGCCCCCTCGAACTCCTTCATGCGCTGCCGGAAATTCGACTGCATGATCCGCTGGACGTCGGCGTAGGCGACGACCGTCGCGTTCGCCGGGACGAACTGCAGCTCGTCCGGTCCCCGGCGCGTGAGCGCCGTCAGCCCGCCGTTGTAGTACGCCAGCACGCCGATGGAGAGACCCACAATCAGGAAGCCAATCGACCCGATAAGGAAGTAGCGCGTGAGTTTCGACATAGGCGCCTCGCTGACTGATTATACGGGAATCGCGGGGCGAAAGTTCCTTCGCCAGAGCCGCTGGCGGAGCGGTGACGGCCGGCGGCTCTGGTAGCGTAACCGCTTCTTGCGCCGATGGTTACGCGACTACTGTTCCAGGACGTATTCCCGCCGCTCGATGGTCACCGCGGCGAGAATCAGGAAAACAGCCCAGATGGCCGCCAGCCAGCCGATGCACTGGAGGGCGGATGGCACCTCGCGAAAGACGGACTGCAGGACGCTCATCGCGCTATCCTGCGGCATCGCGTGCGGAACCAGAGCCTGCAGGTAGTACATCACGGTGAAGCGGCGCAGGTAGCCGGGCACGAACAGCGCAAACTGCTCCCAGCCGAACGCAAAGACGAGCCCGAGGACGAGCGGGTGTCCGAGTCGGGTGCCGACGAAAGCGAAAACGGCACCGTAGACCACGAGGCCGGCGCCCAGCAGGCCGAGATCTTTCGCAAGCGCGGGAAACGACTGCGCGATGATCCGCAGGTCGAACGGCGTCGTCAGGAAGTAGACGACCATCACCGACGGCAGGACCACGCAAACCGTCGAGACGACGTAGGCGAGGTACTTGCCGAGCAGGACAGATCGCCGGGGGATCGGCCGCACGAACAGGTAGGTGATGGTCTTGTCGTCCACTTCGTCGGCAATGAGCGACGTGCCGTAGAACACACCGAGGATCGGGACGATGAACCGCAGGTACAAGAGCCAGATCGTCATGCCGAACAGCGTGGTGCCGCGCACCGCCTGGCCGTTGACCTCGGGGTCGCCGAAGCTGGCGTGGAGGATGCGGTACAAGAGCGCCAATGCCATCGGAGCGGCCACGACCAGCGCCATGAAGACGGTGCGCCGTGACCACAGCATCTGGCCGAGCGACAGGTCGAAGACCCGCATCACGCCGGTCGACAGGCTCGCGGCCCCCTGAGGCTGTGCCCGTTCCGTCTGCTGCCCGCCGCTCACGCCGGTGTTCTCATGTGCCACGTCACTTCACCAGGTATTGGAAGACCGCCTGGAGGTTGTCGTCAGGCGACGTCACTTCGCTCACGGCGCCTGCCTCGGCCGATGCCGCCAGCTCGGTGAGGCGCGCATAGAACGCGTCGGGCCGAGAGGTCTGCACGACGACCGCCTGGTCCTCGAACTTGAGGCCGATCACATCGTCTTCGGCGAGGAAGGCGCGCGCGAGACGCCGCGGGTCCTCGCCTTTCACGTAGACCGTGTGCGGATGCTCGTCGATGAGCTCGCGGATCTGGTGGACGTCGCCTTCGGCGAGGATCCGCCCGTTGTTGATCAGGAGGATGCTCGACGTCATCGCCTCGATCTCGTGGAGGATGTGGCTGGAAACCAGGATGCTCCTGCCCTCGCGCGCCCACTCCCTGATCAGCCGGATGGTGCGGCGCCGTCCGATCGGATCCATGCCGGCCAACGGCTCGTCGAGGATGAGCAGTTCCGGATCGTGCACGATCGCCTGCGCGAGCTTGACGCGCTGGCGCATTCCCTTGCTGTAGCTGCCGATCTTCCTGCCGGCCGCCTCGAGCAGGTCCACCGTTTCCAGCGCGCGATGCGCCGCGTCTTTCGCACGCTTCTCGTCGTACCCGTTCAAGCGCACGAGCGCGGCCAGCCAGTCGGCGCCGGTCATGCGTTCGTAGAACGCGTCCTGGTCGGGGCACAGGCCGACGCGGCCGAAGATGCGCGGGTTGCGCCAGACCGGCTCGCCGAGGACGCAGATGGCGCCTTTACTCGGCTTCAGCTGGCCGGTCATCAGCTTCATGAACGTCGACTTGCCGGCGCCGTTGGGACCGAGCAGGCCGGTGACGCCGGGCGGCACCGCCACGGTGATGTCGTTCACGCCGATCACCTGGCCGTACCATTTCGAGAGGTGATCCGCCTGGACGATGGGGCGCGCATCGGTGGCGATCGTGACCGTCATGACACCACCTCCACGCCGCGCACCCGTCGATCGAGGATCACCGTCGAGACGACGATCATCCCGACCACCACCGCGAGCGAGAGCAGCCACGGCGTGTCGGGATAGACCGGCTTCATGCGGAAGATGATGTTGCCCACCTGCCGCAGGTTGCCGCTCAGCGAGATCCACGAGAAGCTGGTGTTGCCGGTGACCGCGTAGAGGACGCCGTAGACGGCATCGGTGAAGAAGATGGCACCGGTATAGAGGATCGCGACGAAGCGGCTGCTGTTGGAGAGCGACGAGAGCGCCAGCATCGTGAAGGCCGCGAGCAGGACCTGCAGGAACGAGTAGAGCGTGATCGCGGGGAACAGCAACAGGTTCGCTCGGATGAAATCGAGATTCCCCTGGAAGAGCATGTGAAGGACGAGCAGCAGCATGGCCGGCAGCCAGGTGACGAGCAGCAGGAACACGATCAGGATCGACAGCTTGCCGGCGACGTATTCGGCGCGGGTCAGGGGCTTGGACAAGTAAATCTGCAGCGCGTTGGCGCGCTTGTCGTTGGCGATGAGGCCCGACCCCACCCAGATGGTGATGAGAAAGACGAAGAAGGCCTGGTAGTTGAAGAACTCGCGGTAGCTCTCGCGCGTGGCCCCGAGGATCATCGCCGCCTGGGGATAGTTGGCAGCGAAGTAGAAGCGGATGGCCTCGATGAGGAACGGCAGCCAGGCCAGCAGCAGCAGGCCGAGGAACTTGCGTTTGCCGATCATCGACCGGATGCCGGCCGAGGCGATGATCACCCAGGCCCGTCCGTGCGGCTGCCGGCCGCCTCCGTAGTGACGATAGCTCTGATCGTGTATGGGCATTGACTGTACCCAATCCGCAAGTCCGAACGTCCGCCCTTCGGCAGACTCAGGGCGCCGCGAGCGTGTCGAACGGCGAAGGTCCGAAGGTCGACCCTCGGACTTCCGGACTGCGTTACTGCTCCCCGACTGCCCGGGCGAAGACGTCCTCCAGCGTGGGGACACTCGGGCGCAGGTGGCGTACCTGCACGCGCTCGCGCGCGGCCAGCGCAAACAGCGCCTGCGCGTCCGACCCGTCCGGCATGAATACGCGCGTCACCTCATCGTCGGTCGCGTGGCACTCGAACCCGGCCGCCTGCAGCACCTGCTCGAACGCCTCGCGGTTCCCCTTGATGCGGACCTCGAACACCCGGCCGCGCGGACCCTTCAACGCGTCGATCGGCCCCTGTGCCACCACCCGGCCCTTGTCGAGCACGACCACGTGATCGCACGTGAACTCGACGTCGGGCAGCAGGTGCGACGAGAGGATCAGGTTGACCGACTTGGCATGGACGAGGTCGCGAATCAGTTCCAGCATCTCGTCGCGCCCCTTCGGGTCCATGCCGTTGGTCGGCTCGTCGAGAAACAGGAGGTCGGGATCGTGGACGAGCGCCTGCGCCAGCTTGATGCGCTGCTTCATGCCGGTCGAGTAGGTCTCCACGTTGCGATAGCGCGCCTCGCCGAGGCCGACGTAATAGAGCACCTCGTGGGCGCGCTGCATGGCATCGACACCCGGCAGGCCGGCGAGCTGCCCGCAGTAGGCGACGAACGAGACGGCATTCATCCCCGGAATGTGGGAGTCCGACTCCGGCATGTAGCCGATGCGCCGGCGGATGTCGAGCGCCGAGTGCGCGACGTCCAGGTCGAGCACCCGCATGGTGCCGCGGGACGGCATGAGGAAGGCGAGCAGCGACTTGAGCAGCGTGCTCTTCCCCGCCCCATTCGGCCCCAACAGACCGACCGCGCCGCGCGGAAAGATGGCGGTGACGTCGACCAGCGCGGCCCGCCGGCCGTAGGAAACCGTCACGTTCTTCAGGTCAATGACCCGTTCGGTCGAAGCGGAGTCTGGCATGCACTTGGGTATACGTGGATTTTGCGCTTCCAGTTCGGCAACCCGCTCACGGTTCAGCGCCTCCGGAGCTGACGGCCAGGACGGCTACAACGTGCCCTTCAGCCCCAGTTCCTCGGCCCGACCGCGCATCGCGGCAATCACGTTGGTGATGTGCTCGGCCAGCGGCAGGCCGAGCGCCTCGGCGCCGGCTTTCAGATCCTCGCGCTTGACGGCTCGCGCGAACGCCTTGTCCTTCATCCGCTTGACCACCGAGGACGCCTCGAGATCGAGCACGCTCTTCGACGGCCTCACCAGGGCCGCGGCCGTGACGAAGCCGGCCATCTCGTCGCAGGCGAAAAGGACGCGCTCGAGGAGCGTTTCGCGTGTGACGCCGGCGTAATCGGCATGCGACAGCACCGCGCGCACCACCCACTCGGGGTACCCTTTCTCCCGCAGGATCTCGGCCCCGCGAAACGGATGGTTCTCGGCATCCGGATACCGCTCGTAGTCGAAGTCGTGCAGCAGCGCGACGACGGCCCAGGCCTCCTCGTCCTCGCCGTATTTGCGGGCGTAGGCGCGGACGCCAGCCTCGACCGCGAGGGCGTGCTTGCGCAGCCCTTCGCTCTTGGTGTACTCGCACAACAGGTTCCAGGCGGCGTCGCGGGAGAGAATCATGTTCCTGAGTCAACGGTTCACGGTCGACAGTCAACCGTTCGGCATCGAAATGCGGAGCGGTCCCAGGGGCCGGCGGTCACCTGTCGACTGCTGACGGCCGGCCCGCACAAGGCGGCCGACTGCATGATATATTCGGCCACCGCTCGAGGCCAGTTCAAAAACGGAGGGCGAGGGTGATTGCAATCCTGTTCATCGCACTCGGGATTCTCGCGCTGACGTTCGTGATCGTCTGGATCGTCGAGGTCCGGAAGAACCCGGATACGCCGGATGCCGGGGCCCCGAACGCGGAACGCGTCGCGGTCGGGTTCTTCGCGAACTTCTTCGACGCGCTCGGTATCGGGAGCTTCGCTACCACGACCACCTATTATCGCTTCCGGAAGCTGGTGCGCGACGAACTGATTCCAGGCACGCTGAACGTCGGACACTGCCTGCCTACCGTCACCCAGGCGTTCATCGGCATCGCGACGATCACGGTTGACTTCCTCACTCTCGTCCTGATGATTGCGACGGCGGTAGCCGGCGCGTGGGTGGGCGCCGGCGTGGTGTCGCGCCTGCCCCGGCGGGCGATCCAGGTCGGGATGGGCATTGCGCTGCTCGTCGCCGCCTGCTTCTTCTTCCTCAGCCTCATGGGCATGATGCCGGCAGGCGGCGAAACGGTTGGCGTCCGCGGCTGGCTGCTCGCGGCCGGCCTGGTCGGCAGCTTTCTGCTCGGCACGATCATGCCCCTCGGCATCGGGTACTACGCACCCTGCATGATCCTCATCAGCCTGCTCGGCATGAACCTCAAGGCCGCTTTCCCCATCATGATGGGCGCCTGCGCGTTCCTGATGCCGGTGGCCAGCATGGAGTTCGTGCACAAGAAGCGCTACAGCCTGCGTGCGGCGGCCGGCCTGGCGATGGGCGGCGTGTTCGGCTCCGCGCTCGCGCTGCTCGTTGTCGTCAGCCTGCCGCTGTATTGGGTGAAATGGCTCGTGGCCTTCGTCGTGGTGTACACCGGCCTCTCGCTGCTGCAGACGGCCGCCCGGGAGAAGAGAGTCGCGGTTGCGCCTACTCTCCCATCACCTTCACGATGACGCGTTTCCTGCGCTGGCCGTCGAACTCGGCGTAGAAGACCTGCTCCCACGGGCCCAGATCGAGCTTGCCCTCCGTGATCGGCAGGATCACCTGGTGGCCCATGATCGTGCGCTTCAGATGCGCGTCCGCGTTGTCTTCGCCTGTCTGGTGGTGGTGATAGTCGCGACCGGCGGGGGCGAGCTGCTCCAGCCACTCGCCAAAATCCTCGATCAATCCTCCTTCCCAGTCGTTGACGTAGACGCCCGCGGTGATGTGCATCGCCGATACCAGGACGATGCCCTCGTTCACCTGGCTGCGCTTGACGATGTCCGCCACCTGGTCGGTGATCCGCACCATCTCGCGCCGGTGTGGAGTGTTGAACCACAGGTAATCGGTGAGGATTTTCATGGCTGTTCCAGCCGCCTTCGGCGGTTGTGGAAGCGCGCCTCCGGCGCCTTTGCGGCCCTCGCTGACCTCGCGTTCGTGCCCGTACGTGGTGAAATCGTGATCGGTAATCGGTGTAATCGGTGGATGAATTTGCACGTGAATCTGCGTGAATTCGTGTGAATCTGTGGACCGGCATCTTCTGCGTGAATCTGCGGACCCGTCAATCTTCGGAAAGCGCGAGCGAAGCCTCTGCGTTCAGATCCCACTCCGCTCTCGCGCCCTGGTGATAACGCCGCAGGCCGGCGGCCGCGATCATCGCGGCGTTGTCGGTCGACAGATGGAGGCTGGGCACGAACACCGGCAGTCCTGTCCCGGCGCCACGTGCGGCGGCGTCCTGTCGCAACCGGCTGTTTGCGGAGACGCCTCCGGCGATCCCGACGCTCTTCGCGCCCGCCCAGCGCGCGGCCTCGAAGGTCCGGTCCAGCAGCGTCTCGACGACCACGCGCTGGAAGCTGGCCGCGATGTCGCGGACTTCCTGCGCCGGCAGCTCGCGCGGCTGCGGCGCCGGCTCGCCGCGGATGCCTCGTACGATCTCCCGCGCGCCCTCGACCCGCTGCCCGCGCACATACCTGAGGACGGACGTCTTGATGCCGCTGAAGCTGAATTCGAACCGCGGGCTCCGGTCGCGCGCCACGCGATCGCGGTGCGTCATGCGCGACACCGGGAAGCTGACCCCCCAATCGTTCCCTTCCTTCGCGATCTTGTCGATGATCGGTCCGCCCGGGTATCCCAGGCCCAGCAGCTTCGCCACCTTGTCGTACGCCTCGCCCGCCGCATCGTCGCGCGTGCGGCCGATCAGGCGATAGACGCCCGCTTGCGGCACCTGAAAGAGGCTGGTGTGGCCACCAGACACGACCAGCACCACCGCCGGCAGCGGCAGCGCCCCATGCTCGAGGAAGAGCGACTCGATGTGACCGGCCAGATGGTGGACGGGAACGAGCGGCCGGCCGAGGGCGAGCGCAAGCGACTTGGCGAAGGAGACGCCGACCAGGAGCGACCCCACGAGCCCGGGTCCCTGGGTGACGGCGATCGCGTCGATGGCGCGCAAGGACGTCGCCGCTTCGTCGATGGCTCGCTCGACCACGCCGCAGATGTCGCGCAGGTGCTGCCGCGACGCCAGTTCGGGGACGACGCCGCCCCATTCGCGGTGAATCGCGACCTGGGACGCGACGACGCTCGATCGGATGCGCCACCTCTTCGACGCGTCGTCTGCTTCTTCGACGACCGCGGCCGCCGTCTCGTCGCACGAGGTTTCCACGCCGAGCATCAACATGGGAAGACAACTGCTATGTGCTGGGTGCGCCGACGGCGAGCTTGAGCGATTCCGCGTACGGCGCGCGGCAGACGCCGCGCTCGGTGATGATCGCCGAGACGAAGCGGCTGGGCGTCACGTCGAATGCCGGGTTGCGGACGGCGGCGTCTGCGGCCGCGACGCGCGTTGGGCCGACGTGAGTCACTTCCCGCGCGTTGCGCTCCTCGATTGGAATGTGCGCGCCATCGGCCGTCCCGAGGTCGATCGTCGAAACGGGCGCGGCCACGTAGAACGGCAAGCCGTGCTCGTGCGCCAGGACGGCAACGGTGTAGGTCCCGATCTTGTTCGCCACGTCGCCGTTGGCGGCAATGCGATCGGCGCCGACGACGACGAGATCGACTTCGCCGCACTGCATCATCCAGCCGGCCATGTTGTCGGTGATCACGGTGGTCGGGATGTGGTCGCGCGTCAGCTCCCACGCGGTCAGGCGCGCGCCCTGCAGGAACGGGCGCGTTTCGTCGGCCAGCACGCTCACCTTCTTGCCCTGCTCCGCCGCCGCCCGGATGACGCCCAGCGCCGTGCCGTACCCCGCGGTTGCCAGCGCGCCGGCATTGCAGTGGGTCAGGATGCGCGCGCCGTCGGGCACCAGCGAGGCGCCGTGCGCGCCCAGCGCACGACAGGCCGCGACGTCCTCGTCGTGAATGCGCCGGGCCTCCTCGACGAGCCCTGCCTTGATCTCTTCCACCGATTCGCCCGCCTGGGCCGACGCCGCGAAGCGCTTCTTCATGCGCTCGATCGCCCAGAACAGATTCACCGCGGTCGGCCGCGTGGCGCGGACGAGCTCGCACACCTTCTGGAACTCGGCGGCGAATTTCGCCGTGCCGCCCGCCTGGCTCCTGCGCATCCCCAGCGCGACGGCGTAGGCCGCCGCCACGCCGATGGCCGGGGCGCCGCGGATCACCATGGATTTGATCGCGCGCGCCATTTCCGGCGCGGTCTTCGCGCGCACGTAGACTTCGGAGCCGGGCAGCTTTCGCTGATCGACCATGACGACGGCATCGTCCTGCCACTCGATGGTTGGAAGCATTGGAACGATCCTATCAGAGGTCAAGACTGGCAGATGGTAGATGGTAGATGGCCATCGGCAGTTGCCAGTCGGCAGTTGGTAGTCGGGCTGACTGACAGGCGAACTACCATCTACCAACTACTGACTACCTCGTACGGCCGAGCATGCGGGCGTCGAATGGCAGGGGCAGGAGATCCCGTAGCGTGTAACGTCCCTTCTCTTCCTTCAGGTTGGCGAGGATCACCTGCAGGTCGCCGCCGAATTCCCAGAGAATCTGGCGGCACGGCCCGCACGGCGACGCCGGCTCGTCGGTGTCGGCGACGATCGCGATGCGCGTGAAGCGACGGTGCCCCTCGGAAAGCGCCTTGAACATGGCGACCCGCTCGGCGCAGATGGTCAGGCCGTAGGTGGCGTTCTCGACGTTGCAGCCGGTGACGATCGTGCCGTCCGTCGTTTCCAGCGCCGCGCCGACCTTGAAGTGCGAGAAGGAGGCGAGCGCGTGCTCGCGAGCCCGCCGCGCCGCCTCGATGAGGATGTCGTTCATCAGAGTTTCCCGATGATGCCTTCCACCAGCGCCACGAACTGGCCGCCCACGCGCCGGGCGGTCTCCATCACCTGGTTGTGATCGAGCGGCTCCGGCAGGACGCCGGCCGCCATGTTCGTGATGCACGAGATGCCCAGTACCTCCATGCCCATGTGACACGCGGCGATCGCCTCGGGCGCCGTCGACATCCCCACCGCGTCGGCGCCCAGCGTCCGGAACGCCCGGATCTCGGCCGGCGTCTCGTAGCTCGGCCCGTGGACGGCGATGTACACCCCGTGCGCGAGTGGGATGCCGACCTCGCCCGCCACCTGGCTGGCGATGGCGCGCAACCGCGGCGTGTATGCCGCCGACATGTCCGGAAAGCGGGGACCGAAGCGATCGTCGTTGGCGCCGATCAACGGGTTGGCGCCGAGGAAGTTGATGTGATCGTCGATCACCATCAGCGCGCCCTGCGCGAAGCCCGTGTTGATGCCGCCGGCGGCGTTGGTGAGAATCAGCGTCTTCACGCCGAGCAGGCCGAGCACGCGCGTACCGAAGACGACGGTCTGCAGATCGTGGCCCTCATAGAAGTGCGCGCGCCCCGACAGCACGGCCACCGCGCGACCGCCCAGGCTTCCGGCGACCAGACGCCCCTCGTGGCCGATGATGCGGGAAGGGGGCCAGCCCGGTATGTCGTCGTACGGAATCGAGACGGCGTTGCCCAGCCGCCCGGCCAGAGCGCCCAGGCCCGAGCCCAGGACGACGCCCACGGTCGGCGTGCAGGGAACGCGCGACCGTACGAGGTCCGCGGCGCGCTGGATCTGGTCGAACGTGACGGACATGAGAGCGTCTCCACGAGTGCTGCGTGCCAAGTGCTGAGTGCCGGGTGCTGTGCCAGGTGCCAGGTGCTGTGCCACGTGTCGTGCCAGGTGCTGAGACGC
>Ga0315282_10007981_pt1 | contig 17239 bp, 13 predicted proteins | sample YL17G07_20_MG_FD_203693 | JGI IMG/M metagenome (GOLD analysis project Ga0315282, IMG submission 203693) | Sediment microbial communities from Yellowstone Lake, YNP, Wyoming, USA - YL17G07_20 | ecosystem: Environmental > Aquatic > Freshwater > Lake > Sediment | place: USA: Wyoming | collected... | reverse complement strand
GGAATAATTTTTAGGACAATTCTAGCATCATGTCTACGCAGAATTGCTATAAAATTCATCTCTTCCAATTTTTTTAATAGTCTGAGAAAAGCATGTTTTGTTTCTTGTGGTTGTTTTAGGTAGTAGCTTGGGATGTTATGTTCTAGTAATGCTTCTTCTATTTGAAATTCTGTGGAGACTAAGGTGGTTATTCGTTCAAAATCGGCTTGGACGAAGGGTGCTTCAGCTGTTTCGCTTGGTATTTCGTTCATAGTGCTTTATCCTTTCGTTTTGTTGTTGTGTTAGAGTGTTTGGGGGTAGAAAAGTTTATTGGATTACGCTAGTTTGTTCAGAGATTTTTTTCTTCTTTGTTAATGGGAAATTATTACGTAGGCATGTGTGTACTGTTAATGCTCTCTTTCGAAAAGTTGTTCCCATAGGACTTTTAGGATGTATTTGGAAAAAGTCCCTATTTCGTTTATGGTTAGCTTTGATTTTCCTTTCTTTCTGTTTTCGAAAACTATGGGTATTTCACCTACTCTTAAGTTTTGAAGTTTTGCTTGTCTGAGTGTTTCGATTTGGATTTCATATGTCTGGCAGTGTAGTTTTGGAAATGCTTTCTTAATGTATCCTTTGGAATAGCATCTGAAGCCGCTTGTGAAGTCTTTTAATGGAAGTTTGATTAGCATGCCAGTTATTTTGTTGGCTGCTTGGCTTATTAGTAGTCGGCTGAATTTCCAGCCTTTGACTTTTCCTTCTTTGCAGTATCTGCTTCCAATGACGATGTCGTAGCCTTTATGGGCAAGCTGTAATAGTCTGGGAATGTCGTAAGGGCTGTGTGAGTGATCAGCGTCCATAGTGATTACGTAGTTGGGGGTTTTCTGCTGGGATAAAATGAAATGAAAGCCGTGGGTGATTGCGGTTCCAAGCCCGGCTTTATAGGGTCTACTTAGTAAGATTATGTTTGGGTTGTTTTTCTGCAGCTTCTTGACAATTTTTTGGGTTCCGTCTGGGCTAGAGTCGTCTATGACCATTATTAGAGGATTAATTTCTAGATTTTCGATTGTGCAGATCAGTTTTTCGATGTTTTCTGCTTCGCAGTAAGTTGGTAGGATTATGGCTACCTGTGGATTTGTTTCTTGTTTTTTCATGGTTTTTATCAACTTGCGTTAATGAATGCCTATGTTATTTCTTTTACGTATATCAAACTTTCGTCGATTCCGACTAGAGTTTTTGGTAAGAAAGCTTGGAAAAAGTATGATTGTCACGCTAAGTTTAGCCCGTTTAGCCCATTAAGATATTGAATTTTAAAAAAAGTTTTAAGTGTTGGTTTGCTAGAAAACTGATCTCTTAAATCTTATGGGATCTGAAACCGGTGTCATCAGAAACTTTTTGTGCTTCGTATTTGTTTCCACTTTAAATATGCGCTTTGTTTCTTAAAGTTTATTCTTGCGAGAGTTTGAGCTATAATTTCTAAGAAAATAGCTACGACAATCCTAGGATAATGAGAAACTTTCTGGGTTTTAATTTCGGCTACAAGTATTTTCAAAGAAAAAAGTGGCTTTTTAAATACAAAGGCACCTATTGTAGTTGGTTTAACGCCGGTAATTTCTTCGAGTTGTTTATGACCAATCACTATTCTTTCCCGCTGCTGGATATATTCTCTTGGAGTCGCTGGTCCTTTTATGAACACTTCTGCGTCAGGAACAAAAGTTATTTTCCAGCCTTTTTTCTTCAGAGTTATTCCCAAATAAGCATCATCGTTTATTACGTTTTTAGGTATGTGATGTACAATTCCTTTTCTAATTGCCCACATGTCTCCGCCTAAGTGATTTAATGTTCCACTTCTAAATTCTTCGTACAAGACTCTGTTATGCACTTTCCATAAAAACCAGTTGCAGAATTCCATAAGGGTTTGGTTTTTATTCACTGGAATGGTTCTAGCGCAAGCTCCTCCTACATCGGGATTCATTGCTTCAACTAATTTTGCCAAGGATTCTTGTGTGGGTTTAGTGTCAGCGGAGATAACAACTAAAATGTCACCTTTCGCATTGTCAAAATAGGTGTTCAGTGCTTGAGCTTTTCCTCTTCTCTCTTTCTCGTTGATGAGCTTTATCCGATGGTCTTTTTCAGCTAACTTATTAACAATGTCGTTTGTTTTATCCGTGGATCCTGATGAAACGACGATGATTTCTTCTAATTTGAACGTCCGTGGTAAAGGCTGTTTGACAAGATTTTCGAGTAAATTGCCTATATTGGCTTCCTCATTGTATGCGCATATGCCAATGCTGACCTCCAAGAGGCACACCCAAATACAAGGTATGTTTTCTTAACGTTTCAAGTTTTCTGAAAGGTATCGAATAACCTTATTTATCATTTTTAGTTAGCTCTTCATGCTGCAGCTTATCAAGTATATAGCTATGAGACCGATGATGACTCCGATCCAAACGTTGACGGGATATTTGGTTTTAAGAATGATGGTGTCCAAGAGAGCTGTAAAGACCAAGGTTAGTACAGTGATAGCTGTAACAAGTTGAGTGATACCCATGTAACCAGTTGGCACTATGCTTGCGAAACGTCCGACAAACATGAGGAAAAGTGCAGTAAACACTAACGGAGTGAAAAGAGTTTGAAAATCCCATTTAACGTCTAGAAGATTCTTCCATGAAATTTGTCCTATATTATTGCTAGCTACTTTCCATAGTATGTTACCGATAGATCCGATCAAGGAAACAACAACTATGAGAACCCATACAATCCACTAATCCATTTTCGTAGCCTCTATTCTTAGAGCCTTTCAATAATCTTTTAACTTTTGCTTCTGAACCTGTTTTACTTGCGCTTTCGACTCAGACTGAATGTCATATTCTTACGGTCGGAAACATTCTGTTCTCCTGTCTCTTTTTGCTATAATCTAGAGTAATGGCACTCCTCGACAGTTAAGTTCCACGGCCGCACGCACTAACGTTTTGACAACTTCTTTGCACCTTCAAGAGTGTCGTTCTGACAGCGGTTTCTAAAAGTGCCTGCCCAAGATCTGCTTTTCAGCAATAGTGCGACGTATCTTCTGATGGTTGGAAACAGCCGCATTTTGCTTTTACTTCTTTTTTTTCCGTAATCTAGCGTAATTGGCACTTCTTTAATGGTTGAGTCACACCAGAAAGCTTTTGCAAGTATCTCAAGCGAGGCCTCGAACCCTCTTGATTCAATGAGGTTGTGCTTTGAGATCAGATCCAGCTTCTGAAGTGTTGATGCTTTGAAGCATCGGTATCCGCTAGTGGCGTCTTTGGCAGGTAGCTTCATCATCTTTGCAATTAGAAAATTCACTGCTTTGCTCAGTATCACACGGTAAAAAGGGACATTCAGCTGTCTTCCGTTCTCGACATAACGTGAACCAATAACTATGTCAGCCTTTTTTGCTGCTTTCATCATGTCAATGATGTATTTTGGATCGTGCGTGTTGTCCGAATCCATGGTGATGATGAAGTCTTCTCTAGAAGAAAGTTTGATGGCTTCGCTAAGGCCTGTTTGAAGTGCTGCCGCTAAGCCTCTGTTCGTTTTGTGTTCTAATATTTTGATGGGGTATTGTTTTGAAAGCTCTTTGAGAATTTCTTTGGTACCGTCGTTGCTTCCATCGTCAACTGCAATTACTTGGTAGTGAATGCGTTGGCTTAATACATGTTCTATTGCGTAGACAAGCAGTTTAACATTTTCCTCTTCGTTATAACAAGGTAGCACAATAAGACAATTCGCCATAATATTCACTTTCCAGTATCTTCAGCCCGACGATTTTGGAAGTTTTCGTAAAGCGCGCGCTTCACGAAAACCATCACATCGAAAAGCATTTTGCCAATTGCGATTGAAAGAAATGGGTAAAGCACGATCTGTGAGTAGAAGTAGGCAGTCTTTGCTACAAAGACAAGAACTGCTAAGTAACAAGCCAGCCAGATCAAAGGTGCTTCAACTTGGCGGTCTTCCAGCCCCTTAACGAGCAAGTATGCGACAGCGATCCAGCCGAGCAGCAGAAACAAGTCATACGCATTCTGATAATTCCACGGATACTCTACCATTGATCTTACCAACCACTCAGTAATGATCGAATGGCTAGACAACTCCGCCGACGAAATTGCTTGCAAAAGCTGTGAATTTAGAAGATAGCCGTACAAGGGATAAAGCGAGAATAGTGCCCCTCCAACGACCAACGCCAGAAAACTCTTGGAAACCTTTTTCTTGACTGTAAATTCCCTGCTGAAAATGACTGTCAACACCACGGCAAGAATTGCAAATACCCCCGTGCCCTTGCACAGAGATGCAGAGCCCGCGAAAATCGATGACAAGACTAACCACTTGAGCCCGCCGTTATCTAGGTGTTTTGCAAGGGCGAAAAATGAAAGCATTGAAAAAAGGGCTACGCCCTGGTCTAAGAACACCATTTGCTGCATGAGTACGATTGAAGGCGCAACAGCATACGTCAAACCTGTAATCACCGCAGGTCCTGTTCCATATCTCTTCTTGCATACAATCATTGCAAGGTAGATTGCAGGAAGACAAAAAATGAGTATTGAGGTCAATCTTGAGCCGTAGAGACCAATGTCAGTTTTAAAGGCAAACCGGAAGAAGGCCTTGACTATTCCCAAAATTAAAGGATATAGCACAGGATGGTCGAGCCAGGGGTCAACTCCACCATTTGGATCAAGCGCTCCATATCGTGCATACACATCATTGTAAGCTGAACCAGTTCTAAGCTTCCCTTGGGATAGGTTGAACTCCAGCCAATCATAAGTCTGCTCGTCAACGTATGGCCCCAAACGGTAGACGTTAACTCTAAGAATGAAAGCTACCAAGATGATGAAAATGAAAGCTCCGGTGACCCTTTGGAACAGAGTTTTGCGCAAACCAGTCGACATAACAATCCCTTGCTTCCAGACATGTGATCAAAGACAAAATGATCTTTGATATGTTCCTAACCTGATGTAACCTTCAATATTTAAAACTTTAAAAGCAGCGCGCGCTTCTTACTTAACTTCAGAATTATCAAACCATTAAGCCTAAACCATCTACACGTTTTCAAAGCCCAATACTTAACAGTCTTGAAAGTCGTCTTGTCAAAATCAAGCTTCACAGTTTCCCTATACATTTCTCGAACACTGTTATGTTTTCTCTTCCCTCGATCCATTCGCCCTCAAACCCAAAGCGATCAGGCTTTTTAACAAACTCGTCAGCAGAAACCGTAACAAACCCTTTAGGCATCAGTTGATGAGCTTTTACCACAGCTTTGTAAAGGTCTTTACCCTTTCCGGAGAATTCATATCTGCCACTCATTTCAACAGTTTTCATTTTCATTGTCTTTGCATTTGAATTCATGTAGTCAGCCAAATTCAGAAACTCAAATTCGATTTCCGTTACACATTTCCTTCCGTTTCGATACACTAAAGCTTTCAGTAAAGTGGCGCGCATGTATGTTCCTAAATTCACTTTTTCAAGGTGTATTGGGTAAGATCGCTTCTCCTAATCCATACTTCGTGTATTCCAAGACACATCGCCGTCCATAGACGAAGCAAAACCAGAAGCACAAGCTACCCCACAAACGAATTGAGGAACAGGCACGCGCGTGAAAAGTATCTAGCGACTTTCAGAAGCACATAGCACAAAGCAACTATGATCGGAAGCAGGATTGATAATGGTAATAGATAGACATCAGTTTCCTCAGTAACAACCAGGCTGACTTGGGCTTTTTTAGGATCGAGTTCATAGACAACAGGTTGTTGGCTCTTGGACTCAGGCGTTATTTCCATCCCGTTGAGAAGCAGTTTCTTGCAGTTGCTTGAAACATTGAAACTTACCTTGATTTCGGTCATGTTTGAGAAGTTGGTGGTATCCCACTTGTATGATTCTATTCTCGATATTTTCAGCATAGACCACTCAGTGTTTATGTCTTTTTCAGTAGGGCTCAGCGATAGGGTTACAAAGAGGCGGCTAATGGTTAAACCTTTAATTTTAATGATGTGGTCATCATCAAGTTTGATATTGGCTTTCTCGTTCTCAACTGGCAAATTATTGGCTTCAAGAGGGTTGGAAGATATTTTTGCTAAGAGAAAGTACGCCTTAACATCGTTGGTAGAATTAGCGCCTATCGCATATCCAACACTTGTTATGCAGCATGGTTTTTTGGAGAAGCTTGTGTAGAACAAGTTGTCAATGTTGAATTGGTAGAGTTTCCAATCGAGAACACTGCCAATAATATAATAGCCTATTCTGCTTTCTTTATCAACCCACACAGAGTCCATAGGCACATCATAGAATTTGAATGCTAGACTATAAGTAAGGTTTTCTTCAGTCAAAAGATCTACCTTGTAATAAACCCATGCACTGCCATCAGAAGCTGGAGTGAGTCTTAGAAGCAATAGAACAGTCGAATTCTCGTCCACTGAAATAGGATTACCCAGATTTATCCTGTAAGCAAACCATCCGCCGAGCCCGTTGGTAGCATTCCCACAAAATCTCGTCTCAATCATTTCCTGGTCAATGGGTGTATTCTCTAAGGTAAAGTAGCTAGATCCAGCGTACTTAGTTGCAAACTCGAATGCCTGTCCGTTTTCATAAACTGAGAAGGGGTCTGCAAAAATCGATTTTGAGAGGTCTAGGCTTACATTGTTCGTTTCATAGTGGTTGAGGGCGACTGATCCTGTCGGATTTTCTATTCCTTTTAGTTTTTGATTCAGCATGGTCAAGTATCCTATCAGGGTTGGATGTTCTAGTATGCTGTTGGCAACGCCGTCACTCCAATTTTGAGCACCATATCGCATGGCAAAAATCTCTATTCGACTTGCATTGAAAAGTTCATTATAGGTTGCCTGCAGCGATGTGAAATTGATGGTGGTCCTGTCATATAACCAGACAAACTGTCCCAATGAAGTGTTGTTGGAGGGTTTTACTCTTAAACTTGCTCTCACATTGTCAATGTCTCCTGGGGCACTGTACCAATCCCAATTCATGATGCTGAGAGTGGGAATCACGAGGTTCTTCGGCGGGTAAAAACCCAGCATCAGGGCTTTTCCTCCGGTGATTTCGTTCGTAATGTCTATGAATAGTTGCGCGTTGGTCAGATTTTGGGCTTCCCAAAAACTCATGTCATCGTAAACGTAATAGGTAACATTAAACTTGTTGCCATTGTTAACCACGTCGGTAAGTTTGGCGGCGTACGTTCTTTGAATCCATGTGATATTTGATGTAAAGTCGGCAAAGTGGCCCTGATTGACTGGCAGATCCCATGCATCTTGGAAACGCGCGTCATATGGATGGAAGACGACTATTCCAACTTTCAGTCCCTGTCGTTGAGCCATGGTCGCTGCAGTTTCGAATGCTTCTGGATGATTGACAAAAGTGTATTCATCACTTAACAGGAGAACGCCGTCTATGAACATGTTCTTGATGGTTTTGAAATCTTCATAGTAATGGTTTGAACCCCAATCAAGCCAATACCATCCGAAGATCTCGACAGCTCTTGTGTAATAGGCAGGTGAATAGTATGTGGACGCTTCTAATTTTGGCTCTGCTAAGGGCGCTGTGGCAAGCACTGCAAACTGTAAGGTTGTGGTTGCAGCTGAGACGACCCATAATACTAATATCGCTAGACCCAATAGTTCCTTCCTAGACAATGATCGGAAAGAGACTGAGACTCGGAACGTGTCTTTCGATAGTCTGTAGGCAAGCCATAGCACTGTGAACGTGAATATTGCGTCCCAAGCGATACGAAATGTGGCTGAAAGATAGTTGAAGCCTAAGACTTCAAAAAAAGGTGAGAATCCAGTCTCTGACAAAAGACTTGCTGCGATCTCTATGACTTCGATAAGTAGGATCCATACAATTAATGCGTATTGTGCCCTTTTATTCTTCATAATCCGGTACAGTCTTCTCATCATTTCTCACCATCCTTAAGATAAGTCTTAGCAAAATATAATCAAATAGGACTGCTATTATAAAGCGCATTGCATATCTCAACGTAGAGAATGGTTGAGTCGTTGCAAGATAATTGAAGACTGTCCAAAAATTCATGTTCACCAAGTATGCAAAGGCGAATGGGTAGACGTTAGCAAAGACGAAGGCCAATGTGATAATCCAAACATGTTTAAAGTAGGTTTGAATCGACTTGGACGATAGCATGACTATTGTGGATAACAAGTACAGAACAAACTGCTCGGGTATGAACGTTCTGGTTAATAGAAAACCGATCGTAGTAATCGAGAACCCTTTTAACAACAAATCTAGATTTTCGGCTTGGTTTCTTGTAACATTTCGCTGGTACTCGTAATATAAAAGATAACCCGACATCAAGCCTAGAATCCATAAATAGCGTATTAATGGAAATGCAAAAAAAGAGTTGAGAGATTCCTGAGTAATCATATTCGGAAGTGCTTCCTTCAAAAGTGAACCTATGTTCCAATAGCTTAGCCCTTCGCCTGCTTTGCTCGTTTGGCTGAGTACAGTGACAGCAGTCTCAGAAACTGGCCACCTATAAAAGACGAGAGGTATCAATGTCAGCAGAAAGGGAACAGCCAATGCTATCAAAAGATACGTTATTGTTTCCTTGAGCCCTTTCTTTCGACTCACGAAAAAAAGTTGAATTGGAAGATATATGATGGGCATCACCTTAAAGTATATGCCAAATCCTAGAGAAATAGCACTCCAACGTGTCTTATCTGATAGTATCAATAATAGTGATAGAAGGGTAAAGAATATTGGGATAGAATCGAACATACCCCAAACCGAACTCATGAAAACAACGAATGGACAGAGAAAAAAAATCAGAGAAGCTTTTTCTGCTTTCTCCACGCTGCCCCTAGAATTCACAATGAGCAGGTAGATCACATACGCTGTAGCTAAATCTGCAAGTATAGGTAGAAGCTTGATCAGAAAATAATAAAAATACGGTGAAAATGGAAAAATTCCGTAAACCTTAAAAGCTAAGGCTAAGCATAGGCCCCACGCTGGAAGATATCCTAGACCTAAGACATATGGATAAATCGGTTGACCAAGACCTGGAACAAATGGATACCTCGACAAGGTTGGACTTGTCCCATTCGCGACAAAATATCCCACTCTAATGAATACTTCGAAATCATAGGGGCTTCCAGTCCAGAAGGATAAAAGCAATCTTGCAAGTAGACCGACTGCGACTAGTTTTAACCAACGCGAGTAACTTTTTGGTTTTGACTGACCAGAGAGTTTCAATGACTCCAATTCTCCACATTAGGTTTTCGAGACAAAGGCAAGCGTAGTGCCTTCATCAAGCTGCTGTTCTGCTCAGCATAAGCGTTGAGAATATTGGCTTTCAAAGGCGAACTCCCATCTAGATAGTGATTATTTCTGTACTAAGGATAAAGTTCTTGTGCAATCGTGATGAAGTTTAGCGCGCGTACTAATTCGTGCGGGTCAAAGGTTGTTTAAGCATATGTATTGCCACACTATAATTCCGCAGATGCTTGTAGGTTGTTAGCTCAAATACTCGTTTAGTTCGCCTTTTGTGTTTGAATGTAGATTTCCCCTGTATCAAGACTGGAGACGCTGAGGAATACGCGGTAAAGTGCTGTTCGGAACGAATAAGCAATAAGATTAGCAAGAGGGACTGTGTATAGCATTTCTAAGGCTTTACCGAAAAATCTTCTTAATCTGAAATGGAAACGCAGTTCCGGTATAAAGTCCTCGAGCCAGCCGAAGCCTCCTCCACCACTCCATGTTGTACTGACAAGTGGATCAAGAAATCTAGGTTCAAACCTTCTCTCCTTAACGAGAAATCCCCGCCTCCGTAACATTCCTTTCAGTTGTTCGAAAGTGAAAAGTGAAATGTGGCCATCTAGTCTATTCCAAGGATCATACCCAAGCAGTGTAATTACAGACCTTCGAAATTTTGTTAGGCCGGCTGATTCTGTGCAAAAGGATCCCACCCCACTAGGTTTTAGGAGCCTCGATAGTTCCAAGAAGGCTTTATCGATATCAGGAAGATGACCGAAAACGTCCATCGCAAATACACCATCGAAGCATTCGGCCTTAAAGGGCAGGTGCATTCCATCCGCAACAACGAAGTCGATGAGAACACAACCTTTCTGAAAATATGTGATACTGGATGTCGTCTGCTTGGCAGCTTTGATAGTGTTTTTAGACAGGTCAATTCCTATGACGTTACACCTGAGGCTATAAGCAAGCCATAAGGAGTAGTTGCCAGCCCCACAACCGAAATCTAAAAGCATACTATTTTGCGGAACATTGAAAAGGAAAGTGATTAGGGGCCAAATATTACTACCGAATAGCTTGAGGAAATTGACGATAGAATACTTGGACAATTTGAATTCGCCCCCCCAGATTCTTCTCTTGAACATTAATTCTGCAGTTCTTTGAGCTCTTTCAAGCTGATCCACTTCTAAAGGGCCTAGTGTTGCAGTGTTTGCATCCGCGTTTGTTTTCCTATTAGCGCCCCCTGTTGTTAGTGTTTTCCTCTTTGTTCGGTTTCCATGTGGCAAGTTTGATTCCAAGTACGTAGATAATGATAACCACGGAAGCCTGAATCAATTGATCTGTCGGAATTCTGATTCCAAGGGGCATTGGAAGATAATAGGGAGATACGAAATACGAAAGATCATATTGATAAACGATGTAGAAAATGAAGAATCCACTTATCGCCCAGTAGAAGTATCTGAGGGCCACACTATTCTTCTTCGCGGCTAAAACCAGAATTAGTGGTAGTACCCATACTAAATATTGCGCATTGACGACGCTGTACGTAAGGTAAGTGGCGAAGTGTGCAACGACCACATACGCTATGATTTCTTGTTCCGACATTGATTTGCTTCTGAGAATCTGAAAAGCAAGAAAGAGCACAGCGATGATCATCAAGATAGGCGAAATTGGAATGTTCGTGTTTACCTGTAGGTTTTTGAATACATCATTAAGGACCGTAAGTGGTGTGAGGTTTAGAAAGACGTTCTCGCCTTTCCAATCAGGGGAGGCTCGCTTGTAGAATAGGTTAAATGTTAATTGAGTTGATAAAGAGATTGGATTTTGACCAGAGAGAGAAGCTGCGATTGCATAAGTCGCGAATGTTGTTATTAGAACGACGCATGTTGAAAGTAGGAAATATTTTAGTGCTTTGGTCTTCTCGCCTCTCTTGTAGATTATGCAAAACATTATTGGGATGAGTATGATTGAGTATACCTTGAACAGCGCAGAGGCTGCCAAGAGTAGAGCGGATGATTTGTATCTTCTCGCTATCATGAGATAAACGGACAACAGCACGAGAAGCGCTGGGATTGCGTCAAACATGCCCCAAACGGATGAGATCCAGATAACAAAGGGATTGAAGAGCCATGCGATAAAAGCATAGTAGGCATGCTTTGGCGAATCTCGCTTGATAAGTTCATACAGAACCAAGGCGATCAACAGGTCAGCCACTATGATAGGGGTCTTATCAATAACATTCAATGTGGGCAGTCCGACCGGGACAAATGAGTGGTAGGACTCAAACATGTTACCTGTCTCCGGCCATGTGTGCCACAAACCGGTAACGTTGGCCGGTAATTGAGGAGAGTAGAATATTGAGTAGACAGGATAGATTGCCAAGAGTGTCAGAAGCCAGAGCGGAGGATACGACCAAGCAAGTTCAAGAGGAACCCCAGATTGAGGCCAGAAAGGGTTAACATGATAATTGTAAACTAGGGCTTGTTGTAGCCTCCAAATGTACATGTCCCACCGTTGCTCCGTGAAGGGAGCGAAGGCAAAACGGATAGCGGCCCCGAGTACGAAAGGGAAGAAAATCTTGGGAGAGCGCAGGTTTTTGCCTAACCGTACAAGACTAGCAGTCCATTCCTTGATCGCACCCGTTATACTTGCTGAAGCATTCCTGACACTATTTTTTGTCATCATACGCTTCTGTCAACCTTGTGTACAGCCTTCGAATGATGAACGGTGGAAGCATAAAAAATCTTTTTCTACCGTAGAATTTTTTGAGGAATTCCTTGTGGTTGTGCACTACGTAGTATTCATAGGCTAAAAGTTTTCCGTTCACGTTTGACCATTGTCCTCCCCTTGTTAGACTTTTTTGGCAGTAGATTTTCGCTTTGGACTCGTAATACAATTTATAGCCCTTCATTCTGAAGCGCAGCCAAACGTCGGTTTCTTCACGGTAGTAGTTGCCACTGTACGTTCTCTCGTCGAATCCGCCTACATCAAGGAACGCCTCTTTCCGCACGAGTGAATATCCGTGGATAATTGGGACTTCGAGGGTTTTACTAGTTTCTAAATTGAAGCATCCGGCTACGTCCCCAGTGTATGGATCTATATAAGCGTATTTTTTGTCTTTGCTTTCCTCTTCAGGACTAGTTAAGTCAGTTGTGTAGATTAGTCTAGGGGCAATCGCCCCTAGGCGCTCGTCTTTAACTAGTTTGTCTGCCCTTGCTAGCATGGTGAGACAACTTGGGTGTAATGTTACGTCGTCCCCTGTTAGGAAAAGATAGTTGTGCCCTGATTTTTTGACACCTAGGTTCCATGCACGTGGTGTCCCCATGTGTAGTGTTCTTATATAATGAATGTTTTCGGTTATGTAGGGCCGGATCACCTTTTCTGTTTCATCCGTTGACCCATCATCTATGATTATGAGTTCCCATTCCTTATGTGTCTGGGACAATATGGAGGTTAGTGCTTGAGGTAGCATGAAGCGACGGTTGAAGGTGGGCATTATAATTGAGATCCTCATGAGCGTACATCACTATGCTTAGACGCTATTCTGCTAAATAAAACATTCCTAGTTTGCACCGTTACTCGTCACGGCGAAAAAAGGGAAAAAAAGAAAAAGGGAGTTGTATTGTTTCTATGGGTCGGGGTGTATTCCGCCTTTCCAGACGATTCGGGTTCAGCTACCGGGGTATATCGTGTAGGGGCTTACGGCTCTTTCGCTTATGGTGCCCAGCACTTGAACAACGGATATTCTGTCGTTTTAGCGCGCATGTGTGTTCCTAAGCGCGCGATATGCATTAGTATTACTGAGCTGCGACCCTTCAGAAACGAGATCAAGCGGTGGAACCCTGAAAAATAGATAAAAAACGAATCGCTTCGTAACCAATTTTGGCAATTTGCAGCGTAGTATCGATACTCTGTTAAACGTCAATGCCTCGAATCCCCTTCATAAATATCAGAGCCCGCTTCAACGAAGACTCGGTATTAGAACTTGCACTTAGATAAAGCTTAACGCATTTAGGTAGCACGACTACGACGAGTAGCCAATCAAGGAGCCTGGTGGGCTTTTCAAGCGGCATCGCAGCCAAACTGATTCATGTTTTCTTTCAGCGTTTGCGCTGTTGTTTGCTGGAGATGTTTAGAAAAACAAAAAGAAAAAAAGGGATTGTTTTATGGGTCGAAGTGTATTCCGCCCTTGTATGGCGAAGTCAGCCACATTGCATTGCTGTCGGTCTTGAATGTTTCGCTTATGGTTCCTAGCATTTCGATGACTGTGAATCCTGTCGGCTTGTAGCCTTCTGAGTAGCTCTTGTAGTCGATCCGTAGCACTATGCTGGTTACACCAGCTGGGAACGTCTGGAACTCTATTATTCCGTCCATCCAGAACCACTCAGACGCATAGTACGTGTCCCTGCCCCAGTTGCCCCATACTAGGAACAGAACTGTGCCGTTCAGGTCCTCGCTTACCGATATTACCGCGTATCCTGTGCTGTTAGTGTCTCTGTAGGGGCCGTTGTATGGGGCCATTCCACCTCCATTCACTGCGTTCCAGCATGAGAGTGGCACTATCGCGCCCGTCCATGGAGCATAGCTGGTAAACGCTGGGATGCCGTAGAATGCGCTGGCAAAGTCGTTTCCGTAGTAGGCAAGCATGTTGATAAGCGGACCGCCTGAGCCTATTATGTTGGCGCTTGTGATTGGCCACGTTGTGCACCAGTCGTCACGTAATGCGACCCTTTGATCGTTTGAGGAGTAACCCTCCAAGTTACTGTAGTAATAGTCGTCCCACGTAGTCCCTGATCCCAGTTTGCTCATGACCCATGGCATTTGGTTTGTCCCCGAGTCGTACATGTCTTCGGCTGCTATGCCGTACTCGACTTCCTTGTCCTTGAATGCAGCCGTAATCATCGAGAGACCAGCAGAGTCAACTGAAGCCGCGTTCTTTCCGACTACTCCTTCCTCGTAGCGTCCCCAAATGTAGTACGCATAAAGCGCATTTGCGCTAGGTGGAGTCGCCTCTCCAACTTCGCTACTAGGGTTGCCGAACGTCACGCTTGCATACACCTTGTAGGTCTTGCTTGTGGCGTTGTAGAAGACTTTGATATTGATAATTGGATCTGCACTGAACCATACAAAGTATACGTCTCTCCAGTACGTGAACGATGGACCTGTCGGTGCTGTTATAGCCCATTTAAGCTCAGCTGCGCTCACGGTGAAATTCAGTTTGTATTCTCCGTTAGTCTTGCTGCCTGAAACTGACGGCGCTAAAGTCTCTAGAGTCGTGGTGTCTTCTTTGTAGACTTTGAAAGGCTGCACATCCCACTCTCCCCACTCAGCGGTGAAGTTAAACCAAGCGTTCGTGGTCATCTTTGAGCTTGACGCGTTAGTGAACGTGAAACTGAAATAGTCGCTGTCCACGATCTGATGAACGCCTGTTGGGTCGGTCCACGAGTCGTAGACATCCGCGCTAGTAAAGGTGTGCGTTTGGGTTTTGGTGCCATTCTCAACATACCCGTAGTAGTCTGTGTCCAAGGTAAAGACGTCTTGCTCGTAGTATGAGTATGTTGAGTACAGGAACTTGTACGTGTGCGTTGCAATCAAGCCAGTGAAAGTTGCGGTTCCATCAGAATTGTTATGGAAGCCGTAATCGCCTTTGTACCTGTTCAAGACTGTGCCCATAGTCAAGTCTTCCACTTTCTCTGAAGTCATGTTGTATTGATCCCATTGAGATGTGGGAACCACTGTGACTGGTATGTTGTACTTATTTGTCGTGAAATATGTGGAGTCAATCGGGTCAAGTGAGTATTCGACCCAGCGGCTCGATTTTTTCTCAACGGCGTTCTGAATATCCATTGGATTGAACACCGTGGCAAGTTGGTATTTTACTTCCCTGTCTATCTTTGAATTGGTCGCGTCGTGTTTGTCCACTATGCCCAGGACAGATACGCCTCTGAATTGAGATGTCGAATTGTCGGCGTTAGACATGTCAAAGTCCCATTCGCCGCTCACCCATGGAACTCCAGTTATGATGCTCATGTCATTCTGAACCACATCATGTTTGTATACGATCCACACCGTGTCGCCTTTAACAGGCGCGTAGGTGCTGTTGAATGTTACAGTATTTCCGCCGCTCCAGCCCCAACCTTTAGCCTTGGTAATGTCCTCAGCTCTTATTATACCGTTTACGAAAACCATGGGGTCATTCTTCCAAACTCCATTGCCCCGTGGATACGAGATTGACGCTGGATTAGGTGAACTCAAAATAAATATCGTTTGCGTGGTATTTGTCACGGTAAAACTGGCTTTCCACGTTTCCATTGTCGTTAGCCTTTGTGTTCTAGTTGTGAGATAGAAGTCTTCCACATATTTCGATATGGGAGATGGCCAGAAAGCTTCGAAACCCACGTATCCGCTCGGGTTGGTTGAGATTATTTGGGCGACATCGTATGATGCATTTATGGGGTAGTATGGATGATAACCTGTCGCATAGTTTGTAGTTAGGTTTGTAAAGATGTGCGCGTAGCTTGGTGGCGCTGTCGTTTTTCCTAGGTCCCATTCGCCACGGTTGTCGAATTCCACCTGAAGCGTCCCGGTGCCCTTCCTTGTATCGACGAGCTTGATGTCTTTTATCACTGTCACGTATTTGTTGACTTTGTCGAATATGAACGTCAAGTAGACACGGACAATTGGCTGTTTTAAGGTTTCACCTATGGTAGTGTTTGAGAAGGCTACATAACTTCTTGGACCGTTATAGAGAACCGTTAGTGGTTCTGTATGAGCATATCCTATGACAGCGCCGTCGGCGCTATAGCCCCCGTACTTTCGTCCACCGAGAACCGTTAGACTATCAGCCGCACTTGCTTTTTGCCAATCTTTGCCTATGCTGCTGTCATTGAAAGAGTCACTGTACAATGCAAAGGCCCACAGATTCCTGTAATAGCCACCTTCACTGTAAGTGATGTTTATAACCCATCCTTCGTTCCACTCGAATTCATCCACATAAGGAGCAGAGGCGAAAGGATCTATAGAACTCGAAGCGCTGCCGTACCGCAAACCTGTACTTGCGAAGGGGTTAATCATCTCGCCGAACTTTGACAGGCCGATATTCAAGTTGCTGCTGGTGGAATATGGGTAGAGGCTGTAGTAGTCACTACTCAGAAGTCCAGCAACACTTGTGTACCATGCTGTCGAATCAGGATTAACCGTAGTCCATGTTGCATTAGTGGAAAACAGAGGAACCATCGTTGATACAATCATTATAGTTGCTGTTAGTATTGCAATCATAATTTTCTTCATTTTCATATTCTCCTTATTTTTTCCGTGCTCCTTAGCTTTTGCGCCTCACATTTAAAAGCTTTTCCATCATAGAAGAATGTAATAATTCAGATTTGGATTTCGAATTCATATGACTTAAATAAAAAGAAACCAGACATTCCAAGTGCGGTTTCAGCCAATAGATACATTACACGACGAATCGAGACAACAAAAAGAGAGGTTGAAACCAACACTCAAAGGCTTAATCGCATAGGATTAACGTGTGGAGTACCATCTCGTTTTAAGATCTTGTATTTCTTTGAAGTGGGCGTCATCTGAAACCAGAAGACATCCATGGATTTGAGCCGTAGCTGCGATTACGCTGTCAGCCATCGGTATCCGATGTCTACTCCTTAACTCCGCACTTCTCACCGCCGCCTCATAGCCTACGTCAACAACTTTAAAGTCTCCACGTATGGTGTTGCTCCTCAAAGTTGCAACATCCCTTCCCTCCCTCTCCAGATTGATATGATGTATCTCATGAACCGTCAAAGCAGAAACCATCCTCTCTCTTACCGCCCTGAGATCTTCCTTAAGCCTTCTCAGAAGCTCTGCGTCGCCTGAATAGAAGTACTCGATGAAGAAGCGGGTGTCATACAGGCTCCTTTCAGGCATCCTCCTCCCTCATCTGGTCCAACATCCTCTTTAACTCCCCAACATCACCCTTTCCAGCACCGCTTCCCGCAAGGTCAAATATGCTCGGACACTTCCTTATCACAAT
>Ga0315282_10007980_pt1 | contig 17242 bp, 13 predicted proteins | sample YL17G07_20_MG_FD_203693 | JGI IMG/M metagenome (GOLD analysis project Ga0315282, IMG submission 203693) | Sediment microbial communities from Yellowstone Lake, YNP, Wyoming, USA - YL17G07_20 | ecosystem: Environmental > Aquatic > Freshwater > Lake > Sediment | place: USA: Wyoming | collected... | reverse complement strand
GTCGTCTCGCCGGCCGCCTTCTGCGGCCAGTGCCGCTGGTGCCGCCTGGGGCTGCAGCACTACTGCCGGGATGGCTTCGTCATCGGCGGCGAAGGCTTCGAGTGCGTCTGGAACGGCGGCTTCGCGGAGCTGGTGCGGGTGCCGATCAGTGTGCTCTACCCCAAGCCGGAGAACGTCACCTTCGCCGCCGCGGCGCTGACCGAACCCCTTGCCGGCTCCTACAAGGGGCTGATCGAGTACACGCAGATGCGCATCGGCGAGGACCTCGTCGTCATCGGCGCCGGGGGCATGGGGCTTCTGGTCAGCTCCATCGCCGCCGCGGCCGGCGCGGGGACGCTCATTGTGGCGGACATCGAGGACTTCAAGCTGGGGTACGCCCGCCGCATCGGCGCTACGCACGTCATCAACTCCCGGCAGACCGACCTCCGTCAGGCCGTCTACGACATTCTGCCGGATGGACCGGACATCGTCTTTGAGGCCGCGGGCGCCCTCGCGGCGGCGGAGGACGCGTTCGGGCTGTGCCGCCGCGGCACGCGGGTGAACATGTTCGGCGTCATCATCCCCGGCACCGTGCCCGTGTCCCCCGCCGACATCCACTTCCAGGAGACGCGCGTGGATGCGTCGTTCTCGGTGACGCCGCGGGTGATGACCCGGGCTCTGGACCTGATGCGCAAGGGCCTCGTGGACCCCAGCCGCATCATCACGCACCGCATCCCGCTGGCGGAGATGCCGCACGCTCTCGAGACCATGGGCTCGGCCGAGCGCGTCAAGGTCGTCGTCTGCCCGGGCGACTGCGGAGACTGACCGGAAGGTGAGCGAGGCAATGAGCGAGCGACACCGCCTCTACATTGATGGGGCCTGGTGTGACGGCACGACCGGCGAGCGCGTCGGGGTGATCAACCCGGCGACCGAGGAGGTCATCGAGGAGACCCCCTTCGGCGGCGTGGAGGACGTCCGCCGCGCGCTGGCGGCCGCCAGCCGGGCCTTCCCGGCCTGGCGCGACGCCACAGCGTATGAGCGCGGCGCCGTGCTGAAGCGCACAGCCGACCTGCTGCGCGAGCGCGCTCCGGCAGTCGCCCGGCTGATGACGATGGAGACCGGCAAGGCGATCGGCGAGGCGCAGGCTGAGGTGATGGCGGCCGCGGGGTACTTCGAGTGGTATGCCGAGGAGGGCAAGCGGGCCTACGGCCGCATCGTGCCCGCCGCCAAGGCGGGGGTGCGCCGGTGGGTGCTGCGCCAGCCGGTCGGCGTATGCGCCGCCATCTGCGCCTGGAACTTCCCCGTGGTGTTGCCCACCCGCAAGACGGCGGCGGCGCTGGCGGCCGGCTGCACCATGGTCGCCCGGCCGGCCTCGCAGGCGCCGTTGGCGGCGATGGAGATGATCGCTTGCCTGCACGATGCCGGCTGCCCGCCCGGAGTGGTGAACCACGTCACGGGGCCGGCGGCCGCGTGCGCGGAGGAGCTGACCGGCAACCCGCAGTGCCGCAAGCTGAGTTTCACCGGCTCGACGGAGGTCGGCCGGGAGCTGCTGCGCCTCAGCGCGCCGCAGATCAAGAAGCTCTCCCTCGAGCTGGGCGGCAGCGCGCCGGTGCTGGTGTTCCCCGACGTGGACGTGGAGGCCGTCGCGCGTCTAAACGTCACCGGCAAGTTCCGCAACATGGGCCAGGTGTGCATTGCGGCGACCCGGTTCTACGTGCACGAGAGCATCTTCGAGGCGTACGTCGCCGCCGCGGCGCAGGCCGCGACGGCGCTCCGCCTCGGCGACGGCCTGGACCCCGCCACCAACTGCGGGCCGCTGTTCAACGCCGAGGCACGGGAGCGGGTCGAGGGGTTCCTGGCCGATGCCGTGGCGCAGGGAGCCACGGTCGTTTGCGGCGGCCGCCGGCCCCCCGACCAGCCACGGGGCTTCTTCTACGAGCCCACGGTGCTGACGGGCGTCAGCGCCGCGGCGCGGCTGACCTGCGAGGAGGTCTTCGGCCCCCTGATGCCCATCATGCCCTTCTCCTCGACGCAGGAAGCAATCAGCCTGGCCAACGCAACGCCCTACGGTCTGGCCGGCTACCTGTTCACCCGCAACCTCAGTACGGCCGTGCAGGTCGCTGAGGCGCTGGAGTTCGGCCTCATCGGGCTCAACGACATGGTCCCGGCCACACCGGAGACGCCGTTCGGGGGGATGAAGGAGAGCGGCCTCGGCCGCGAGGGTGGCAGCGAGGGCCTGGATGTCTACCTGGAGACCAAGTACGTGTCGGTGGGACTGGAGCCGCTCTGAGCGCCCGAGCCGACCCTGGAAGGAGCCGCCGCCATGCTCGACATCCACGTCCACCTCGGCCGCATCGGCCCCGTGCACGAGCGCCCGGCCTGCACCCTCAGCGTCCAGCAGCTCGTCAACCACATGGACCGCGAGGGGGTGCGGTACTCGGTGCTGCTGCCCCTCGAGAGCCCCGAGGCCGTCAGCGGCTACTGGACCACGGAAGAGGCGATGGAGGCGTGGGCTCTGTACCCGGAGCGACTGATCCCCTTCGTGGCCGCGGACCCGCGGATGGCCGGCGCCGCTGAGCAGGTGGAGTACTTCGCGCAGCGGGGCTGCCGGGGCTTTGGGGAGCACAAGACGGGCCTCGCCTTCGACGACCCGCGCTCGATGCGCCTCTACGCCATCTGCCACGAGCTGGGCTGGCCGCTGCTGTTTCACAGCGATCCCGAGATCAACGCCGATGAGGTGGGGTTGCCCCGCCTCGAACGCTGTCTGCAGGAGCTGCCGAACGCGAAGTTCATCGGGCACGGCCCCGGCTTCTGGAGCGCCATCTCGGCCGATGACGACCGCGCCGGCGGCTACCCCACCGGGCCCATCAAGGCCGGGGGTGCAGTGGACCGGCTGCTGGGGGAGTACCCAAACCTGTATGCCGACATCTCGGCCGGCTCGGGCCACAACGCGCTGACCCGCGACGCGGGCCACGCCGGGGAGTTCATCGAGCGGCACTGGCGCAAGCTGCTGTTTGGCACCGACTACCTGCGCCCGCACCAGGACCTGCCGCAGTTCCAGTGGCTGCGGGAGGAGGCCCCGGTTGACGACGAGCAGCGGGACGCCATCGCCTGGGGGAACGCGGCCGCGCTGCTGGGGTTGGCCTGACGGCAGGGGGCCAGGTTGGCCGGGGTGAGTGCTGGGCGGGCCCTTCGGCTTGGCTCAGGATGAACGAGCCGCGTGCCCCACCGGCTTCCTGAGTGCAGGAGCCTCCGGCGCGGGCTTCCGGAGCGCGCCACCAGCGCGACACCGCACAGAGGGATCACGCTCCGTGTCTCGCCGCTCATCACGCCGACGTCTGTGGCAGGGCCTCGCCTTCTGCTCGCCCTCGGTTGTCGGGCTCTTGGTCTTCATGGCCTACCCGATCGCCGCCTCGCTCGTCTACAGCTTCTGTCGCTACAGCGTGATGCGGCCGCCGCGGTTCATCGGCACCACCAACTACGCCCACCTGGCGCAGGACGAGCTGTTCTGGAAGTCCCTCACCAACACCGGCTTCTACGCTATCCTGGCCGTGCCGCTGGGGATCGTGGTCGCGCTGCTGCTGGCGCTGCTGCTGAACTCGAAGATCCGCGGCATGGCCTTCTACCGCACCTGCTTCTACGTCCCCTCGATCGTGCCGCTGGTGGCGAGCGCCGTGCTCTGGATCTGGCTCTTCAACCCGCAGTCCGGCGCGATGAACGGCCTGCTGCGGCCGCTGATGACGGCGCTGCACCTCGGCGAGCCGCCCGGCTGGTTCGCCGACCCGAAGTGGTCCAAGCCCGCCATCATCCTCTGGAGCATCTGGGGCGTGGGCGGCGCCGTGGTGATCTACCTCGCGGGGCTGCAGGACGTCCCGCAGGAGCTGTACGAGGCGGCCGAGGTGGATGGCGCGCGGCCGTGGCATCGGGCCCTGCACATCACGCTGCCCTTCATCAGCCCGCACCTGCTGTTCACGCTGATCATGGGCCTCATCGGCGCCTTCCAGTTCTTCACGCCCGCCTACGTGATGACCAACGGCCGTGGCGGGCCGGTAGACTCCACGCTCTTCTACTCGCTGTACCTCTTCAACGTCGCCTTCAGCGACTTCAAGATGGGCTATGCCTGCGCCATGGCGTGGATCCTCTTCGTGCTGATCCTGCTGGCGACGTTCGTCGTGTTCCGCAGCTCCGCGCGCCACGTGTACTACGCCGGCGGGGAGGGGGGCTAGCATGGCGCGCGCACGCCGCCGGCGGGGCGTGGCGGAGGCCGGCCGCGGGCTGCCGGTGTGGTCGCACGCGACGCTGCACGCGCTGCTTGTGCTGCTGAGCGCCGTGTTCCTCATCCCCCTCTTCTGGCTGATCGGCTCATCACTGAAGACCGATGACCAGATCAAGGCCTTCCCACCCGAGTGGGTCCCCGCCATCCCGTTCTATGCGCCGGCCTCGCCGTACGTGCGGCTGAACGCCTACGCGCCGCCCGCCCGTCCGCCCTCGTGCAGCGTGGCGCAGTGGGGACGCTTGCAGCAGTCGCTGAGTAGTCTGGTGGATGGGGCCGTCGCCGGCCTGCAGGTCGGCGGGAGGCCACTGACCCAGCCTGAGCAGGAGGCTACGCGGCACGGGGTGTGGCGGGAGCTGCTGGCGTCGCTCGCGGGCGAGACCTACGCGGCGGGCGACGAGAAGGTGCTGGCCGAGGCGCGCAAGGCCCTCCCGGCCGTGCGGGACAGGGCCTGGCGGAAGCTCCACCGTGAGCTGGCGGTCGGCGCAGTGACGGTGCAGTACACGACGGCCGGCGGCCGGACCCGCTCCGTCACCACTGAGAAGCCGGTCTGGGAGGGCCACGGCGACACGGTCACCGCGGCGCTCGCGCCGGGCGCCGAGGCCGGGTACGCGCTGCAGTACCGCGACCACCGAACGGGGGACCACCCGCAGAGCGTGGTGCACACGAGCCTGCCGTGGCCGGCGGACGCGACGGGCATCCAGAGCATCCTCATCCGCCTGCACGGCGACGGCTCGTGGCGGCGCGCCGGTCTCGGGGTTCGTGCCCCGGGTGGGGCGTGGCGGTCGGCGTTCTCGGTGGTGATCGGCAGCAGCGACTGGCAGGACCTCACGTTCATCCACAAGGAGCACGGCAAGATCGCCTGGGGCACGCATCGCCTGCGGCAGGTCCGCCCCGGAGGCGGCACGCCGCGGCTGGAGGTAGCGCTCTCGATCCTGCCGACCTCGTTCTGGCGAGCCCTCTGGGGGAAGTTCAGCGCCAACTACCGCGGCGGGATGACGTTCATCCCGTTCTGGCACTACCTGGGCAACACGCTGCTGATCTGCGGGTTCACGGTGCTGGGCACCGTGGTGTCGTGCTCGCTGGTGGCGTACGGCCTCGCGCGCGTGGACTGGCGCGGCCGCAATGTGCTGTTCTACGTGCTGCTGGGGACGATGATGCTGCCGTTCCAGGTGACGATGGTGCCGCTGTTCGTGATGTTCGCGCGCCTGGGCTGGGTGGATACGTACCTGCCGCTGATTGTGCCGCACTTCCTGGGCAGTGCGTTCTTCGTCTTCTTGATGCGCCAGTTCTTCCTGACGATCCCGCGCGAGCTGACCGATGCCGCGCGCATTGACGGCTGCGGCGAGTGGCAGATCTACCGCGCGATCATCCTGCCGCTGAGCAAGCCGGTCCTGGCGACGGTGGGCCTCTTCGCGTTCATGGGCGCGTGGAACGACTACATCGGCCCGCTGATCTACCTCGCCGATGCGGACAAGTACACCCTCTCCCTGGGCCTGGCGACCTTCAGCAGCCAGTATGGTTCGTACCCCGGGATGCTGATGGCGGTAACGACCGTGATGGCCCTCCCCATCATCGTCCTGTTCTTCCTCACCCAACGCACTTTCATCCAGGGCATCACGCTGACGGGGATCAAAGGCTGAAGGGTACGGTATGACCCCCGGGCTGGTTCATCCCCACCAACCTGTGGGTGGACGGGACCGGGGGCGTGGCGACCACATCGCGTCAGCGCCACCGGGGTGTGACACGGAGGCTGCGCGTCAGCAACTCGTGCTCCTGGTGAAGGTGCGTCCGCCGCAAGAGGGATCCGTTCCGCGGGGGTGTAGCCCGCAGGATGCGCCCCCAGCCTCGATCGCGCGGCGCAAGCACTCCGCGACGAACGTCTGGCCGAGACGCAGCGCGCCGGGCTTGTTCAGGTCCGCCTGGGCCGCTTGGGTTGCCGCCTTCTGGGCCGCGCCGTCGCCCAGGAACCGCACCTCCCAGCGCTTCCGTCCGAGGGGGTACGTCCAAGCCGTGTGCGCGATGGCGTTCCCGCTCGGGCAGAAGCGGAGGGCGTAGATCCTCATCTCAGCGCCGGTAGGGCCCGTCGGCCCGACGAGGAAGACGTCGACCTTCCTCTCCGTGAACATGACCTCACCGGGATCGACGCGCTCCAGCCTCTGCTTGAGCCCCCTCCTCACTGCGGCCACCAAGGCCGCGAGGTCTGGGTGGTTGGGGGCCAACGCGGACGCGATCTCGCGGATGTGATCGCCAACAGCGGACCCGCCGAAGGACAGGAGGCCGCAGAAAGCCCCGATGCCCCTCTCACCGTCGAGCTCAAACGTCTTGTCGAAGTTGTCGCGCTCGATCTGTGCTGGCTGGACGACGCTGCCGTTCTGCCGCACGCACGCAGAGCCGAACCTCCTGCCGTCGCTGCAGATCACCCCGTGGTCAGGCCAGACTAGGGCGCCGATGATGGACATGGTGCTTCGCCTCAGCCAGACGGGGTCAGTCGTGGTACGCCACACCACGCCCGCCGCCCGCCAGAATGAGTTCGCGAACTCCTGGCACACTTCCTACCATCCGTGGGCAAGCTGCGGGGCTCCTCTAAGCGCCCGAGGGATGCCAGGCGCGGGGCCGGGATTGCGCGCACCAGACCGTGGGTGACTGGAGTTCAAGGGCTGAGACCCTCCCGTATCACGCGGCGAGGCGCTCGGCTCCGGACGCCCGCACTGCACACGCCAGCCTGGTTGACAGGGGCCCCGTTGGGGGGCATACTTCAGGCGTGGACCGTCGCTGGAGTGATGGAGGTGGGCCGATGAGCGGAACCGTGGTGGTTCGGGGCGCAGTGACCCCCGAGGGGCAGTTGGTTCTCGACGAACTGCCCAACGTGCCTCCGGGGCGCGTCGAGGTGACGGTGCGTGTGCTTCCGGACGAGACGCCCGGGGAGCACCCGATGTTCGCCACGCTTCGCCGCATCTGGGCTAGCCTGGACGCCCAGGGCTTCAGCGGCCGCACGGGCGAGCAGATCGTCGCGGACGTGCGGGCCATGCGCGACGAATGGCAAGCTCGCCAGGAGGGACTCGAGCAGTTGCAGGACCGTCTGCGGGCAGCCAGAGCGCGGCGCAAGCAGGACGCGGAGCACACCTGATGGCCAGACTCTACCTCGACTCGAACGTCGTCATCAGCTTGGTCGAGGAGGAACCGCGCGTGCGGGAGATACTCGCCGGACGTCTGGCGGATCTGGGTGGCGTCAACGCCGGGTGTGTGATCAGCGACCTGGTCTACCTGGAGTGCCTTGTGAAGCCTCTGGCCATCGGCGACAGCGCATTGCTGGAAGCGTACGAGGCCTATGTGAGCACCGTTGATGTCGTCGCCCTCACGCGGGCAGTATGCCGCCGCGCCGCAGCGATCCGGGCCACACACCGTTACCAGACCCCCGACGCCCTGCACCTTGCCGCGGCGGTTGAGGCGGGCTGCGACTCCTTCGTCACCGCAGACGCGCGGCTAGCCGGCTTCCCCGGGATCCCCGTGGTGCTGCTGGAACGTGCCTGATGGCCGGCCAGCAGGGCCACCGCACTCCTCCGGCGAATGCGCCGTTCGACCCCACGCGCTGGACTGCCCACGACCCACACGCTACGAGGTCGTGCCATGATCATCCTCCATGCCGGCTACTGGGACGGCCGGCTGGTGCTGTGGGCCGAGTCGCCGCCGGACGGGCGGCCTTGGCCGCGAAGGCGCCCCGGCCGCCCGCCCAAGGCTCCCAAACCTCGGCCCTCTCCATACGACGCCGGTGCGGCTGCCTTGGCCGCGGCACTCACCGAGGGTGGAACCGGCCTCAAGCTCGACTCGGCGCAGGCGGCGACGGTAGTGGCGTGGCTGCCCTCGGCGGGCGGCAAGCCGGCGGCGACGAACGCCCTGGTGGACGAGGCCCTGGACCCCGCGGCGGAGCTGACGCTGGCGCCCTGGCGGGTCGCGGCGTTCAGACCGCCGGTCAGTGAGTGGATGGCGCTCCTCTGCGCCTGCGTCGGCAAGCAGACGCTCGCGCCAGGGATCGTCGTCGGGTACGACCTGCGCTACTGGGCCACGGCCATGCGGCTGGGGGGCGCTCTGGTGGCCCGGCAGCAGTTCCTGCCGGGGATCGCCGAGCGGGGCGGCGCGTACCGCGCGCGGTGGGAGCCGCTGTTCCTCGGCCCGGATGCCGACCGGCTAACGAAGCTGGCGCAGGCCATGCCGCCCGTGTGCCGATCGCTTGCCGCCGATCGGGCGCCTGCTCCCGAGACACCGGCGGCGACGGTCCTGGCGCAGTTCCTGGCAGATGTCGTTGACCACCTCGTCCGCAGTGCGCCGGCTCCCTCGCCGACGCCTGAGGCGAGGCCGAGCAGGGCGCGGAAGGCGCCCCGGTTTGACAGTCTGCATGACGCCTGGCTGCACGGGCTGCGGGCGGGGGACGGGGCGCTGGAGGGGGACCCGCGAGCGCTGGCGGAGTTCGCCGCGCAAGTGCGGGCATGGCAGCGGCCCGTCGCGGTGGCCACGGCGCCCCCCTTCCGCCTGTGCTTCCGGCTCGATGAGCCCGGCGTGGAGACGGAAGAGAGGTCAGGCCCGGCGTCCGGAGAGTGGCAGGTGCGCTACCTGCTCCAGGCCGCCGATGACCCGAGCCTGCTGGTGCCCGCGAGCGACGCGTGGCAGGCCAAGGGGCAGAAGGCGCGCCTCCTGCGGCGCGGCTCGTTCAGCCCGTGGGAGTATCTGCTGTCCTCCCTCGGTCAGGCCTCCGGGCTCTGCGCGGACGTCGAGGCTAGCCTCAGGACGCCCGCCCCCAGTGGGTATGCACTCGACGAGGTCGGCGCATACGCGTTCCTGTCGGCCGCAGCTCCGGCGCTGGAGCAGGCCGGGTTCGGCGTCATGCTGCCGGCGTGGTGGACGCGCAAGGGTACGAAGCTGCGGCTGGCGGCACGAGCGCAGGTGACGCCGCCGGCCATGCAGGCCGGCAGTACGTTCACGCTTGACGCGTTGGTGGACGTGGACTGGGAGGTGACGCTGGGCGGCGAGAAGCTGTCGCGGCAGGAGCTGGAGGCGCTGGCGAAGCTGAAGGCGCCGCTCGTGAGGCTGCGAGGGCAGTGGGTGCACATGAGCCGCGAGGAGATCGAGGCGGCCCTCGCGTTCTGGAACCGGCAAGGCGAGGCGAGGACGACGGTTCGCGACGTGGTGCAGATGGCCCTCGGTGCAGCCGGCGCTCCGGGGGGGATGGCCTTCGATGGGGTGGAAGCGGGCGGCTGGGTTGGCGCCCTCCTCGCACAGCTCGAAGGCCGGGCGCACTTCGAGGAGCTGCTCTGTCCCGCGGGCTTCTGCGGCGCCCTGCGCCCCTACCAGACGCGGGGCTACTCCTGGCTCGCCTTCCTACGGCAGTGGGGCCTGGGAGCGTGCTTGGCCGACGACATGGGCCTGGGGAAGACGGTGCAGGCGCTGGCCCTCATCCAGCGGGATTGGTCGTCGAACGGGAAGCGCCCCGTGCTGCTCATCTGCCCTACCTCGGTTGTCGGCAACTGGCAGAAGGAGGTGGCACGCTTCACGCCCGCACTGCCGGTGATCGTGCACCACGGCAACCGAAGGGCCAAGGGCGATGCGTTCGTGGCCATGGCGCAGGAGCACGCTCTGGTGATCTCCAGCTACGCCCTCCTGCAGCGCGATGCCGACCACCTGCGGCGCGTGGCGTGGGCGGGGGTGATCCTCGACGAGGCTCAGAACGTGAAGAACGCCGGCACGAAGCAGTCGCGGGCCGCGCGAGCCCTGCGGGCCGACTACCGGGTAGCGCTCACCGGCACGCCGGTCGAGAACAACGTCGGCGACCTCTGGTCGCTCATGGAGTTCCTGAACCCCGGCCTCCTGGGGAGCCAGCCCGCGTTCCGCGAGGAGTACTTCGTGCCCATCCAGACGCGGTCCGACCCAGAGGCGGCCGAGCGCCTCAAGCGGCTGACCGGCCCGTTCATCCTGCGCCGCGCGAAGACTGACCGATCCATCATTGCCGACCTGCCGGAGAAGATGGAGAACAAGGTCTTCTGCACCTTGACCAAGGAGCAGGCCTCGCTCCACCGAGCGATCACGGCGGAGGCCGAGGCAGCTCTGGCCGGGGTCGAGGGGATCGAGCGGCGCGGGCTGGTGCTCGCCACGCTGATGAAGCTGAAGCAGGTGTGCAACCATCCCGCCCAGCTCCTGGGTGACAACTCCTCCATCCCCGGCCGGTCGGGCAAGCTGGCGCGCCTGACGGAGATGGTGGAGGAGGGCCTGGGGGTCGGCGACCGGGCCCTGGTCTTCACGCAGTTCACGGAGATGGGCCATCTCCTCGTGCGGCACCTGCAGGAGACCTTCGGGCAGGAGGTGCTCTTCCTCCACGGCGGCGTGAGCAGGCAGAAGCGCGACCGCATGGTAGCCCGCTTCCAGGCCGACGAGGACGCCCCGCCGCTGTTCGTGCTGTCCCTCAAGGCCGGCGGGACGGGCCTCAACCTGACCGCGGCCAACCATGTGTTCCACTTCGACCGGTGGTGGAACCCGGCGGTCGAGAACCAGGCGACGGATCGGGCGTTCCGCATCGGCCAGACGCGGGATGTACAGGTCCACAAGTTCCTATGCGCGGGCACGCTGGAGGAGCGCATAGACGAGATGATCGAGCAGAAGAAGGGGGTGGCGGCTCGCGTGGTCGGCACCGGTGAGGGGTGGCTGACAGAGCTGTCCACGGCGGAGCTGAAGACGCTCTTGGCGCTGCGCGAAGGGGCGGTGGCGGAGTAGGGCCGGCCGCAACGCACGGCCGACTGCAGGGGTGATACACCATGTCGCGTGACGATCGGTGGTACGGGTTTCCCGAATCGACGCCACGGAAGGCCAAGGGCGGCATCAAGGCCCAGACGGGCCGGGGGGCGTTCGGCAAGAACTGGTGGGCGAAGCGGTGGATCTCAGTGCTGGAGGGCTTCGAGGTTGGCCAGCGCCTCGGCCGGGGGCGCCGCTATGCGCGTGGTGGTCAGGTGCTCAGCGTTGATGTGGACCGCGAGCTGGTGACGGCCGAGGTCCAGGGATCGCGGGAGAAGCCCTACAAGGTCGTGATCCGCGTCAAGGCGCTGGTGCGCGAGGACTGGGAGAAGCTGGCGGCGGGTCTGGCGCAGCAGGCGATCTTCGCGGCCAAGCTCCTCGCCGGGGAGATGCCCCCGGACATCGAGACCGCCTTCACGGAGGCCGGGCTCTCGCTCTTCCCGGAGGCGTCGCAGGACCTCGAGACGGCCTGCTCCTGCCCGGACTGGTCGAACCCATGCAAGCACATCGCTGCCGTCTACTACCTCCTGGGTGAGGAGTTCGACCGCGACCCCTTCCTGATCTTCAAGCTGCGGGGGATGGAGCGGGATGAGCTGGTCGCACTCGTCGGCGGGCCTGGGGCTCACGCGGAGGTGGCCGAGGACGAACCGGTGGGAGCGGCGCCGGCGGCCGAGCCCCTGCCGACCGACCCACCGACCTTCTGGCACCCCGGCAAGCTCCCCGACGACCTCTTCGGTGAAGTCCACACCCCCGCCATGCCCGCGGCACTGGTCCGGCGCCTGGGCAGCTTCCCCTTCTGGCGGGCCAAGGAGCGGTTCCTGGAGGCGCTCGAGCCGCTGTATGGCCAGGCCTCGGCGGCAGGCCTCAAGTCCTTCCTCCCGGACACCGACGGCTAGCGCCGGGTGGGGCAGGTCGCCAGACCTGCCGGCCGCCCGGGGGTGAGCACCGAGTTGGGCGCTCCGGGGCAGTCCTTCGTGGCCCGGGGTGACGAATTCGGCGCTGCGGGGCAGATAGGGGCAATTCTCGGGTTCGTTTCGGGGGAGGCGGGGCAGCTCGGGTTCGTTTGGTCAGGACGACGTGCGGGGGCACGCGCGGGCGCCGGCCATTCGCATCCGGTTGTCCTGTGTTCAGTGGCCGTGGGTCCGCCCGGGCCGGATGGGGGCTGCCGCGCGCCAACGGCGACGGGCGAGACGCCCATCCTACGCGCGGACCGCGCCAGGGACTGTCGCGGCCACGCGGAGGGGTGAGACTGACGGCCCAGGGGATGGCGCTCCGCCCCTAAGCCCGCTGGCGGGCGCACTGGAAGCCCTTGCCCAGCTCGCACATGACGCACGTGTCGGGCATCGTCGCGGCCATCGAGAGCTGCCCCTCGCAGAGGCCGCAGAGGCGCTCCTCCCCGTGCTTCATCGGGCCCGGGCAGGGGGTGATCGTCATCGGGCACATGTCTACGCAGGAATAGCAGCGCTTGCAGGACTCGGGCCGCACGCCGAACGGGTAGTCCACCCGCCGGTCCTTGCCGCGGCCCACGAAGCCGATCGCCTTGGCCCGCCACATCTCGCGGCACACTCGCACGCAGCGCCCGCACTGCACGCAATCGGCATGGTGGAACGGGTAGCGGACGTCCTTGACGCCGCAGCGCACCGCGAGGTCCTGGATGGCCCGGGAGTTAGGGGCCTTGGCCACCAGCAACTCGGCTACGTTGCGCCGGAGGGTCTTGATGCGGTCCGAGTTGGCCCGCACCACCAGGCCCTCCTTAGCCTCGAGGGTGCAGGAGGTGGTGATGCGCGGCCGCTTGCCGTCGCCGACCTCAACCAGGCACAGTCGGCACACGCCGTTCGGCGCCAGGCCCGTGACGTGGCACAGGTGCGGGATGCAGATGCCGTACTCCATCGCGGCATCAAGGATGGGCGTTCCCTGTGGAACGCGGAGGGGGGAGCCGTCAAGGGTGATGGTGACCTGGGGCTGCATGGCACTCCTCTAGTCCATCATGGGCCGCTGGGCCACCCCAGGGGATGGATGCGGGCCCGCGTAGGCTGGGCGTCTCGCCGAACGGCCGGGCCGCGGCACCCGGTTGCCTCACCCCCCTGCCCCCCTCTCCCGCGCCGACTTGGGAGAGGGGGACGGACCACAGCCCAGACCCTTCGCTCCGCTCCGTTCGACTGCGCTCAGGGCAGGCAGGGCGCCACCCGGGCAACGGCATGGCGGGCTGGAAGCCCGCCCCACGAGCAGGGACGGGCCCTTCGACTGCGCTCAGGACAAGCAGGAATGCCCGTCCTACGCGGCGCGGATGGCAGGTCTGGCGACCTGCCCCACCGACGGCCTCGACCCTCAGGCGACGAGCACCGCGCCGGACTTGCACTCGGTGGCGCAGACGCCGCACTTGTTGCAGAGGGCGGGGTCAATGCGGTGCGGCTGCTTCTTGAGGCCCTCGATGGCGCCGTGCGGGCAGGCCCGCCGGCAGGCACCGCAGCCGGTGCAGAAGTCCTCATCAATGCTGTACCGGATCAGCTCGCGGCAGACGCCCGCCGGGCAGCGCTGCTCGTTGATGTGCGCGTCGTACTCGTCGCGGAAGTAGCGCAGCGTCGAGAGGACTGGGTTGGGGGCCGTCTTGCCCAGCGCACAGAGCGAGGTGGCGGCCATCGTCGCGCCGAGGTCCTCGAGGAGGTCGAGCTGCTCGGGGCGTCCCCGGCCCTCGGCGATGTCGGTGATGATCTCCCGCATGCGCTCCAGGCCCAGCCGGCAGGGGATGCACTTGCCGCAGGACTCGTCCTCGAGGAAGTTGACGAAGTAGCGCGCCACGTCCACCATGCACGTGCGCTGATCCATCACGACCATGCCGCCGGAGCCGACCATCGAGCCGACCTCGGCCAGCGTGTCGAAGTCCACGGGGAGGTGGAACAGGCTGGGCGGGAGGCAGCCGCCGGAGGGGCCGCCGGTCTGCACCGCCTTGATGTCGTGGCCGTTCTGCGCGCCGCCGCCGATGTCGTACACGATGGTGCGCAGCGGCGTGCCCATCGCCACCTCGATCAGCCCCGTGTTCTTCACGTGCCCGGTCAGGGCGAAGATCTTGGTGCCCTTGCTGCGCTCCGTACCCCGGGCCGCAAACCACTCGGCGCCGTGCCGCATGATCAGCGGGACGTTGGCCCAGGTCTCCACGTTGTTCAGGTTGCTGGGCTGCTGGCGGAGGCCCTCGGCGACGGTGTGCACGTCCTTGGGCCGCGGCTCGCCCACCTTGCCCTCGACGGAGCTGATCAGCGCCGTGGACTCGCCGCAGACGAAGGCGCCGGCCCCGCGCACGATGCGCACGTCGAACGAGAAGCCGCTGTCCAGGATGTGGTCCCCCAGCAGTCCCCGGTCGCGCGCCTCAGCGATAGCGGTGCGCGAATGGCTCACCGCCAGCGGGTACTCGTTGCGCACGTACACGTAGCCCTCGCGCGAGCCGATGGCGTAGGCGCCGATCAGCATGCCCTCCAGAACGGCGTGCGGGTTGCCCTCGAGCACGCTGCGGTCCATGTACGCGCCGGGATCGCCCTCGTCGGCATTGCAGATGACGTAGTGCTCATCGCCCGGCGCCGCCCGGCACAGCTCCCACTTGCGGCCCGTCGGGAAGCCGCCGCCGCCGCGGCCGCGCAGACCGGAGGCCTTGATCTCCTCGATGACCTCCTCGGGTTGCATGGTGGTGAGGACCTTGGCCAGCGCACCGTAGCCGCCGATACCAAGGTAGTCGTCGAGGGAGCGCGGGTCCACGAGGCGGTTCTGGCCCAGCAGCACCCGGTCCTGGGCGCTGTAGAAGGGGATCTCGTCCTCTCCGCGGGCGCGCACCCCCGTGACCGGGTCCACATACAGCAGCTCCTCGACGACCTCGCCGGCCGCCAGCGTGCGCGCGACGATGTCCCGCGCATCGTCGGCCGTTACCCGGCAGTACAGCACCCCGCCCGGCTCGACGCTGACGACGGGGCCCTGCTCGCAGAAGCCCTGGCAGCCGGTGACCCGCACCCGCACCTGGTCCGCGAGGCCCTGCTGGACCAACTCCCGGTGCAGGGCGCGGATGACGCTCTCGCACGCCAGGCTGTGGCAGCAGGTGCCGCTGCAAATCGTGAGGGTGATCGGGCGGCTGTCGCGCTCCTCGGCCAGCGCCGCCTGCCGTGCAACGAGCTGCTCGACCGTGGCGATCCTAGCCATTGACGGTCACCACCTGCTCGGCCTCGCGCACCGTGGCGATCAGCTTGCGGAGCTTGGCGGTCGTCATGTGATGATGGTACTCCCCGTCCAGCACTACTACCGGCCCGAGGGCGCAGGTCCCGAGGCAGTTGACGCGCTCGACGCTGAAGAGGCCGTCCTCGGTTGTCCCTCCGGCCTCCACCCGCAAGAGGCCCAGTGCTTCGTCCAGCATCCGCGGCGCGCCGCGCACATGGCAGGCCGTGCCCATGCAGACCGTGACGACGTGCTTCCCGCGCGGCGTCAGGGAGAAGGCTTTGTAGAAGCTGGCGACGCTGAAGACGTCAATGAGCGGGACCTCGAGGCGGTGAGAGACCTCGCGCAGCGCGTCCTCCGGCAGGTACCCGCAGGAGGCTTGAAGGTCCTGCAAGACCTCGATCAACTGGTCGGGTTGGCGCTCGCGGGAGCCAATGACCTCGAGCACCTCGGAGCTGGTCATGCGTCTCTCCCTGGGTGTGATGTGCGGCGACGGTTGCTGCGGCGGACCGTCCAGTCGGCAGATCGGGCCTCGTATTGTACGTTACCACCCCAGGCACCTTCCGAAGAAGGCGGTTCTTAGGCCCTCTTGCCGCATGGAGAGTCATGTTAATACCGGAAATAGGCTGCCGATACCTATCAGGGCCGTGGGAGGCCAGCAACGGCTCCATAGGGCCCGCCAATGGGCATAAGGCCGTTCCGCGCCCGGGTAGAACGCGTGCGGCTGGAGGGTTGAGAATAGGCAGAACTGCCGGAAACGGGTCCGGTGCTCGAGGCCGGAACGGATGGACGCGTCTGCCGTCCCGTTCTGTCCTGCTGGCGCCAGTCTTGAGGGGGTCAGGAGCCGGCCGGGGGACGAGCTACCACGTTGTAAAGGGTGTCCCGCTCGCGGGGGATCCGGCCTGCCTCGAGGATGAGGGCCTCGAGGTCCTCACGGGTCAGCGCCTCGGGGGTCTCGGCGCCCGCGGCGTGCGTGATGCGCTCCTGGACCACCGTGCCGTCGAGGTCGTCGGCGCCGAAGGACAGGGAGACCTGCGCGACCTTGAGGCCCTGCATGATCCAGAAGCTCTTGACGTGCGGGAAGTTGTCGAGCATCAGGCGGCCGATCGCCACCTCCCGGAGGTCGTCGAAGCCCGTCGTGCTGGGACGGCCGCCGAGGCGGGTGTGGCGGGAGTGGTAGGCCAGGGGGATGTACGCCAGGAAGCCGCCGGTCTCGTCCTGGAGGGCGCGCAGGCGCAGCAGGTGGTCGGCCTTCTCCTCGGGGGTCTCGATGTGCCCATACAGCATGGTGGCGTTGGAGCGCAGCCCAAGGGCGTGCGCCTCGCGCATCACGCGCAGCCACTCGTCGCCGGAGAGCTTCTCGGGGCAGACCTCCGCACGGACGCGGGGCGCGAAGACCTCGGCGCCGCCGCCGGGCAGCGATCCCAGGCCGGCCGCCACCAGATCGCGCAGCACGCGCTCGGTGCTCAGGCCCGCCCGCGCCGCCAGATGCGCGATCTCGACCGCCGTAAAGGCTTGCAGGTGCACGTGGGGGAGGGCGGCGTGCAACCGGGAGACCAGCTCGAGGTAGTACGCGTAGGGCAGGTCCGGGTGGCAGCCGCCGACGACGTGCAGCTCAGTGATGCCGTCGGGTGACTGCAGGGCCGCCGCTACGGCCTCCTCAACCGACAGCGTCAACGCATCCGCCTCGTCGCCGCGACGGCTGAAGGCGCAGAACCGGCACTGATTGGCGCAGACGTTGGTGTAGTTGATGTGCCGGTTGATGATGAAGTGCGTGTAGGGGCCGTTCAGCCGCTCGCGAACCGCGTTGGCCATCTCGCCCAGGGCCAAGAGGTCGCGCGTGGCGTAGAGCGCGAGGCAGTCCTCGAGGGTCAGTCGCTCGCGGGCCGCGACCTTGGCGGCGATGGTGTCGAGGGGGATGTGAGGGGCGCTCTTGGCCATTGTTGGCAGGCGTCAGGCGTCAGAAGTCAGGCGGCAGGGACGGTCCGGAGGGCGGAGGCCTCACCCCCAGCCCCT
>Ga0315282_10007979_pt1 | contig 17242 bp, 13 predicted proteins | sample YL17G07_20_MG_FD_203693 | JGI IMG/M metagenome (GOLD analysis project Ga0315282, IMG submission 203693) | Sediment microbial communities from Yellowstone Lake, YNP, Wyoming, USA - YL17G07_20 | ecosystem: Environmental > Aquatic > Freshwater > Lake > Sediment | place: USA: Wyoming | collected... | reverse complement strand
ACCTGGAGCAACTTCTGGCAGGTGCCTGCTACTAACGGCCCCATTACGCCGGAGTTGCGGATCTGGTGCTCCGGTGAAACCTACACCTGGACGCCTTAACATTAACGCCAGCTAACCAGGAAGCCCCCCGAAGTCGGGGGGCTTCCTTTTATAATGTTCAACTGCGCTGAGAACTCCATGCCCCTGCCTTGAATGAACTTGCTTAATGTTTTTTATACAAAATTATATTGACTAAATGACCTCATAAGATTACAATCCTACCACAGTCTAACTACGCGCTTAACCTCATGGTAGTCGAAACTCTTATATAGTTTAGCATTTACGCAGAACAGGAGAGGCTACAAAAGAGAGGTTAATACCATGATTAAAAACTGCTAACCACTACTGCAATAATCTTAAGCATTTTACTCTCTTCCTCTCTATATCCCACTTTGATAAATCTGCCCTCTTCTTATGCAGACAGCTCTACTAGTGATGGAGGCGTACTCCCCGGTGATATAAATGGCGACGGCGTTGTCAATATACTCGATCTCACACTGCTTAAACTTATCCTTCTGGGCAGGATGCAGCCCAACGGCAACAGCGATATTGACGGCAATGGCTTGCTGAATAATCTCGACCCTGACGCCCTGCTTGACTCGATGTTTGGCAAATCATCTTCATCCCACGGTGGGGGTGGCGGCGGAGGCGGAGGAGGTGGAGGGGATGGCAATCACACGCCAACACCTACTCCGACTCCTACGATACCACCTGGTTACTGCGCTCCAGGATGCCCGATCTCCTGGGTCGGGGATGGCTATTGCGACAGCGCCTGCAACAACGAAGCCTGCAGTTATGACGGCGGAGATTGCACCAGCCCAACGCCTACGCCTACTCCGCCATCGGAGGTATGGGTGGATGACAACTTCGACAGTTCAACACCGGGCTGGGGTGTGGACCACTTTGGCAAAATTCAGGACGGCATCGATGCCGTATCAGGCTCGACGGTGCACGTTGCCGCAGGCACATACTATGAAAACATCGTGCTCAAGAACGGTGTTGAGGTATTGGGCGCGGGCAACGCTTCTACTATCATCGATGGAATGCAGAACGGCTCTGTAGTGACAGCTACTAATGTAAGCAGCACAACTAAACTTGATGGCTTCACCGTTACCAATGGGAGCGGGACACTCGTCGAATATATGCTGGGAATCTCGTCAATTGCTGGCGGAGGGATGTATAACAACCGCTCCTCGTCCACCGTTACCAACTGCGTGTTCGAGAATAACTCAGCTGACAGCGGCGGCGGCATTTATAACCTCAACTCCTCACTCACTATCTCCAACTGCACCTTGAAAAACAATAGCGCCTATGAGGGTGGCGGCATGTATAACCTTAACTCATCACCTGCACTGGCCAATTGCATATTTTGGAACAATACAGCCTGTCTAGGGATGGGCGGCGGAGTATTCAACGAAGGCTCCTCTCCGACACTGACCAACTGCATTTTTGTCAGCAACGTAGGGACATGTTGTGCAGAAGCGTGCCCGGTCGATATTTACAGTGGCGGCATGTATACCTGCCTTATTGGTTGTCTCATCAGCGGTGGTACGCCCATCGTGACAAATTGCATCTTTTGGGACAACAGCGCTCTTGGTAACGTTCTTGATTCTGAATCACAGATTTCAGGCCCTGCGGATGTAACTTATAGCGATGTGGAAGGGGGCTATTCAGGAGTGGGTAATATCAATGCATCACCTATGTTCGCAAACGCATCGGCAGGGGATTTTCATCTTACCAGCGGCTCACCATGCATCGACGTCGGCAACAACTCGGCGCCGTCAATCCCAGCCACAGACTTCGAGGGTGATCCCCGTATATTGAACGGCTTGGTGGATATGGGTGTGGACGAGTATTTGCCTCCTGTAATAACAGACCTGGCCATCATGTCATTTGACTGCACCACCATAAGGCTCACATGGACTACACCTGCCGCCAGCGGCAATACAACCGTTTCACAATATGAAATCAGGTGCTCCGCAAGCTCCATCAACGAAGGCAATCGGGCCAGCGCCACCGTCTGCTCCGGCTTCCCCAACCCATTCACACCAAAGGCCCCGGGACAGACCGAGACCTTTACCGCTACCAACCTGTCCAGGCTCAGCACCTACTACTTCGCAGTGAAATCCTATGACGGCTCCCAGTGGTCCAACGTCTCCAACTGCGTCAGCGCCTCCACCCGCCAGCCCAGGCAGGACGTGGGCGACTGGTGGCTGTACCAGATCTATTACAACAGCGAGGGGAGTTACAATGTAAGCAACACTAACTATGAAATACGCTACATATCCGCGGTGAACCAGCCCGCGTATGTCAACTACAGCGTCATCACTTCCGCCAACCGCAGGTCCGGCTTCCAGCCTAATAACAGCTACTACTACAGCGACGCCGCCGTCCTCAACTGGATAACCAACGAGAGCGGCAGTTCCTGTACCAACCCGTACCGCAACCGACTGGTGGCTACCGGCATGACGGGCTTCATGGTGCCTACTAGCTACCCTAAAAGCATGCAGGACTACCAGCTATACATCAATGCCACCGACCCGCTCCTCTGGATCAACACCAACTCCATACTACGGGGATGCTGTACCCTCGACTTCCTCGACGGGCAGATACCTACCTACGGCCTTTACAGCTATAACGATTCCGCCGTCCCGGCCACCAAGGCTTGGGCGCCCAACGGCAGCGAAGGCTATCCGTTCACCGTCGGCCAGACGTGGTCTCAGTGGGTCTGGATGACCTCCAATGACACCTACCTCGGCTCCTCCAATATCGATCAGGAGCGCGGCTACAGGTGGCTTGTCGACGGCAATTCATCGTCCTACGACGTTGACGCCGCCTGCGAGGCGCCGGCCGCCACCGGCACCTTCTACGTCATGAACGTGTCTTATAACATGGCCTACTGGAGGACCTACTCTGGAGGCGGCATGACGGGTCAGAACAACTCTGTGAACGCGTCTGCCAGGTGCCAGTACTGGTACTCGGAGGATGTCCACAACTTCGTCAGGCAGTACGACAGGCTGGCCTACTACGGACGCGAGGACATAGGCATCGTCAAATACGAGGTCCAGGACTTCGGCAAGTCGCTCAGCGTCACCAACACCGGCCACAGCGCGTGGCCCACGGTCAACATGACCGTGACCAACACCAACGACTACTCGACGAGCTTCAATGTCCTGCTCGTCGTGATGAACGCAAGTGCCACACCGTATTGCCCCAGCTACCGTGGTGCGCCGTATTTCTTCAGCTTTGGCAAGACGGTGTACCCAAATATGGCCAACGTCTCCCAGATGAACCAGGCGATTAAGAACACCGGCACCCTAAACCCTGGCCAGAGCACAACGGTGACATGGAGCAACTTCTGGCAGGTACCTGCTACCAATGGCAATATCTCGCCCGAGCTGCGCATCTGGTGCTCCGGCGAGACCTACTCTTGGGCACCGTAGCAATAATCCTGGCTAACGAGAGAGCCCCCTGTGAATGGGGGCTCTCTTTTTATCGATACTCAACCCAAATCCGCCCATGCCCTATTCGCATATCCAAGTAGCGGGTCGATATCAGAGGTGTCCTTCCGCGGAAGGACCGGGGGTCTGGGGGTGTCCCCCAATTTTTTCCGTCCCCCAAGTATGGGGGACTACAGGGGGTTGGATCAATTCCTTATTAATCTGAATGACCTTAGAGACCACTAACTTGATCCGCACTTTATTTAACAAATTGGTGTACGGCCGCTCCTATACCCATCTATCCTTGACTACAGGCGCTGTTTATTATAAGCTTTCAATGTATTTTCTAAATTACACATGAAGCAGAAAGGGAGGAAGCATGGATACCAAGATCCTTTTATCAGAGAAAGAGATGCCACAGCAATGGTACAACATACAGGCCGACTTGCCCAAGCCGTTGCCGCCGGTGCTGCACCCGGGCACAGGCAAGCCGATAGGGCCTCAGGACCTTGCTCCTCTCTTTCCCATGGAGCTTATAAAGCAGGAGGTCAGCCAGGAACGTTGGATAGACATCCCGGAAGAGGTGCAGGAGATATACAAGATATGGAGGCCAAGCCCCCTGATCCGCGCTAAGCGATGGGAGAAGGCGCTGGGCACCCCCGCCAAGATATATTACAAGTGGGAAGGCGTGAGCCCAGCAGGAAGCCACAAGCCCAATACCGCCGTAGCCCAGGCATATTATAGTAAAAGGGAAGGCGTCAAGAAGATAACCACAGAGACCGGCGCCGGCCAGTGGGGCAGCGCCCTCTCCTTTGCGTGCAACCTCTTTGGCCTGGAATGCAAGGTCTTCATGGTGCGCATAAGCTATGACCAGAAGCCCTACCGCAGAATGATGATGGAGGTCTGGGGAGCCAAGTGCGTGCCGAGCCCCAGCAAGGAGACTAAGGCGGGGCGCGATATACTGGCCAAAGACCCCAACTCGCCCGGATCGCTGGGCATAGCAATAAGCGAGGCAGTTGAGATCGCCGCACAAAGCGACGATACGAAGTACTCACTGGGAAGCGTGCTTAACCATGTATTACTGCATCAGACAATCGTAGGGCTTGAGACACTCAAGCAGTTCGAGAAGATCGGCGAATACCCCGACATCGCCATAGGATGCGTCGGCGGCGGCTCCAACTTCGGCGGGTTCGTCATGCCGATTGTGCGCGATAAGATCACGAAGGGAAAGAAGACCCGCCTCATAGCCGTAGAGCCCACGGCATGCCCGAGCCTGACACGCGGACTTTACAGATATGACTTCGGCGATACGGCCTGCACAACGCCGCTAATAAAGATGTTCACGCTGGGCCACAGCTTTATCCCGGCCCCGATCCACGCTGGAGGACTGCGCTATCACGGCATGGCGCCCATCGTATGCCACCTGTACAACCTTAAATTGATCGAGGCTATAGCTCTGCGTCAGAATCCCTGCTTTGAGGCAGCTATCAGCTTCGCCAGGGCCGAGGGGCATATCCCAGCTCCGGAAGCGGCTCATGCCATCCGCTGCGCCATGGACGAGGCTCTCAAGTGCAAAGAGTCCGGGGAGTCGAAAGTCATAGTGTTCAACAACAGCGGCCACGGGCACTTCGACCTCGGCGCATATGAGAAATTCCTCGCAGGGAAACTGGAAGATGCAGAGCTGTCCGACGCGCAGATTAAGAAGGCCTTGGCGGAACTGCCAAAAGTCGGCTAGCCTTTCAATTATATAGAACAAACGTTTAGCCGCCCCCTTGCGGGGGCGGCTTTACTTTGTGTTTACCAAAACCATGCTATAATACCTAATCATAATAAAACGAGGGCTATTCAAAATGTTCAAGGTAAAGACCGCAATTGCCGTAACTATATTAGCATTGTTGCTAGCTACCACAGCTTGCGCAATTGGTACATCATCCGCGCCCACATCCACTCCGACATCGAGTTATTCGCCCACCGCCACATCGCCTGAGGATTACAACCTGCCATCCATAACAGATGTGGTGGATCAGGTGAACCCGGCGGTAGTCTCTATCGTTGTAGGCACAGTCTCCTATAACTGGTTCATGCAACCGGTGCCTTCCGAGCAAGCCGGATCGGGCGTGATTATCGATACAGAAGGACACATCGTCACTAATAATCACGTGGTTGAGGATGCCACCAGTATAACGGTCAGCCTCACCGACGGGAGGTCCTTCGATGCAACACTCGTCGGAACAGACCCTTCAACCGACCTCACGGTGATAAAAATTGATGGCGGCGACCTGCCGACGGCATCATTTGGCAACTCCAGTGCGCTCAGGGTCGGCGACTGGGTCGTGGCTATCGGCAATGCCCTCGCACTTGAGGGCGGCCCAACCGTTACGGTAGGCGTGGTCAGCGCCATGGGGCGCACCATAGAGGTAGATAGTGAGACTACCCTCTATGATCTGATCCAGACCGATGCCGCCATCAACCCCGGCAACAGCGGCGGCCCCTTGATAAACCTGCAGGGCGAGGTCATCGGCATCAACACCGCCAAGATATCGTCGGTTGAGGTGTCCGGGGTTGGCTTTGCCATAAGCGCCAACAGCGCGCTCCCGGTCATAGATGAGCTCATCACAAAAGGCTATGTTTCACGTCCGTACCTCGGGGTATCGCTGGTGACGGTCACGCCGACAATCGTCAGAAGTTACGATCTGAGAGTCGATAAGGGCGCTATGATCTACTATCTGAACCCGGGAACGCCAGCATCCAATGCCGGGCTCAGGCCGGGGGATGTAATTACTGGATTTGATGATATCGAAATAGAGACCGCAGACGACGTGATATTGGCTATACGAAACCACAGCATAGGCGATACCGTCCAGATTAAATATTACAGAGGCAGCAGCCTTCAGATAGTTTCGGTCACACTAATCGAAAAGCCGCACTAGAGGATATGTTTGAATCAGGGCTGAACATGCGAGAGATTGCTTCGCTGCGCTCGCAATGACACGGCATTGAATGCGACAAGTCCCAATAGATAACCACAACCGTCATTGCGAGGAGCCCGAAGGCGACGAAGCAATCTAATTCAAAAAACCAACACCTAAATAGTTGAGTGTCGATAGATATGAAGCAAAAAGTTAAAAGCCAATACTATGTTTATATCATGACAAACAAAGGAAACTCCACACTCTATACGGGGATCACTAACGATTTAAAGAGAAGGATTTACGAACACAAGGAAAAGCTCGTTGAGGGGTTCACCAAGAAGTACAACATCACGAAGCTTGTATACTATGAGATATATGACGACACAGAAAGCGCCATCAACAGAGAGAAGCAGATTAAAGGCGGTTCGAGACAAAACAAAATCGACCTCATAAATAGCCAGAACCCAGACTGGCACGAATTATACGAAGAATTATAGAGATTGCTTCGCTGTGCTCGCAATGACGCCACAAGAAATCTACCGCTTCACACCCAGCGTTATCTCCTGCCCCTCGATCTTGTGCGCCTCTTTGTACGCCTCCGCCGGGATGCCCTCGACGATGTCATGCGAGAGCGTCTCCTGCTTTATGTAAGCAACAAGGTCGCTATTGCCTAAAACCCTGTCGAGCAGCGCATTGCGCTCGTAGTATGTTGTAATATAGTCCGCGATATCGAAACCGGCATCCTTTCGCATCGTCTGCAGGCGGTGCACCACCTCGCGCACCAGCCCCTCGTCGGCCAGCTCAGGGGTGATCTCCTTGTCGATGGCGACAAAACAATCCCCTTCTTGACATGTTGAATATCCAGCTTTGTCTTTAATTATAACGAGCCGACTGACTCCAAGAGTAACATGCGAACTGGTCTTTAATACTTCTTTATCCTGTTTAAAAACCAAGGTAATATCAGATTTATCAAACTCCGGAAATTCTTCAAAGAAACTCTTTAAATATGAATCGACATTGGGATCATCTTCTGTGGTGTTCAATTCGATATCAAACTCCCAAAAACCTTTTCGATTATCTCTAAATTCAATCGCCTTAACGTTAAGTTCGTCCAGAATCGAGTCTTTAAGCCTTTCAACACCCTCCTGTTCACTCTTGGAACGAGTTTTGATAAATACGCGTAGGAGCGGCTGGCGTACCTTAATTCCAGCCTTGCTCCGTGCTGAGCGCCCCATGCTACATATCTTCATCGCCAGATGGATGTCTTCCGACAAACGCGCGTCGACGCGAGACAGGTCGGCCTCGGGGAAGCGCGCCAGGTGCACGCTCTCCGGGTTATCCGGATAATGCGAGCGCACGAGGTTGCGGTATATCTCCTCCGCCACAAACGGGGTAAACGGAGCGATGAGCTTAGACAGTGTAACAAGACATCGATAAAGAGTGACATACGCCGATAGCTTATCCGTATCGTTTTCGCCCTTCCAGAAGCGGCGGCGGCTGCGCCTGACATACCAGTTGGACAGGTTATCGACGAACTCCTGGATGCGCCGCCCGGCATCGGTAGGGTCGTAGCTTTCGAGTGACTTATTGACATAATCAATGAGCTGATTCAGATCGGAAAGTATCCAGCGGTCGAGCTCAGCCTCTATCTTTACATCGCCAGCGGCATCCGGATCGAACTTGTCGATGTTGGCATACAGGACGAAGAACGAATACGTGTTCCACAGCGTGCTGAGGAACTTGCGCTGCGTTTCGGCCACCAGCTCCACGGAGAAGCGCCGCGGGCTGCCCGCAGGCGACGATGTAAGCAGATACCAGCGCAGCGCATCCGCGCCCTGCTTATCGAGCACCTCCGCTGGCTCGATGACGTTCCCTTTCGACTTGCTCATCTTCTCGCCCTTGGCATCCAGTATGTGGCCCAGACAAATCACGTTGCGGTAGCACGGCTGGTCGAAGAGCAGAACCGACAGCGCATGCAGCGTGTAGAACCAGCCGCGCGTCTGGTCCACCGCCTCGCAGATGTAATCGGCGGGGAAGAATTTCTCGAACGTATCCTTGTTCTCGAACGGGTAGTGCCACTGCGCCACCGGCATGGCCCCCGAATCGAACCACGCATCAAGCACGTCAGAAACCCGGCGCATCCTTGCCTTACAATCGCCGCATTCGAACGTTATTTCATCTACAAACGGGCGGTGCAGGTCGAGAGGCTCCTTTACCCCGGTAAGACCTTTTTTGCCCTTTAAATCTTCAATACTGCCGATGCACTCGTCGCGCCCGCAACCCTCGCAGCGCCAAACCGGCAGCGGCGTGCCCCAGTAGCGCTCACGGGAGCAGGCCCAATCGACATTGTGCTCCAGCCAGTCGCCGAAGCGCCCCTTCTTGATATGCTCCGGGTACCAGTTGATCTCATCGTTACCTGATATCAGCCGCTCCTTCTTGGCCGTCGTCCGTATGTACCACGAAGGCTTGGCATAGTACAGCAGCGGCGTGGAGCAGCGCCAGCAAAACGGGTAGGTGTGCCTAATCTTCCCCTTGCGATACAGGTGCCCGCGTATTTTCAGGTCTTTAATGATAAGAGGATCGGCCTCCTTCACAAACTTTCCCGCGAAAGGATAGCTGCCCTTTATCACGCCGTCCAGGCCGACATAGTCGCGGACGAAACTGAGACACTTCTCCGCGCCGATCGAGAAGTCGTCCTCTCCGAACGACGGGGCAATGTGTACAATGCCGGTGCCGTCTTCCATCGATACGAAATCGGCAGCTATCACGCGGTAGGTAAGATTATCCTGCGGCTCCTGCAACACTAACGTCCCACTCTTATCGAAGCATCTGCGCTCGATGCCAAACTTATCCGGGTTGAACAGTGGCTCGTACTCTATGCCCTCAAGTGAAGTGCCAGCGACTCTGCCGATCTCGCCGTACCCTTCGAGGCCAACGACGCCGACCAGCTTCGCGGCCATGACTAGATAATCGCTCTCACCCTCCATCACCGCATAATCCTCGTTCGGCGCGACCGCCAGTGCGGTGTTGCCGGGCAGCGTCCATGGTGTCGTAGTCCATGCGAGCAAATATGCGGGTTTCTGTGCCAAATCGGCGCCTTTCAGCACATTCCCCAGCGGAGTGCTCGACATCGAAGTCGGCACGACCTTGAACTTCACATACACCGACGGATCATCCACCTCGTCGTAGCCTAGCGCCACCTCGTGCGAGCTGAGGGAGGTGCCGCAGCGTGGGCAGTGGGGCGTGACGCGGTAGCCCTGATACACCAAACCTCTATCCCAGAGCTGTTTGACGACCCACCACCCCGTCTCAATGTAGCTGTTGTCCAGCGTTACATACGGGTGCTCCATATCCACCCAGTACCCGATGCGCTCGGTCATCTCGTTCCATTCTTTTACATAGCTGAAGACGCTGTCGCGGCACAGCTTGTTGAACGCCTCCACGCCATACCGCTCGATATCATCCTTTGAGGTGAACCCCAGCTGCTTCTCTATCGAAAGCTCCACCGGCAGGCCATGCGTATCCCACCCCGCCTTGCGCGGCGCGCGGAAGCCCTTCATCGTCTTATAGCGCGGGATCACGTCCTTGAACACGCGCGACAGAACATGGTGCACGCCGGGGCTGGCATTGGCGGTGGGCGGCCCCTCGTACAGCACGAACAGATTTTCGGGGTCGCGCTCCTCCACGCTGCGCTCAAAGACGCGCTTCTCCTTCCAGAAAGCGATGATGCGCTTTTCTATCTCGGGGAAACTGACCCTGCTTGATACTGGTTCGAACATGTGCAACTCTCTTCTCGACTCTACGCTGGTGAAGGTGTTCTTCACCTTCGCCGTTTGGATTCCGCCATCCTTGCCCGCCCCGTCTCGACACACCAAAGTCCATGCACCATAAAATACAAAAACTCGTCCACAAGGGACGAGCTAGATGCCCGCGGTACCACCCTAATTCCCATCAAGGCCCTCATTTAAGACACACCTCATGTCTTCGTCATCTATAACAGTTGACGACACCGTCCAAATCTACTGGCGATATATTCGCGTTCGGTTGGCAGCTCGGGAGCGATTTTCAGGGGCTCGGTTGCATCTGCTCGCACCGTACCAGATTCGCTGGGCTCCGCCCTCCCCTTACTCTTCTCCGTCTTCACTTTTACAGGTATAGATTATATTGTTATAAAGCCAAAATCAACCGCTGTTTTACTTATGAGGAACAATTGTTACCTTGCGATACTCACCTTCACCTATGCTCTGTGTAACAACCCCTTTAAAATCCTTCAACGTCAGATGAATTATCCTGCGTTCCCTTGGTGGCATAGGCTCCATTACCGCTATCTGCCCGGTGGTGATAACCCGCTCCGCCATGCGTAGAGCCAATCCCTGTAGAGATTCGTTACGCCTTTCCAGATATCCCTCTACATCGATACTCAAGGGAACATGAACCTTCAAGCGATGGCCTGCCATGAGGTAGAGTAAATATTGCAATGACGCTAAAGTCTGCCCCCTCCTCCCTATCAATATACCCAGGTCATCCCCCTTGAGTTCAAGGTTGAACTGTGCGTGTCCGCTTTCGCTAGGTTCCTTCTCCTCAACCACTGCTTCAATATCCATCAGCGAAAGCAGCTGTTCAAGGATCTCTTTCGCTACTGAAACCGCCTCCCTTACCGTCTCATCAGCATGACGGCGGAAGACCCTGACCGTAGCTCCGCTGCCACCAATCCCCAAAAACCCGGATCTGCCTTCCTTTAGAACAACTATCTCTACCTCTTCACGACTTGCGCCGAGCTCTTCTAGCGCCAGCTCTATGGCTTCGTCTACGGTCTTTGCGCTTTTCTCGAGACTGTCCATCCGCCGACCCCTCCTGCTTAACCCCTCCAGAGGCCTCATTATCCTTAAGGCCTGCTCCTTTGGGGAGTTCTGTCCCTGTAATATTCGGCGCCGCTGGCGCTACGGCCTTCGGAGCCTTCTTAAATAATGTACCCCATCCGGTAATAAAATACTGCGTTATTATACCTATGATATTCGATACCACCCAGAACAACGCCAACCCGCTGGGGAAGCTGATTGTGAAAAAGGCGAACATCAATGGCATTAGCCAGATCAGCATATTGTTCATGGACTGCTGCTTGGGATCAGACGTGGGAACTGTAGACATCTTCTGCAGCACCCACATCGTAGCAGCTACCAGTATAGCCATGATGTAATACTTGTCCGGTTGACCAAGGTTAAGCCATAGGAATTGCTCCTTTAATGGTACTGCTCCAATAATATAAGACGAAGAATATAACCTGTCTGAAAGGCCCATCAGATCTTCAGGTGTCGCAGCCAGCGCTTTCAATATCGACTGGTAGAGGGCTATCCAGATTGGGAACTGGATAAGCATAGGCCATAAGCATCCCATCGGATTTACGCCGGATTCCTTGTATACCTTGGCCATTTCCTGCTGGAGTTTTACGCGGTCTCCTCCGTACTTCTTTTGCATCTCTTGCAGCTTCGGTTGCAGCGAGGACATAGCCCTCGTCGAATGTAACTGCTTCAAAGTTACGGGGAGCATCAGCAACCGGACGATTATCACCAACACGATAATCGCGATACCGAAATTATGGAAGAAAACGTTGGATAGAATTATCAGGAAATTGAGCATGGGCTGGAGCAGGACGATGTTCCAGAAGTCCATTATACCAATGGTCAGGGAGACGATGATTAAGGCAAAGACAATGCCTATTAATATCAGATTTCTCTTGCCTAATTTGGGAAAGACTCCCTTGGGCAACTTCATTCTGTCAGTGGTCATTCGCCACCGCCGGTAGATGTAGTCCACAAATATGTCCCGTGTTCTGCATCGATAGCATAAATTTTCTGGTTTGTCGTATGCACATAAACTACGCTACCATTAGAACCAATAGAGGCGTGAATGGAATACATGGTCTCATCCGCTGGAGGGTACTCCCAGACCAGCTGCCCATTGTTATCGGCGTCAAAGCAATAGACTTTACCTCTGCTTGAACCTTCATCCGTGCCTACTATAACAAGGTTATTTACCAGGGCAGGAGTACCTCGTATGATCCCGCCTGTTTCAGCCTCCCATAATTTATTCCCGCTCCCGGCATCCAGAGCATAAAGCTTACCATCGAGGCTTGCGGCGATTATATCCCCGTTATATGCTACGGCCTTTCCCCAGAACCAGTTATCCGCTTTAAACGGAGTGAATCCTTCCTTCAAATCCCCTGTAGCAATATCTACGGCATAGAACTTCTGGTCCAGGGAGCCGAAATATACAGTATCATTGTAAATTATCGGGGTGCTCACTATTGCCCCGCCGGCAGAGAACTCCCACAGCTTGGTGCCTCTCTCACTGTTGAGCGCATACAGTTTATGATCGAAAGAGCCGATGTAGACAGTCCCGTTGTAAACCACCGGCGTGGACCATATCTTGCCTTCCGTCTTGAACGGCTGCCAAACTTGCTGTTTCGTTGTCGTGTTTATCGCATACAGTTTTTTATCCGAGCTGCCGAAATAAAGCGTTCCATCCGCGACAGCCGGGCTGCCTACTATAGCTCCAACATAGTCTTCTGCTGGATAGGTCCACAATCTATACCCATGATTTGCTTCCAGCACATATACCTTTCCGTTATAACAGCCGATATAGATATTATCGTCATCGATAACAGGGTCGCTGTAAATATAAGAAATCACCGATTCGTCCGGATAGCGCCACTTGATGAAGGGGAAGTCATCGGCACCTATCTGATCGAATGCAATAACCTTCCCCGACATAGCGCCAACATAGAGGGAGCCGTTGAAAGCTACGGGCTCTGACCAGCCTTTTGGTGCGACAGAAGTCCCGAGACAGCCGGTAAGCAATACACAACTGCATATCACAACGAGTAATATTGATAAAGACTTATACTTCATAGAATTCAATCTTCGAGAGCGGAGAGCCGTGGAATTAACGTACCGGATCATAACCGCCCTCATTAAAGGGATGACACCTGGCAAGCCGTTTTGTACCCGCCCAAACTCCGCGAATAATCCCATAACGTTCTATTGCTTCAAAAGTATATTGAGAGCATGTGGGAACGAAACGGCAACTGTGGGGCCGTACCTGAGATATGGTTTTCTGATAACAGGATATTAATCCTAATAAAGACTTTTTCACTCCGTGCTCTCATCCTCACCCAGCAGCCTCGCTCGGGCAAACAAATCTCGTGTAGCACTTTCCAGCGTATGATAATCTGTTCCCGTAGCAGGTTTGCGCGCAACCAGCACTACATCCCAACCTCCCATCGCAGCAATATTTGTTACCATTGCCCTCAACTGCCGCTTCACTCTATTGCGCACCACCGCTTTCCCCAGCCTCCGCCCTGCCACAATGCCGTATCGGTTAACACCTACGCCATTGGGCACAGCCCTCAGCACTACGAAGTTATTGGCCCAAGCCCTGCCTTCGGAAAAAACTGTATCAAACTCCTTCTTACCTTTAAGCCGCGCTGCTTTTTTCATCACGCGACCATCGTAACGTCATAGTTACGATGGAGTTAGTCTCCAGCGTCCCTTAAGCCTCCTCCTCCGCAGAACCAAACGCCCCCCCTTGGTGCTCATACGCTCAAGAAAACCATGCACACGTTTTCTAGAAATTTTCTTAGGTTGCCAGGTACGTTTCGGCATAGCACGATTATACTTTACCCAGATTCGAGTGTCAACGAGTGCCAAATTATATGATTTTTACCACTTTTACATTTATAGGAGCCCTTTGAAGTGACCCTCCACCAACAGGAATCGGTGTCTTCTTTGGGCATGCAGCATTAATTTTCGTCCAATTATCGCAAGCCTTCATATCCCTATCCACCACCAGACAGAAAAGAGGTGCAGGATTCTTTCTCCCGCCCTTCCGCGGAAGGATAGGAGTGTCCCTATCTTTCCTCCCAAACAATTGTTAATCAAAGTCGAGAAGTCCAGAGGGATCGCCCTCTGGCGGGAGTTTGGGGGTGTCCCCCATATTCTTTTAATTTCCCCCGTGACTGGGGGATACAGGGGATTGATTAATTTAACTCCTCACAACCCATAACCAACTAGACTCCAAAATCGGAGTATAGTATAATTGCCTTTGCGTTATTTGGAGGGGGTAAAAAGTGAAACAGGATGAACTCAAGGTAAATACCAGGGATATTAAAGGGAAAAAAGTGAAATCCCTTAGATATGAAGGAATCATCCCGATAAATCTGTACGGGCCCAACATGGAATCGATATCGCTTCAGGCGGGAACTGATGTATTAAGACGTCTGATTAACAAGGTCGGTCGCAACGCATTGATTTCGCTCAAAATTGAAGGGGATAAAAAAACTAAGCAGGTAATGCTACGTGATGTACAGCGCGACGCATTAAATGGTAAGCTATTGCATATCGATCTTTTCCAAGTCGATATGAGCCATAAGCTCCGCGTCGATGTCCCCATACTGTTTGTCGGTGAGTCATCAGCGGCCAAAAGCAAGCGCGGCATGCTTATAGAGAATTTGACGTCCTTACACATTGAAGCTCTGCCTGCCGATATACCACAGCATATCGAGGTTGACCTTTCGGTGCTGGTCGAGATGGACCAGGCAATCCACATTCGCGATCTCAAAGCAGACAGTAAGGTAGTAATACTGAACGATCCCGACCAGGTCATAGCCAAGGTCATGGAAGCCAAGATTGAAGTAGAACCCGTGGTAGTAACAGAAGTTCCTGAGGAAGGCGAAGAGGCGGCTGAGGGCGCCGAGGGCGCTGAGGGCGAGGCTAAAGAAGGCACTGAAGAGCCGGCAAGGGCCGAGGCTAAAGGAAAGGCTAAGGCGAAAGCCGAGGCTGAGCAGAAAAAATAACTCCTACGCAGACATTAACAAAAGAGGGCTTCGGGTATCGAAGCCCTCTTTCTTTTATCCAATATCTCCACAAATGTTAGTCAGCCTCGAACATCTTTCTTTAGGAAGCAATACGACCGAAGGATCTCGTCGAGATTCTGAATCCTTCAGGAGAAGGATTCAGAATGACATGCCAAAAAGAGGTGTCCTTCCGCGGAAGGACCGGGGTTATAGGGGTGTCCCCTATTTTAAAAATCCCTCAAGAGTGGGGGCCAGGGAGTTGATTAACACTTGATCAGAGATTCACTAACGACGAGTCCTTGCCTATCAAGATGCAACCTGAGATAATAAATTGAAATCACTGTGAGACGTGTCCAACATATGAACCTGAAAGTAAAAAGACTGCGTCCTGAGGCGCAATTGCCATGTCGAGCTACTCCGTCATCAACCGGTTTGGATTTATTCGCCTGCATCGGCCGGGATAACACTGTAAAGCTGGATTCAACACCTAAACTAATAGGGACCGGCATCGCCATCGAGTTTCCGCCCGGATATGATGTCCAGATCCGCCCTCGCTCCAGCCTATCTTCAAAAGGTGTAGGCGTAACTCTCGGAACAGTTGATAGCGACTACAGAGGCGAGGTCATGGTAACAATGTATATGCTGACACCCGGCATGAGCTTTGAGATCAAGCACGGGAATAGAATCGCGCAACTGGTAATTCACAAACTGGCCAACGTAAAGATTATCGAGTCCGAAGAACTGTCCACAACCAAGCGAGGCACTGGAGGACACGGATCAACGGGGCATTGACACTGGACTATCGATCGAAGAACTTCTTAGTCTAACTCGGCAGCATGGAGCCGACAAAGCCGCGCTGCCCGCGAACAAACTCCGTTATCCCCATCTCTTTTTTCCCCTCAACCTGAACTCTAACTAACTTGAGTATCCCATTACCGGTCTGTACTCCTACCTCACCTTGGCCTAAATCGAGAACGCGTCCCGGCTCATCAATCTGCCCGGGCTGCGGCAGAGCTTCTAATATCCTTGTCCCCTTGCCGTTCCATGATGTAAAGCTTACAGGCCATGGGTAATAAGCACGCACCCTGCGCCAGAGTTCGGCAGCGGAAAGACGCCAGTCGAGCTCTCCGTCATCTTTACTAAGCATTCTCGTATAAGTCGCACCTTCATGCCTCTGTGGCCGCGGCGTAATGGAGTGGGAAATCCAGCCTGGCAAGGTTTCCATCAATAGATCAGCGGAGACATGTGCCAGCTTGTCTGTGAGTGACTTAGTGGTATCTGTCGGTTCAACAGGAACCCTTCGCTGTGCCAGTATAGGCCCGCTATCTATACCTTTATCTACAAGCATGACAGATGCCCCAGTAACGTCATCACCAGCTAGAATCGCCGCCGGTATCGGCGTGGGGCCGCGATAAAGCGGCAACAGGGAGGGGTGAAGGTTAAGGCAACCGTAGGTAGGGATATCCAAGACAGACGGAGGGAGTATTATACCAAAAGAGGCCACAACAATAATATCCGGTTTAAGGCTCGCTAGAGCAACCACATCGCCAGTATCTTTGAGGCTCTCCAGTTGCCGAACTTCCAGCCCCATTTCCTCAGCGACGTGCTTTACCGCTGATTCGGAAATACCGCGCCCCCGGCCAGATGGCTTATCCAGCCTTGTATAGACAGCGACCACCTCGTGCTCACTATTGGCCAGATGCACTAGTGCAGGCACCGCAAATTCTGGTACGCCCATAAATACGATACGCATAGTTAATAGATTTTAACACCAATATGAGTACAAGGCAAAACTCGCGGAAAAATTGCTCAATAATTTAGTAAAAATTGTGGCGAAACCCCCTTGACCAACGGCGCAGATTCTGTTATCTTTACACCTGCCCCCCCCCGCAGTACATTGAAATCAGCAACTTAAAAGCTGCCAAATTTATCAGGATGTTCCCGTCCCTTGAGAGGGACAAAATGTCCTGACCTTGAGGCTCTGATCTATTAAAATTGGT
>Ga0315282_10007978_pt1 | contig 17244 bp, 16 predicted proteins | sample YL17G07_20_MG_FD_203693 | JGI IMG/M metagenome (GOLD analysis project Ga0315282, IMG submission 203693) | Sediment microbial communities from Yellowstone Lake, YNP, Wyoming, USA - YL17G07_20 | ecosystem: Environmental > Aquatic > Freshwater > Lake > Sediment | place: USA: Wyoming | collected... | reverse complement strand
CTACTGTTAACCCTAAGCATATAAAGGGGTTTATGACCCGGTCTATCCCCATAATAGTGTACACTAAGACTGGATCTTATACCAAACTCTTTTAATAGGAGGGGCTGAATTTCTTCAATACCAACTTTATCAGTTGACTCGTATAATATATCATAGGCAGTAGCATTACGAGCATTCTTAACGGTACCATCACCTGAGAAAAAGCACTTTAACCATTCCCTAGCTCCTTCCTTATCCAAGTAAGTCCTAGGCATTATCCACATGTCTGGGCCCGTCTTCGCACCATAATTCTTTAGATCAATAAAAGCCATCTTATTACTAATATGAACCCGAGGATAACCCCTATCGACATCTTTGTGCATCTGAATTTCATATACACTCTTAAAATATTTATAGTATAAATCTACTAGTTCAGGTGATTTTGATTCAAAGGCTATCCAATAAGTACGACGATTGGGGGTTCCTGAATACATACTGCCATCTGAAGCGGTTAATCCATGTAAGCCGGCTTTCTCCTTTGTGAAAAATGCCTTATACCCTTCGTCTGTATCTTTAAGTAACATGCCCTTATTTAATTTGATATCCTTGCGTTTAAACTTAAGGGATCGGAACCTTCTACGGAGCCGGTACTGTCCCAACTCTGATCAATCATCACTCAAGCTCAATCTTTGCGTTGCTCTGAACTGTAACATATATTCACCATCTTTCAGCCACCTGTTCCATGGTTATACCAATGATCTACTATAATTTCATGTGCATACTACAAGCCGATTAGACTTTTAGGTATTACGGATTAATTTGCGTGTTTAAACAGATAAAATTGTCCTAGAGGTCAGTGAAACTGGGTGGCATTTAGGGGAGAAGGGACTTCGAAATGCTCACGTCGTTTACTCTTCCCTCTACATTGAGATCGAATTTCAGTAATAGCCTATCTGTAATGTTTTTCTTTGAGTTGAATGTATTTTTGCATACACTACATCCCACATCGGATCCGATCTCGGCTACATACCAGGATGCATCAGCATATAGCTTACCACATTTCGGGCACTTGGTGATGCTTACATCGAACAATGCCTCGGTCATAGTTGGTAACTCTCCACAGCCTTGTCGAGTGCGCTTATGAGCTTGACCTCAGAAGCAAGCGGGTCGTCCCCCTCGCTGAGACGATTTATGGATGTCATTGGCTGGAGGAAGCATTTAATCTTGAGAAGATGAGAAAAGGAGGAACACAGGGTCAAATAGAGGAGACGGTCATTAGCAGGAAGCGGCTATGAAATGTGTGGGGAGGATCCCATAGTTTATCCACTCAACCTTTAAAAAGTCAAGTATGATTATATACGCAGATAACACCATCGCAGATGTCCGAGAGGATTGGGTGAGTAGTGTATGCATTTCGGAAGGAAGATCCCGAGGATCCAGGGCGTTAGGGGCGTATTCATGGATGTTCTGGGCGCTATCATGGATTACAGCGGATACAACTATGCCGGTGAAGCCCTCTATAATGAGTTCGTTAATACCTTCGGGGTGAGGGTCGATGCCCCGACGCTCTATGCCACTTGGACAAAGGACTGGGACGATGCCTTCTCAAAGATGGCGGGATTCAAGGCTTCCAAGGAGACATGGGTGACCGCTCTCATGACAACGCTCGCGAGATTTGGCGCTAGGACCTCGCCGGAAGTCCTCTCAGGCCTCTATGAAATGTATGTCCGGACCGTGATCATGAAGACGCAGATCTATACCGATGCGACTTCAGAGCTCCCGAGGCTCAAGAACGCTGGATATGCGCTGGGGATCATATCCGACGAGGAGTTCGAAGTAGTCGAGGGAGTGCTCAAGAACTCCGGCCTTTATGGCCTCTTCAATATCGTCATCGTCTCAGATAAGGTGAGAGGCTACAAGAATAAGGGTGAGCCATTCAGACAGGCTTTGAGACATATGCCCCTCAAACCAGAGGAGATAATCTATATCGGTGACTCCATCACGAGGGACATAATCCCTGCGAAGTCCGCTGGATTGAAGACGGCCCTGATCACAAGGGAGGGATCTGGTCAACAAGTGGGCGATGTCGGCCCAGACTATATCCTCCCCAACCTAAAAGCCCTCACGTCCGCTATGTCAGCCAAGAGCTAGGTGGGAGGCGTCTCCCCTCATTTCTATCATAGTTGAGTAGCTCTGATAAAATGACCTCTTACAAGAATAAATCCGTATATAGATCTTTGAACCTTAAGGCCAGCTACTATGCCAAAACAATAGGGTCATCGTCCTTGATCTGGGGTTAATGGTCGATATGAAGGGTGCGCCGAAAGCAGGTGAGAAAAAAAGTGCAAAGACAATTTCGGATCCCACAGGAACAACCTCACAGGAGACCCTAACTCTTCCCATCGATGAGCTCCTTTCTCGCCTGAAAACTTCACAGTCCGGTCTCACATCTCAAGAGGCGAAAAACCGGCTTGAGATCTATGGTTACAATGAATTAGCAAAGTCAAAGAAACGGACTAAGATCGCCGAATTCCTCCTCCACTTCAGAAGCCCATTGGTGATCATGTTGCTGATCGCCGGCTCGATCTCCGGTTTTACCGGTGATATTGTGGACGCTACGATCATATTTTCCATCGTGCTCTTGAGTGTTGCGCTCGATTTCTACCAAGAATCCAAGGCTGAGGTAGCTGCTGAGGCTCTTAGGGAGAAGGTCCCCACCACTGCAACGGTCCTAAGGGATGGCGCCAAAAAAGAGGTGGATCTTTCGGAGGTCGTTCCAGGCGACATAGTGAATCTCTCAGCCGGAGATATGGTTCCAGCAGATGCAAGGTTGATCGAGTCGAAGGACCTTTTCGCGGATCAATCGACATTGACGGGCGAATCATTTCCAGTGGAGAAAAAATCCGAATCCTTGGAGCTTGGAGATCGAGTGATTACGGAATGGGATAACTTCATCTTCCTGGGCACTTCCGTCGTAAGCGGTACAGCTACTGCCGTTGTGGCTAGAACCGGTAGCCTCACGGAATTTGGAAAGATAGCCAAGAAGCTAACAGCCATAGAGCCTGAAACCGAATTTGAGAGGGGGTTGAGGAGATTTGGCTACTTGATCATGCAAGTCACGTTTGCCCTCGTCATATTCGTCTTCTTCGTAAACGTGCTCTATAAGCACAACGTGCTGGACTCGCTCCTTTTCTCCGTCGCCCTTGCGGTCGGTCTGACACCCGAGCTATTGCCGATGATCCTCTCCATAAATCTCTCAAAGGGCGCGCTCGATATGTCTAGAAAGGGCGTCATCGTAAAGCGACTCACGTCTATTCAAAATTTCGGAAGTATGGATGTTCTATGCTCGGATAAGACTGGCACACTCACCGAGAATCGCGTAGCGCTCGTATTGCATATAGACGTGAATGGCAATGACAATGATAAGGTACTCGCGTATACTTTCTTGAACAGTAGCTATGAAACGGGATTGGTGAGTCCGCTCGACAAGGCGATACTCGAACACAAGGAGATCGACATTACGACTTACCAGAAAATAGACGAGGTTCCTTTTGATTTTATAAGAAGGCGAGTCTCCATCGTCGTTCAAAATGAAGGAAAGGGGCTTATGATCACTAAGGGTGCCCTTGAAGAAATCCTCAGAGTTTGCACTCGTTACGAAACCACCGGCGAGGTATTCGACTGCACAAACGAGCTACTGGAGAGAATCCTGCAAAAGTATCGCGAGCTGAGCTCCCAAGGCTTCAGGGTGCTGGGGGTTTCGTACAAGGATGTCACGGGGGAAAAGGCGGCATTTTCTGTAGGGGATGAATCGGACATGATATTTCTGGGTTTCATGGCCTTTCTCGATCCGCCCAAGGAGTCCGCCAGAGAGACCCTGCAATTATTGAAAAGATCAGGCATAGAGCTCAAGATCATCACGGGTGACAGTGAGCTAGTCACGCAGAAAGTGTGCGATGAACTCGGATTTGAAATCAAAGGAATAGTCCTCGGGAGCGAAATCGCGCGGCTGCAGGACGATGCGCTCACGAGGGTCGTCGAGGACGCGAATATCTTCGCCAGGGTGACGCCTGCGCAGAAAGATAGGATAATAGACGTGCTGAAACATAAAGGGCACGTCGTCGGCTTCCTCGGGGACGGCATTAACGATGCCTCTTCGATGAAGCTAGCTGATGTCAGCATATCGGTAGATAATGCCGTCGATGTGGCGAAGGAATCCGCGGACATAATACTCCTGCAAAAGAGCCTCAGGGTGCTCCTGGACGGAGTTCTGGAGGGAAGGAAGACGTTCGGTAATACCATGAAGTATGTCATGATGGGCGTAAGCTCCAATTTCGGCAACATGTTCAGCGTTGCTGGCGCCTCTCTATTCCTACCGTTCCTGCCCATGCTCCCAACACAGATACTGCTGAATAACTTGCTCTATGATCTCTCCGAGACCACCGTACCGACGGATAATGTCGATCAAGAATACATCGAGAAGCCCAGAAGGTGGGATGTCTCATTCGTGAGGAGATTCATGTTACTATTCGGGCCGATAAGTTCCATCTTTGACTTCCTAACTTTCTTCATTTTGTTGTACTTCTTCAATGCTGGCGAATCGCTGTTCCAAACTGCTTGGTTCCTTGAGTCCTTGGCCACCCAAACGTTGGTCATCTTTGCCATAAGGACGAGAAGGACGCCCTTCTATAAGAGCAGGCCGAGCAAGCCGTTGCTCTTCAGCTCGCTTGCCATTGTGGGAATCGCGGTGATAATGCCCTTCACGCCCCTGAGTGTGGCGTTTGGATTCGTTATGCCACCACTTAGGCTCTTTGCGTTCCTTGCGGGATTAATTGTGGTCTACCTGATATTAGTCGAGGCCGCCAAGAGACGGTTCTATCGAACATGATTACACGGGGACGATCAACTCGTGCGACCCTCTGCATCGGCCTTCGAATCCCTCGGATTCTTCCAACACGAAATATTAACTGCAATCGATAAGCGATAGATCTATTGGTAAATTATCCTAGTGCCTATCTTCTCCCCTTTGAGGGCCTTCAATATGTTCTCAGGATTTCGGCCATCGATGAAGACAGCTGGAATGCGGGACCTGGCCAAGATGTTTATCGCGACGTGATCAAGCAGCTTGTATTGCCCCGCTTCTTCCCCTCCAGTCGCCACAAGGCGCCTCAATTCTTCGATGGTCACGGCCTCGAGCTTCTTCGCCCCTGTGCCGCTCTTCGGATCCCTGTCGTATATTCCCTCAACGTCGAGTGTCCTTACGAAAAGATTGGCCCCAATGGCCTCCGACGCTAAGGCACTTACGGCATCCGTTGATTGGCCTGGAGTTACCCCGCCCATGACCACGATCTTCCCGGAGGAAAAGAGCTCGACAAGTTCCTGAAGATCCCTTGCGACTTTCGGGTAGGCAGAGTCCCCAAGCGCGATCACAAACAGCCTTGCATTGAGCCTGGTGAAATCTATCCCTACCTGGTCGCATTCTGACCAGTCAGCACCCAATTTCCTCGCGACGGAGATGTAGTCCCTTGAGAGGCCCCCTCCGCCTATCACAACAACAGCCCTGTGGCCGAGTTGTGGAATCCGCTTTAGGGCATCGCACTGATTGCGGATATCATCTGGCCCAGGAATTCCTTTGCTGAACGAGTGTCCAAGTTTTATGACAGCGCGCATGAGCGTTCCAGTATCCTTCGTTCACAGTCATGGGCGAGCATAGTTTATACAACTTTTCATCTGAGCTCCGGGATCTAAGAGACCCTTCGAAACGGTCCTCCTCTCCCAATTCGTGGATGTAGCGTTTAAATAAACCGTTGGTCTATCTTCGACCAGAAAGCCATGCCCGATGAAGAGAGCGAATCGCTGAAGGATTACAGGCTCCGAAAAACCCTCGAAACCCTTGCAGGTAAGAAGGGCAGGGGGACGGAGCTGATCAGCGTTTACGTTCCTTCAGGCAGGCAAGTAAGCGACGTAATGAACAATTTGAGGGATGAATACGGAAAGGCCTCCAACATAAAGTCCCGGGTGACTAGGAAGAACGTTCAGGAGGCGATAGCCAAGGTCCAACAGAGGTTAAAGATCATCGATAGGGTCCCTGAGAATGGAATTGTGATCTTTTGCGGCGCGATCCCCCATGGGCCGCCCGGATCTGAGATAATCGAGACCTATGTAGTCGCTCCACCAAAACCGATCACAATCTCATACTACAGCTGCGATGACAAGTTCTACGTGGAGCCACTCATGGATATGATTAAGGAGAAACAGACAGTAGGTCTCATAGTCATCGACAATACGGAGGCCACGATAGCGCTGATAACTGGAAAGAGCATTGACATAAAGGATGACGTGACTTCTGGAGTTGGAGGAAAAACGAGGAAGGGGGGTCAGTCGGCTAGAAGGTACGAGCGGCTCAGGGAGATGGAGCTCAATGACTACTACAAGAGGGTAGCGGAGCATTCTGCTGGCATCATGCTGAAGGAGGAGACATTGACAAGCATAATCCTGGCTGGTCCCGGTCCGACAAAGGAGGAGTTCCGCGATGGGAACTATCTGAATTATCAGCTCCAGAACAAGATCATAGATGTTGTCGACACGGCCTATACCGGCAATCAGGGGGTTAAGGAAGCGCTCACGAAGGCAGGTGAGAAGCTCCAGAACTTGGCAGTGATGAAGGAGAAGGAATTTGTGCAGGATTTCCTGAGGGAGATCGGAACCGACTCAGGGCTTGCAGCATATGGCGAAGATGAGGTGAGGGATGCCCTGAAGCGCGGGAATGCGAGGATAGTGTTGGTATCTGAAAGGGTTGACGTCCATCCGGTCAAAATCACATGCTCGTCGTGTGGATATACCGAGGACAGGTCCCTAAGCCAGCAGGACCTCTTCACCCTCGAATACACCATCGCCAATCAGAGCTGCCCGAAATGCAACTCGACCACCCTGACGATGGAGGAGAAGCAGAGCTTGATCGATGAATTTAACATACTCGCTAACGACAAGGGTGCGAAGCTGGAGGTCATCTCCGACAACACTGAGGAGGGGATGATGCTCTACAAGGGCTTCGGTGGAATCGCCGCCATCCTGAGGCATGCCTAGCCCTTGTGGGCATCTTAACTAGTGGAGAGAAATTAGTGAAGGTTGAACACAACATAATCTGCTGAAATTTAGGAGCCTGCGAGCAGAAAGGGCGGAAATGAGGCGAGTTGGAAGTAATGAGGCAATGTTTCAGTTAAAGTATCTATCCTATAGTGAAGTGTGCTCAGCGTATTGAATTACATCCAGCCTCATGGTTCTGAATCCCTTGATTCAGTCTCTATCTCCAGCTGCTCCTCCCCTTTCATCTCACTCAAAAGCAGATCACGGTAGGTCTCCTTCCTCGTCCTCGATCCGAACTCGCGGCGCGAGAAGCCCAAGGTGGAGAGGACGGTCTCGGCCGCATCTAGGAGGAGCTCCCTGTACTTCTCCCTGTCGTAGCCCTTCCCATCATATGTTTCCATGGGAGCCACTCGATATAGCGGGTTGTGATTCTACGAATCGATGGATGAACTCACAACCTCACCCTCCTTGACTGTCTTCCCTTTTTCAGCCTTATTGCCGCCAAGACATGGGCTACTGCTCAGTCATACGATGATAGGGGCCTCCTGAAGAGCTTGGAGACTGCCAAGTCCCTAACCGAGACCTGGCCCTTCATGATCCTCCTTATCGCTTCGATGATGAGCTCCCTCGCCTTTGCGTACCCTTCCCTTTGGACTTGAAGGAACGAGCAATGTGGAAGGGATTGACGAATTCCGCGAAAGCAATCGCCAAGAAGGAGGGAATCCCGGAGATTGTCTGGACTCACTTGGATGACGCTGCTGACTCGTTCTGTATATTGAGCATTTGGGCTCACGGCTTAGAGGGAACGATAGATTATTATTACCTGTACACCAATTGCGTAAAAGGAGATGTCCATGCGTAAGCTGAGTTAATCGGATATTTCAGCAAGAAGCTCATCGCATAATTCTATTGCACGTCAATTCCAGTTTAACTTTAATCATGGTGTAATGAATTCACTTCATATTCCCAAATGTACTAATGAGAAGTTAATCCATGTAGACATTCTCATGGACACTGCAGACACTAACTGTAAACAAGCACTGTATGATTATATTAAAAGACCCTGATTTGTCTCGGATTGTCAAGACCGATCCTTTGTCATTATAGTGCGCGAACTTGAAGTCGGGGGTCCTCTTGAGAGTACAATATAGGGTCTTATGTCCAGCCTCAGGGCTAAAAAAGAAGATATTATCTGGGCTCCCAACCCAGATCGCCCCAATAGCTCTTTGTCTGACAAGCCCCGTCCCTCCGCACAGTCGGGCGACGGTGGGCGATCCGCGTGCAGACACCCTCCGATGGATCGTCAGAGTAGGTCGAGAAAAATCTACAAGTTCCACAGGACCCAGGGGGCCCTGAGTGAGGATTCTCTATAATATTGATTAAATAGCTTGATTCTCTCGTAATAATCGCTTGTTTTGGAATTTTTGTGCACAGTCTATTAATTCATGTAGGTCGTTCTCAACCTCAAAGCGATATGCTTGTGCATTTCCAATCTTTCTAGTGGGTTTAATGAAACCTAGCCGCTCCAACCTTTGGATGACGGAGAGAACGGTCTTATATGATAAGTTGGTGGATTCGGCAAGCATGGATATCGTCTGCTCCATGTTTCCCACATAGAGGCTCTGATCTAACACCTTTGCAACCGGACCCCCAAATATCGTTGTGAGAGTTCCAGCCATCTCGCTTTCTATATTCGCTCTCTTCATTTTTATCACATTCTTAGGTTACCTTAGGTTACCTTAGTAACTCTTGTATATAAGACTTTATATATTTTTCTAAAGACATTGTAAAATATTCCAAAGTCTTTTATATAGTAATTGAGTATGGGAGACAATAATGCAGGTGGAGCCCACTTTAAAGGAAGGTGATGATGCTCATATCAAGGGCTTTATCCTCAATAAGCTCTATCTTGGTGGTTATTGGATTCGACCAGGGGGGAAGCATGGGAGGCATACTAGCATTGATAACCTCCCAAAAGGCTATCCTCCGAGATATAGGGGCAAATTTAAGGGAATTATCAAGGAATTAAAGAAAGAGGGCCTTATCTGTCCTTATCCTTCAACCAAGGAGGAACATATTTGCGCGGGTCTAAATCCGGCACTTATTGATGTAGGTTTGAGGTTATGTAATGCTTATAGAAAAGCAGTCGGACTCCCTCTTCTTGACCAAGGATTCCGTGAGATATTGGAAAAAACGCCTTAATCCCTGCAGATATTAATCCCTGTAGAACTTACATGGTCCCATGTTTGACTGAATCGTCTCCCTGAGGACCAGAGAGGCAAGGGTGGGACGTGGGAGCTATCTCCCTTTTCCATGAATGATCTGAGCGACTTCCCTCTGGTACGCTGCCAATGCCATAGCTAGGGCCCTCTCATATTCAGTAATTCGGCCCTTAACCTTTATCGCCAGGGCCCTTGAGCAGGTCCTTTCTTAAAAGGTGAAGATGTCGCTTATCTCACACGTTGTTTTTCTAGATGCAACCTGATATTAGGGTATACGTATGGGAAGAACGTCTTTGACCTGACTTTGAAAGGAAATTTGAGATGGTATACAGACGTAGACCTGAATAGTGACTCATTTAATAACTATGCGCTCTGGGTTGAAGGATTGAGAGGATTTAGGCCTTGGTACTGGCCGATGTTACCGTTTTATCTAGAATGCTTTCAGAGAAAAATCAAGGATGTAATGAGTAACCTGAATGAGCCAATTCATTCAGTTCTGGGCATTCCGGATGAAATCGTCGAGCTTATGCCTAAGTCTGTTATCGAGTTCATCGGAGATGATCCGCTTCAGGTAACATTCAAGGATTTTGTTGAAAAATCAGGAAATGGTTTAAATGTAAAAGATAAGAGAGCGATCGATGAAGATGAAATATTAGGGAGAATTGCCGCAGCAAGAATATCAAAGTGGTTGGAGTGGTCAGTTTTACAAGGGCAGGATATCTTAGTAGACGCCCCTCATCTTGTTTCCAGATATCCAAGTCTTTTACAAGGAGATCTCTCTAATGTCAATATTTGGAATAGAACAGCGACTTTCGAAAAATTTGAGCAATTGGGTTTAAAGCACGAAGTCATCGAAGATTTCAGGTTTAAGAGGGACTACTGGTTATCAAGACCTGCATGGTTTTGGAAAAAGGTCTCAAATGACAACAGAATAACAGAGATAGCAGAACCATGGAAGAGAGAAATTACTAGCTATGTATTTTGTGAGGACAGTTCCTGTTTCTATGAAAGAGAAAAATGCAAGGAGTTTAAGGCTGAGTTAGAGTCACCATATGACCGAAGATTTATACTAAAGTTCGAAGATGTAGACTACGAGCCAAAGGTCAGACTTTACCATTAGAAAAAGCTGGTAATGGTTCATATGAACCTTAATCCCGTTAAGGATTTTACAATGATGTGTCGACTGCTAGAAACGTTGCATCGCAAATCGGATACGCTATGGAGAAATGAGAAAAACCTTAGTGACTCTGGCTTAAGGTGTAAGCTTCTGGTGGAGGAGGATAAAGCTGAGCCCTCCGATGTCCACCTCTGGTGGGGAGGTGAACCTGGAAGCGATTCCTGCTATGCCTTTTTGACTCTGTTCTTCGAGTTCGATCATAAGGATATAGGCACTCCAAGCTTTGGTAAAAAGGTCTCAAGGAACATGAGGGCCCTCATCAACATAGCCGAGAAGGATAATACATGGCTGTCATCTTATAGGCTGTATGAGCCCAACATTTTGAGAGCTATCTTCTCATACAAAAAAGCTGAGGAAGGTCAACTGGGAGATCGCTAAAGCTCAAATCCCTAGATCTAAATAGTTTAGCAAGTGGAAGTTTTGACTACCACCTAGTCGCTCCGCAACCCACCTTTCCTCTCTTGACCCATATCCATTAGTGACCAAATAAGCCATCTTTCTTCAAATCGTGGCCATTCTGCTGAGCAATTGGGCCTGCGAGTAGAAATAGCCGCCATCCTCAGACACGCCTAGTTCTCCGGAACCTAACAGCAAATAGGATCGGGGAGCAAACGGCCAAAGCAAGCACTGGCCCCAAGGGGAACTCCGGGGCTGGTGTGATGCTATTGAAGGCGAGCACCAGTATCTTCGCTTCCCCGTTTATATATGAAGGCACAGAGTTTGCCCTCGCCTTGACCTTATAAGTGGGGTACAAGGGTGTAGGGTAGAATTCATTGAGCAGCGCAAAACACTTGCCGTCATCGGTTCCCGCTCCATCAACCGGGTACTGTAGCGTGTATTCGTTCGTCGTCTGCGTTCCGCCGTCATCGTTCTGCTGCAGCTTATCTTCGCCACTCAAGATGCTGTTCGTGGCGGCAGCAGTGTTGTCGACCTGCTCCGAGGCTATAACTATGGCGTCGCTGCCGGACGGAATGTTGGTGGCCAACGTGGCTATGGTCATCTCGGAGTTCTGAATGGTTGTGGATCCGCTATCGACGTAGGAGGCGTACTACCACCCCCTGGTGAACGCCACGATCTTCGCCCTGGCCCTTATGTTGGTTCCACTCGACGTTGTGGCAGTAGCCGTGTACGTGGGATTGGCTGGCGCCCCGTCATCCAGATATGGTATCAGATTGACATGCATGTAAGCGTAGTTGGCTTTGGTTGCGTGATACAACGGGAACTCGGCCCCGGTCAAAGTAGAAGACCCGCGCTTGAGTGATTCGGCAGTCAGCCATCTGTTGTTAGTGTTTGAGACAGCGGTCTCGCAGATGGCGAAGACGATGTTGTCCCCTGCCGGCAGAGATGTGGTCAGAGTGGCTATCGTGGTCCCCGATGTGGTGATGGTGACGTTGGTGTTATATGTAGTCCACGCCTCAGTGCCAGAGGCTCCGTTGATGACCAGTATCTTGGCCTCCCCGCTGATGCCAGTAGCGCCTGCCGTGGCCCTGACGTCGTAGGTCGGATTCGAGCCGGGGCTCGTGTCGAGATCCATCAAAGCATGCCACTTCTGGTTATCCGGGGAAGTGGAAGCCAGTTTGAGGTCGAAGCTGTTGTTCGCGTAAGGAAGTTTCGTACCGCCCCTGGTCAGCATCAATTTGTCGTGCAATATTATGGTGTTCGCCGTCGACTGGAACTGCACTATGGCCAGCACGAAATTATTGCCCGATGTGAACGACGTCGATACCGACGCTATGATCGTCTCGCTTGTGCCGATGGCCACGCTCCCACCATCGACGAAGGCGAAGGGCGTGGAGAGCGATTCCTGGGCACCCCAGCCCCCATGAGCCGGCTCAGGCGAACAGTAGTTCCTGACGACGATTTCCTTGAAGGCGATCTTCGATTCTACATCGAAGCCCATTATGATGCCGCATCCGCCCGCTCCGGGGTATGTAGAGTCGGTGGCGCTGGTGCTCTTGCCCTCGAGGTCCGTCCAGCACCACAGGTCATTGCCGTAGGCGTGCATCTTGAGCTGTTACCATGTGTTGAGTAGGATCACGTTGCCGGAGTAGACGGCTGTGCTTAATGCGGTCTCTGTTACCGAGGGATTAGTGCCGTCATTTCTGTGGATCATCAGTTGGTCAGGGCTGAAATAATCCAAGCCCCTGCTGTAATACCTTCCTGTTGATTGGTCCCTGATCAGAAAGCCAAATTGATCGTTAAATGCGCCTCCTTGGACGATAACCGAAAACTTGCCCCAGATCTCCAGCTGAGCTAGGTTCAGTCCCGTGATTTTATAGAACTCATCGTCGGCGGCAGTGTGTGAGATCTCGTACCGCTTATCAACGGCATTGTAGGTCAGGGATGCCGTCGTCCCAGAGCCGAAGATGTCCACTCTAGAGCAGCTCGAGGACTTGTCGGTCTGGGCATCGTCGAAGAAGGCGAAGGTGGCCACCCCGTTGCTGGTCGTAGTGGCGCCCGACCTTCCGTAGTAAACGTAGATGGTGGTCGTACTGGGGCTCGCGGGTATTGAAGGGATCTCGACCCAGAAGGTTGCACTGTTACCATCCGTTTTCGTCTCCATCCAGTAGTCGAGCTGGCTTCTCCCATCGCTCCCCGTGAATCGGACATCCCCGAAGTCCGTTCTACAGAGGCTGTTGCAGTAGACGTCTCCGCTGCTGTCGGTTCCGCTCCCGTAATGGACGACTATCTTCACTTGGTAGTTCGTCTGGGCCCCAGCGGTGGAGCCGGTGATGCTGTGGCTCTTCCTATAGCCGAATCCGGAGAACCAGCTTGCTCGGGCGATCATCGGGACTGGGAAAAAGCCTAGAACGAAGAGGAGAGCCATCGATATCGCGATCAGTTTGCGCTTGTGGCTTTTAGATGGGACGATGAAACCTTCAGTCCTTGGCCTAGCTACCTTCACTTCTCGCACACTGATCGCCTTTATTATTGGCGCTCAAAGTAAATGTCCGCTTTCGTGATATAATCGTGATTCTCTTCTAAAGATGAATCGATGGGTCAAGTTGTAACGCCTTTCCAAGCATTGGACAGGCACACCTCATCATTTCTTGACTCAAGGAAAGAGGAGTTATTTCTCCATGATTCTCACTCGGAAATCGATAAGTGAAGGCATAATGCTCCACAAGGGGTTTGTATCCTCAGGCACGCTTTGCCCTACGGAAGAACTTCCAGCCGGTCTTCGCATATTTCATGCGGGCGGGATCGGCGTAGGTCCATTTTAGCAATGTGCGGAAGTTACGGGCACGAGCCCTATCGGAATCCTCCGGGAGCAGCTGGGTCACAGGAGCGCCTATCCCCTGCAAGTAGTTGATCAGGGCCCCCTCGACGAGGAAGTGGGCCTGTCTCTCAGCGTGGCTCTCGACCTTCACATTGAAACCGAGTTTTATGAGCTCATCCCTCGCCTTGGAGAAGACGTAACCGCTACAACAGTATATTTTATCCGATCTGGTGACACCCAAGGCCCTTATACCCGATGAAACTATCTCCCATGCCTTATCAAGGTAGAGCTTTCTATCGAACACATCTTCCTTGAAAAGATCGACGGGAATTTCGCCGACATATGAACGACCGGCTACATCCTCGTCGGCCAAACCTATGAAGGCCCCGCCCAGCACGTGGCCGAGCCCGGCATCATCGATCGAAACCCTCACACTACACCACCTAATCCGCTCCCAAGTGTCAGCTGAGCTCTAATAACTGCTAATATCGTTTGCCCAATTGTTTGAAAAATTAGGGACTATAAGGTTGAAGATGATGCCGGAGAATTGTCTGTTAAACTATTCAAAAGCTGGATACATCTTCTCGCTTACAACTTAAATGCAGAAGTATCATTGACCCCAATAAGTAATAGCATGTCAGACAAGGAAAAACTTAAAGACAAGCCAAAGGACGCGAAGGAAATAGGGTCCGTAGCTCAGTGGGGATGCCCTTTGGCACATCTTCGGGCAACTTGGTTTAGAGCGCCCGGCTGATAACATTGGCATAGACCGGAAGATCCCCAGTCCGAATCTGGGCGGACCCACATCTAATTAACGTAACGACCTTACCCGCTATCTCAATTCGGAGGTGGTGGAGGAGGTGGAGGGGGTTGCCTTCGACTGCGGCCACGCATCGTGACGGCTGCTATCGCGATCAAGATAACAACCACAGCCCCGTAGACCCAGATCGGAATCGAGACCGCGAATTCGTACGTTGTACCAATCGCCTTATTGCCCAGTCTATCAGATGCCTCGATGTAGAATTGCACTTTGACCATTGGCCCTTGCGCAGGTATGATTCCTTCGTACGAGTTTGCTGGTGGCATCGGCGGTGTCATGGCAATCCTGCTCCATGATGAGCCACCATTCGTGGTGTAGACGATCGTAGCCTCTTGGACCCCGGAGATCGCGTCATCTACTGTTGCTGAAATACCGATCGCCTCTCCCATCACTGGAGAACCTGGGGACACCGCTACATTCGATATAATCGGCGGCTCATCGTCTATGGACAAGGCGAATGCGATTTCCGAAGTTTCCGTAAGGTTCCCGAGATTGTCTGTGGCTTTAACTCTCCACCTGTGTGTCCCTGGTGATATCTCCTCAGTCTTGGTGTAAGTATTGTTCTCCTTAGTCATCATGCCTAGCGATGTTCCATCGAGCAGTAGCTCTACGCTAGATATGCCTGAACCGGTGTCTTCAACTGCGGCTCTGAACTTCATGGAGTTGGTCTTCGCAATGATGGATTCGATTGGTTCCAGTGCTTGGACCGTGGGTGGCACCTTATCCAAGATGATAGTTAGAGTCCTCTCCGCCTCACTATTTCCCGCTTTGTCAACGCTATAATATCCTACTGTATGAGACCCCTCCACATAGGCTTTCAGGGTGAGTGGCCCAGCATACGAGTTCCAGCTGCCACCATCGACCCGATACTTCGTTTCCCTTACACCGCTGGCTTCATCCGTAGCGGAAATGGTGAAGGTAGTATTGCCAGATACGTAGAGCGCAGTTCCGCTCTGATACTTTGGAGATCCTACGATAATGGTTGTCACAGGGGCGATTATATCGGGTATCACGGTTATTGTTGATCTCCCAGAGGTCAAACCAGTGGCGGAGGCAGTCAGGGTCCATGTGCCCCCTCTTATGTCGTAGTAGTCGACGCTGACTGAGCTTGAGCCAGTCGGTATCGTTATACTGGTTACGTCGATCGTGACTCCTACCTGCCTGAATTCCCCATCGGGTGAAGTTGACGTGAGTCCGACTGCTATCGGTGAGGTAGCCTTGGTTTCAAACCCATTCGCATCTTGGAGTATTATCGAAAGTGAGGAATATTGGACTCCAGCTGCCACCGTGAAGCTCTGGGGGGCCGTTGAGACCTTCGCCGGAGGCCCTGCGACAACATCGAACACATTGCTCTCCCCTACCTTGCCCGATCCGCTCGTCGAGATCTTGACGTTACTTGCTACATTATTGATGACGACATTGCCTGACCATATCCCATTTACGAAGGTACCCGTCACCGTCGGGGATATCGTGCCCGTCGTATCCGAAAGCGCGTTAGTGCCGCTATAGCTGGTGACGATGTTTCCAAAGGCGTCTAACGTGGTGATCGTTATTGGAAAAGGCACCACGACTATCTCTGGAGGCGTAATGTGAGAAAAAATGAAATGATCCAGTGCCCCGGGTTGGACAACCTGTTGTTGGCTGTCATCCCCATAGTAGGTATAGTCGGTCGTCCAGATCTTTATCGTACATGTTCCGACTTTGTCATCATAGTACCAGAAGTCCTTTGAGCTCGAACCATCGTCGATGATTATCTCATTTATTGGCGCACCTCCTTGAGTTATTGAGAACCTCTTGTTAGTCGAAACCGAGGTCGAGCTCAACTTGACAGCCAGGTCTCCTCGATTCACTGCAACATCGTTGTAATCCTTCCTGTGCGCTGTCATCTTCACCCAATTGCCCGCTGCAAAACCAGAGCCATACGTTTCAAGCTCCAAGTGTGGTGGATAATAACTCATCGTGAGCGCCGGACGTTGGTCCGTTGTACCGTATTCACGGGACCAAAAGGCGGCCTCATATAACGTCGTCGAATCCTCATTCTTATCACTGATCATCCAGCCATAATTGGGCGTCGCGCTGATCTCCCCTAGCACGAAACTCTGGACCCAAGTCTTCACGTCCCAGGAAACATCGCCGGGGACAGGTCTTATCGTGGTGGCCTTTGGACCAAGCCCTTCGACATTCGGCTGATTGCTCCAGGTGACAGTACTCTCACCCCAACTGTTAACGATGCGATCGCACTCGTATATCCTCTCAGCACTTGGCGCCTTGTACATGTATAGGTACAACCTGGCATATGTAACGTATGAACCGGGGGGTATGCTCGTTAGATCAAATGCTATTAAAGTGCGGAGGTTCCATGATCCAGTGATGTCGGCATAACTTCGGACGTATACATCCTCCCTAGAACTATCATAGTTTAAGCTAGGATATCGTTGGTTCACGTAGACATCGGCGTTTGACCCAAGTTGTATATTGACAATGGAAACGGGGGCTGCGTGGGGCTCCTCAAGATAGGCTACCAGCAGGAGTAATAAGACCACGGTTATGGCTTTGGCTAAGCTGAATGGTTTCATATATTTCACAAATTCCAGTAGATGATATAAGAATAACCGTAACAGTAGATGCGAATATAGAGTTTTTCTGACTATCTACGCACTGTGACATGATAGCTTGGATGAATTCCTCGTCAAGTTCAGGAGCGCCATAGCTGAGCTCGTGGCTCCATTGTTCAGCTTCG
>Ga0315282_10007976_pt1 | contig 17248 bp, 10 predicted proteins | sample YL17G07_20_MG_FD_203693 | JGI IMG/M metagenome (GOLD analysis project Ga0315282, IMG submission 203693) | Sediment microbial communities from Yellowstone Lake, YNP, Wyoming, USA - YL17G07_20 | ecosystem: Environmental > Aquatic > Freshwater > Lake > Sediment | place: USA: Wyoming | collected... | reverse complement strand
TTTGGCGTCGTATCGGAACAGACGGTCGCCGCTCTCGCATGCGATATAGAGCGTCAGCTTCCCGTCGCCGGCCAGGTCCACCGGCGTCGCAGCATGGACCGGACGGTCCAGTTTGGCGAACTGATTGAAGTTCGACCAGTGGACGCCTTCCTTCACCGGCACAGTGGCGTCGGGATCTTCCAGGATGTACTCCGTCAGGCGGATCAGCATGTCCGTCCCGCCGCTCCACGTTGTTCCCATCGTCTCGCTGATCTGGTTCATTTCCCAGCCGTTCTTGCCCATGGAGAAAGACACCCAGGTGCCCGTGATATGGAGGAATGCCTTCTGGTTGTCCTGCCCTTCCGCGTTCGGCTCTGCGCCCGGTCCCGGCGCCCCACCCGGACCGCCCTGGTCGTCGACCAATTGGCCTGCAAACAAGACACCCGTCGTGCCGTCCTGTGAATTCGCCAGCTTTTCCACGGCCTTCGTGTGTTCCGGGAAAGCGCTCGTGGACAGGTCAAACACGAGCTTCTTCTGGTCACACGTGCCTTTCAGCACCCGCTTGACGGCGGCCGTCGCCTTGCCGTCTTTCACCGAGCCGAACTCGAGCTCCAGGATCAGGGATGACTGCTTTACCAGGTGTACGGGCGTGAAGTTGGGGTTGATCAGCGCCAGGGCGGTGAAGGACACCGCCAGCACGAGCAAAGCCGCCAGGGTCAGGGTGAGTCCGATCGTCTTCATGTCCGTCCTCCACGCTGGGACTGCGAGGACACCCATCGGGGTCGAGTGCGTCACAGGTTCATGCAGGCGGCAGTTTACGGTTTCGCCGCCAGGTCCACGCAGACCAACTCGGTGTCGCTGCGGGCGTAGAGCTTCCCGCGCACCAGGGCCGGGAAGGCCCACACCTTCGAGCGCCCCCTTGGCGCCTCGGGGAACACCCTGGCCCGCGCCAACTCCTTGTACCCCCCGCGGGCGTCCGCGTCAAACATCGAAAGTTCCCCGTTCTCGTGCAACTGGATCACCTTCCCGTCGGAGCCGATCATCATCTGGTGTGCGTCTCCGGCAGGATTGGGTTCTCTCTCCCAGAGCACGGTCCCGTCCTTGGGGTCGATGCAATAGAGTTTCTTGGGGCCGTTATGGTTGTTGTATCCCTGTCCGAACACCAGCCCACGGTAGATCAGATAGTTGGCGAACCGCACCTGGTGGTCGGGGTCTTTCCAGAGGACCGGGGCCTCGCCTTCGCCGGATGGGGGCGGCCGGAAGGCGAAAGTCGGGCCGCCGCCGCCCCCGCCCTCGAGCACGACCAAGCCCTCGCTCGCGATCGGCGGGGGCGTGTTATAGTAGTTCTTGCCGGCCTTGCCGTACCACAGGAGCTGCCCGTTCAGGGCGTTGAATCCCATCACGTCGCCGCCTTTGAACGCCCGGCGGTTCCCACCGATGCCCATGGCGATCACGACCGGCGTCTCACCCATCATCATGAAGCCGGTCGAGGAGCCGTAGTTGCCGAAGTCGGGCGTCCTCCAGACTTCCCGCCCATTGGCCAGGTTGAAGGCGGCTAGCCCCACCTCCCCGCTGCACAGCTCCAGGATGACCAGGTCGCCGACCGCCAAGGGCGAGGTGCAGCTCTGATACTCGCAGTGGGCGCCTTTCCGGGTCAGTTGACATCCCTCGGCGAGGTCCTTCTCCCAGACGAGCCGGCCGGTCTTCAGCTCCAGGCAGCGGAGCATGCCGTTGATGCACAGGCAGACAACCTTGTCTTTCGCGCCGGCCGGTGTGGCACAGGGGCCCCAGGTTCCGTACGGGCTGATCTTCCTTTCGCAGGGGTAACTGCTGCGCCAGATCTCCTCGCCCGTCCGGGCGTCGATGCCTCGGATGACCTCGTCGGGGAGCTTCGGGGCGTCGGCGGGAGCGGCCGCCGGGTCGCCGGCAGCGGGAGGAGCCGGCTTCTTCCGGGCCTCACGCTCCATCAGGACCAGGACGCCGTCCTTGACCATCACCCCGGCGTAGCCGACACGGCACGGGACCTTCCACGCCACGGGGGGGCCTTCCTTGGGCCATTCCGATGCGAGCGCAGCCCCTTCCGTGACGCCGTTACGATTGGGACCGAGGAACTGGAACCAGTCTTCACCGCCCGGCCCGGCACCCTCCTGGGCGCCTCGCACGAGAGCCGCCGCAAGCACCACCAGACACGCAACGGTCCCAAGCGCCGCCGCCCGCACTGTCGCATTCACACGCCCCACGGTCACGCCTCTCCTTCGGCATCGCGGGGGTCTTCTCCTTCGACGGAAGTCGTCACTGCTTCGCGAGTGCCTTCTGGACCTCGTCGGTCAGACGATAAAGTTCGACCGCTGCGTCGTCCCATGCCGCCGGGTTCGGGATCAACCTCAATCGGGGCATGGAACCTTCCCCGTCGTTGTACCGGAAGTTGGCCAGATAGCTGAACATCCGCGTCCGCTCGTCGCAAAGTTCGTTGCAGCGTTTCGCAAGAGCCGGTCCCAACTTCCCGGCCTGGTCTAGGAGAGCGTTCTGGACGAAGATCCGTGCCTCCGCCTCCTGGAGACCCTCCTGGAGCATTCTCGTCCGGCTGGTTGGCACGGGCCCGGCCTCGCCAGGTCCCACGAACCACAGCGCCGTACTCTCACTAAGGCCACAATCAGCAAAGGTGGCGCCTTGGTTGCCCTTGCCCCCTGCCACGGCATACCACTCATTGCCCCAGAAGTCCGCGCCCCAGGAGCCGAACCCCTGCCAGGTGGAGCCGCCGGCCTGTGACAAAAGTACGGCTTCGGGCGCGACGCGAAGTCGGTTAGCTTGGGCGCAGTGGTCGTTGTCCAACGTAGGGTGGCGGGAGCGCGAGGCCGCCAGCATAAAGAAGGGGAAGGTCCTGTCCCGCCATCCATATTTTGGTTTCCACATCGAAGTGTCGCTTTCGTCCATCCATTTGGCGGTGTTGACGGTGGCGAACATCCAGGAATGTCCGCCGAGGATGTCCACGTGATTGAGTTTGCCCACCCTCATGGCGCGGGGGGAATTATGAGTCGTAATCATCCACTTGGTGTTGGGGGTCATCTGCCAGAGGTCGGTGAAGTAATTCGGCGCACCTTTGGTGTTGCCTGACGCGACCGGCCCAAAATCCTGGGCGATATATCCAAACATCATTGATTCTTTCATTCCGCGGGCCGCGAGGAAGTCGCGCAGCTTGTCGAGCAGCGGCTGCCAAAATGTCAGCGCCTCCGGCGTGCCCCACTTGGGCGGCAGAAGGTCCTTCAACTCCCCGGTCTTCGGGTCCCACTCGGTGCAGATCGGCTGATCCGGGTTGGGTCCGCAGTATTGACTGCGCTGGGCGATAAATAAACACACCACTGGAATCTTGCCCAGGTGCTTGATGGCGGTGTCGATGTACCTTTCGGCGATGCGGGTATCTGCCTTGTAGGAGCCGTCCGCCTGTTTGACCCACCGTAGCATGGCATGGCGATTGCCCTGGTGTGTCCTGGCCACCAACGGCACAAACAAATCCTTGGTGGCGACTTGGCCGAGCACCTCGAAGGTCTTGTCTAGCAACTTCCAGTGCTCCTCGGACCACATCGGGACCTTGTAGAACGCGGCCACGGCGTCCGGGCATTCGAGGAACCCCACGTAATTCTTGAAGGCGCTCGCGTCGGGCAGCATCCAGTCGCCGACGACCTCGATCTCCAGGGAGGCCGTCACCGGCTTCTCTCCTTCGGCGGCCACGGTCACGGCCCCCTGGTACCGCCCGGCCTTGGCGTCGCGCGGCACGCGGACCGTCAGCCAGATGGGCTGCATGGGCGGGAAAGTCCGGCCGAGACTCCACTGCGTCTTCGCGATCTCTTTCGGCGAGGTCGAATCAAGGATGTCGAACATGGTCCAACCACTACTGCCGTCAGCAGCGCCGCCCGCACCGGTGCCCTTGAGATTACTTCCCAGGAATCCGTCTGCCAGGCGCGCGTAGGCGACCGTGATCGCCGAGGCCGGGATAGACCCTGCCGGACCCTTCAAATCCGTGACCCGCGCCCTCAAACCCTTAATCGGGTCCGTGGAACTGGCCACGAGGAGCCCCGAATAAGTTCCGTTTTTCAGCCCCCGCAGCCGCACGGGGACGAGTGGTTCGTTAGGATCGCCATAGTAGGCAGCGTCCAGGTCCTGGCTCGCCGGATGGTTCCAGACCCGGAAGCCTTTGGCCGGCGCGACGTTCGGGAGGATCGCGCTTCCCGGGACCGCCGTCAGTTTCACGTCCTCGAGGACCGCGCGGTCCCACCACGCATCCGTCCAGTTGAGGCTCAAGAGGCTCTTCTTGCCGTCGTAGTAACTCGGCGAGGTGAACATCCCCTCCCACGCCGGCGAGCGGTGGATCTCGATGGCCAGGACATTCGTTCCCTTGCGGAGCATGGAGGCCGGGATCCTGGCCTCGAGCGTCCGGCACCGGGACTTGTAACGCTTCACGGTCTCCGGATCCTTGGCGACGAAACTGTCGATGGCCGCGGCGTACCCCCGGGTGATACCCTGACCGATCAACACGCCTTCCGAGTCAACGTAGGCCTCCTTGGGGTAATCCTCGGCCAGGGTCTCGGGTTTGATTTTGCCCTTGGGAAGAAAGGCCCGGCCGATCTCTTTGCCGTTGAGGTACGCCACCGCGCCGCCGCGGAAGCGGACGGTCAGGGATAGATCTTTCGCTCTGGCCGGGTCCGTCACCTGGAACTTGCCCCGCAGACAGCGAAGGGCGATCAGACCGTAGAGCTCCCGCTGCGGGTAGGGGTCGCGGATCCAGTCGCGGTCGTCGAAATTCGCAGCCTGCCAGTTCGCCGGCGGAAAGGCCGAGCCGTGCACCTGTCTGGCCGGATTGATCTCCAGTGTTGTCACGTTTTGCGTCATCTTGCGGATAATCTCTCCCTTGTCGTTGCGTCCCACGCGAGGCGTCATCGGGTCCACGGGAACCAGTTCGCCCTTCTCGGTCCGTGCCACATCGGTCTGCCAGGTCTGGAAGCCTCGCCAGATCGTCCCCGTCGGGACTTTCCCGTCCGGACTCCACTGGCGCGTCATCAATACCGTGATACCTGGAGCATCTCCCTTTGCTTCCGGTCCGGCCGGTTTCTCCTGCGCCGCGAGCGCGTGGAATCCCACCCCGGCCTCACCGCCGATGACTGCCGCCGCAGCAACAACAGCCGTCCACAGGTTCACTCTGATCCGGAGCATCGCTTATCTGCCTCTCAGCGCCTTCTGCACCTCATCGGCCAGACGGTAGAGCTTGACCGTATTTTCTTCCCATGCCGCCGGGTCCGGGATAAGGCGTGCCCGCGGCATCGAGCCCTCGCCGTCGTTGTAGCGGAAGTTGGCGATATAGGTGAACATCCGCGTCCGCTCGTCGCAGAGTTCACGGGCGCGTTTCGCGAGATGCGGTCCCAGTTGGGCCTGCCGGTCGAGAACCGCGTTCTGGACAAAAATCCGCGCCTCGGCCTCCTGGAGCCCTTCCTGGAGCATCCGCGTCCGGCAGGTGGGCACCGGCCCGGTCTCGCCCGGTCCCACTATCCACAGGGCGGTGGATTCGCTCAAACCCACGTTGCCGAAGGTGGGGTCGTAGCTGCGCCATTCGTTCCCCCAGAAGTCCGAACCCCAGGACCCGAATCCCTGGTAGGTGTATCCGCCGGCCTGCGACAGGAGCACGGCCTCGGCCGCGGTGCGCAGACGCGTGCTGTTGGCGCAATGGTCGTTCTCCAGTGTCGGCGACCGGGATCTCGAAGCCGCGATCATGCTGAAGGGAACGATCTTGTCCCTCCATCCGTACTTGGGCTTCCAGATGGCGGTGTCGTCCTCGTCCATCCAGCGGGTGGTGTTGACGACGGCGAACATCCACGAGTGCACTCCGAGGAAATCCGTGTACTTGAGTTTGCCCGCCCTCCAGGAGATGGGGTTGATGTGGGTGCTGACCATCCAGCGGGTGCCCGGCGCGATGGTCTCGAGGTCGGAGAAGTAGTTCGGGACGCCCACGGCGCTCCCCGGAGCCACCGGCCCCAACCCGTCGCCCAGATATCCGAACATCATGGACTTCTCGATTCCCCGCTTGGCGAGGATATCGCGCATCCTGTCGATCACCGGCTTCCAGAATGCCTGCGCCTCGGGTGATCCCCACTTGGGCGGCAGGAGTTCCTTCATCTCCCCGGTCTTGGGGTCAAATTCCGTGACGATCGACTGATCGTTGGCCCGTCCATCGCCGTTGCCGTAACCCAGCGTCTGCATGTACTGTGCGCGAGTCGCGATGTAGAGGCAGACCGCCGGGATTTTTCCGAGATGCTTGATCGCCGTGTCGATGTACCTCTCGGCGATGGAGGTGTCGCACCTGTACGTTCCGTCCGGCTGCCTGATCCACCGCACCATGGAGTTGGGATTGCCCAGGTGCGTCTTGGCGATCAGCGGCACGAACAGGTCCTTGGTCCCGACCTGTCCCAGGACCTCGAAGACCTTGTCCATGAGCTTCCAGTGCTCCTCGGACCACATGGCGACCTTGTAGTGTTTGGCCACCGCATCCGGACACTCAAGGAATCCCACATAGGTGGTGAAGTCCCTGGTGTCGGGCATGACCCAGTCGCCGACGACCTCCAGGATCAGCGGGGTCGTCACCGGCTTTTCGCCCTCGGCCGTCACGGTCACGGTTCCCCGGTACTCGCCGGCCCGGGCGTCGCGCGGCACACGGACGGTCACCCAGATGGGCTGAACGGGCGGGAAGGTCCTCCGGAATCCCCACGGAACCTTCGAGACCTCTTTCGGCGGGGCCGTCTCGATCGGGTCAAACAGCACCCATTCGTTTTCGTTTCTGTCAAAAGGACGGTTCGCCTGGAAGCCGTCCACGACCCGTGGATACCCGACGGTGATCGCCGAGGCGGGGATGACGCCTCCCGGCCCCTTCAAGTCCGTGACCTGCGCGCCGAGATCCTGGATCGGCTCCGTGGAGCCGGCCACCAGTTCTCCCGAATAGCTCCCGTTCTTCACGCCCCGCAGGCGAACCGGCCGGAGCGGCTCATTCGGATCGCCGTAATAGGAGGGATCCACCTCCACGACCGCCGGGTGGTTGAAGATCCGAAGTCCCTTCGGCGGCACGACATTCGGCGTGACCGCGCTAGAGGCGGCGGCCGTCATCCGGATGTCCTCCAGTTCCGAGCGGTCCCACCACGACTCTGCCGGACTGAGGCTGATCAGCGTCTTCTTGCCCTCATAGTAACCGGGCGAGGTGAACATCCCCTCCCACGCCGGCGCGCGATGAATCTCGATCGCCAGCACGTTCACGCCTTTGCGAAGCAGCGCCGTCGGGACCTTCACTTCCAGTTTCCGGGTCCGCGACTTGTACTTGGCCGCGACCTGCGGATCCGGGGACAGGAAGAATCCGTCCAGGGCGTTCTCCACGCTGACGCTGCGCCACCGGCCGCCCCACTTGGCCAGCCCCTTTTCCACGTTTTGGGCGGGCGCTAGCTTTCGCTTTTCATCATCCGACAACCCCGGTCTGGCCCAGTACATGGCCTGCGGGATCACCACACCCTCGGAGTCCACAAAAGCCTCCTTGGGATAATCCTCCGCCGGGGTATCGGGCTGGATCTCGCCCTTGGACAGGAAGGCCCGGCCCACCTCTTTTCCGTTCAGGTAGGCCACCACGCCGCCGCGGAAACGCACGGTGAGAGTGAGGTCGCTGACCTTGGCCGGGTCCGTCACCTCGAATCGGCCGCGCAGGCAGCGCAGCGCGACCAGACCGTAGAGCTCCCGCTGGGGATAGCATTCTCGAACCCAGGTGCCGTCGTCGAAATCCGGGGATTGCCAGTTCGCCGGCGGCCAGGCCGAGCCGTGCACCTCCTTGGCCGGATAGATCTCCAACTTGGTATATCTGTGCGTGTGGAGCGCCCACCCGGGCTGGTTGTAGTTGTACCGGACTACCTCGCCCTTGTCGTTCCGTCCCACGCGTGAGGTCAGGGGGTCCACCGGGACCAGTTCGCCCTTTTCGGTCCGCGCCACGTCGGTCCGCCAGGTCTGGAAACCCCGCCAGACCGTTCCCGTCGGGACCTTCCCATCCGGAGTCCACTGACGCGTCATCAACACCGTAAGAGATGGGACATCTCCGTCTGCCGCCTGTCCGGCGGGCCTCTCTTGCGCCAGGAGTTGGTGGAATCCTGCTCCAGGAACGCCAATAACGACCACTGCCGCTAGGACCGCGGCCAGTCGCTTCACCTCGGCCCGGAACGTCACGTACATGCCTCCTTTCGCCAAGGGTCGAGTACCGGCGTGCCGGTGCTGCCCTGCTCCCGAACCAGAGTCGCCCTCCATCCCATATGTCCCAATCCACGCGCCGACATTACACTTTAGCCTGTCCTCCTTCCCCATTGTGCAGGCTCTCTTCGTCAGAAGAGGCTTTCGGCAAGAAGCGACGGTCTGTCCTTAGCGCGTGGTCGAACCGGCCAGAATTGATCGGTCAGTTAACTTTTCTGTTAAACGCGCTAGGATGCGTTCTGGCGGGACTTGGCGTCCGGGCGGACCTATGGCCCTCCCGGTTCATCGGAGCGCAGTGGCGGGGCATTTCCGCCTCGTACAGAGAAGACCGGCCGGTGGGCGATAACTACCTTGTTATGCGGCGCGCGTTCGGAGGCAGCCGCTGTTGCCATAACATCACACTGGCACGGCTGTTGCGACAATAAATTGACTGATGAATCAAACCTTCCTGTGGGCCGGTGGCAGGAGTCGGGCATGAGCTCGCCATACGTATGGCGGCCTTGCCTTTCCTAGCGTGGCCAGACACGAATGTCTAGCCCACCATTCCGTGAAAGGCGTACGTGTTTGGCCTGCGCGGGCGGCGGGCAGAACACCAACAATTGCCGTTCCCTGTCTCCTCTCCCTCCGGGAGAGGATTAAGATGAGGGGGAATTTCCCGGACGACCCCCTTACCCCTTCGACGAAGTTTACCCTGAGCGTAGCCGAACGGGCTCAGGGCAAGTTCTGACCCTCTCCCCAGGAAGACCGCACGGCGAGGGGACAAGAAGAAGCGGCTTCCGGAAAATTGGCAAAAGTCGAGCTTAGCAGGCGGCTACTTCAGCGCAGCCAGGAACTGCTTCACCGGCGTCAGCATCTCGCGATTCAGGCTGTAGAACCGCTGCTTGCCCTTCCGCTCCTGTCGCACCACGCCCGTCATCCGAAGAAGCGCAAGGTGATGGCTGGTCGTCGGTTGCGGAAGCTCGAGCTCCCGGCACAGCGCCCCGACTGTTTCTGTGCCTTGCGCAAGGATTGACACGATCGACACGCGTGTCGGATCGGAAAGCATCCTGCAAACATCCACGACATCCCGCAACTGTTCCGCTTTCATACGACACCTTCCTTTACTGAGGGACCAAGCGGCTGTGGGCCGCTGCCCGATGCGCGGCTGCCAAGTCGCCTTGCTTGCCGGAGAAGATCATAACAGATGCCTCTCTTGATGTCTAAGAAAAAGTTCTGCTCCTAGGGCCTATCTCAATAACCGCGCATGCCGCGACAGGCCGAGTCGCGAGGAGTCGAGGGAGCGAGGAGGAATCGATGCAGAGGATAGCAGCGGGGACGACGCTAGGGAAACCGGCTGCCAAACAGGAACATGCCGGGGAACCCATGTGTCGGCCGACGGATGCAAGGCGCCAACACTTGGCGGCGGAAGCGGCTCGTTGGTTTTCAGGACGTATCCGCCGGAGAACGTTGCGAAAAGCCAACACGCCTTCTAACTCCATACCCGCCAAATCATTCGGACGAAAAACCGCCTTGTGGGCCCTGCGGGCTGTTGGAATTTCTGAACGCGATGTTCCAGTTGAGAACTTTCAACACGCGCACAGCCTCTTTTTTGTCGCCGTATATGCTGTCCGCATAGACACTTCCAGAGTGGGGCCAGATATTCCGCGTCGCCATCGCCTCTTTGGCACGTCGTTTGCAGCAGGGCTGTTCCAGAAGTGAAGCCTCCCCGTCCCGACACGTCGGGAGGCTTCCTGTCCAGGAAGAGTCCCGATCAATCGGGACGAAGCCTCCGCCGCATGTTGCGGGGGCCAAGAAGCCGCCCTTCCTTGCCGTCCCAAGGGACGGAGCTTCCGGGCGAAGGCGGATGAATCTGGCGCCTGAGGGGTTTGCACCGGCCATACAAGACAATACGGCTCCGCTTCGGTCCTGCCCCGGGTCTCTTGTGCCCGCGGCGGGAGACGATCCGGACACTGGATCCTTTGGCATTCCTCCCAGCCATGCTGGCAGGGGAAAGGAGCAGCACGATGGGTTCGCCCGCTCGCTTCGCAGGAATCGTCCTGATGCTTGTGGTTGCGGTCTTGCCGGCTGAGGCTGCGGAATGGACGCCGGTCGGCTCGAACGACTACAGCGGCACGGTGTGGTGTGAGGGGCACGTCTGGGGCCCGCGCTACAACAGCAACGGCGACATCATCGGCCAGGGGAGTGCGACGGCCAGCGCGGGTCCGACGTCCGACACGAGCAGTTACGTGTCCCTGGGCATCTCGGCGGACGCCGCCGACACGGTATGGTATCCCCACCTCGCTTTCCTGGGTGAGGCCCAGGCGGGGGCCACGGGCCGGGGCTGGGTGTCCTCCTCCGCCGGAGAAGGCGAGCCGCCCCCGTTCTTCAACGACCTCTTCCAGTCCAACGTTTACGGATTGACGCGTTTCAATGTCAGCAAGATGACGTGGATGAAGGAGATGCAGCTCTACTACATCCACGACAGTTTCGAGACGCAGAGCCAGGCGAGCGTGGGGAGCGTCGGCGACGGGGACGGGTACGTCTACTACCGCATCGACCCCATCGGCAGTGAGCAGGTCGGCGACCCCATCCTGACCAGCCTGGAGTATTACGGCGGGGAGGATTACGGCGGGGAGGTTGACCCCGGGTACTCCGCTTCGTGCCACTTCTCGATCAAGCGCAACGGGACGGAGATCCTGGACAGGTCCAACCCCGGCGGATGGTCTTACAAGGCCATGGAACTGCTGATCGGCGACGTCATCGGCGTCCAGGCCAGTTCCAGCCTGTCGCTGAATTGCAGCGCAGTGGTTCCAACCCCGTCCAACCCGTACGCCAACGACTGGACGATGGCCTACGCCCAGGTGTACATGGGCGTCAACCTGTGCCTGAAGGGCACGCCCGGGAGCGCCGAGGACAGTCCTATGATGCCCGACAACGACCGGGTGCAGCCCGGCGACCCGTTCCTGTTCAGTGACATCGATCTCACGGGCACCGGCATGGGCTGCGACAGTCCCATGTGGTTCGATCCGCCCGGACCCGTCGTCGGCTACGAACTGGTGATCACCGGCGGCCTGGCGAGGGCGGCCGTGCTGCCGAACATCTGGGACAACGACGGCTGCTACAGCATCCGGCGGTTCGACGGGACGTGCTGGGTGCTCGAGACGGATAACGCGGCCCCCGGCTCGCAATGGGACTTCACGGTGTCGACGGCACGGTTCATCGTGGACGACATCGAGGCGGACCCGCCGCTCGACCCCTCCAACACGCTGGCCTTCCCCGTCGGCATCCTCTTCGAGGATGCGCCAACGGGAATGGACATCTCGATGACGCCGCTGTTCACCCCGGTTCCGGAACCGGGCTCGCTCACGGTGCTGCTGCTCGGCGGCGCCGGCCTCCTGGCGCTCCGGCGTCACCGGGGAAAGAGGACACCGCGACCGTGACCTGACGGGAATATTCAGACGGCAAGGGGCAGGACGACGCTTCTCTTCGCCCCTTCCAACTCCTCAATAACGCACGCAGGCTCCACCGCCCGTCCTGGAATCTTCTTCTCGGCTTTGACGCGTGACTCCGCTGCTAGGCAAGTCACGCGGGGATTGGTCGGTGCCCTCCCGCACGACGCGCGGCGCGGGCATACCCGCATGCCAAATCCCGGCTGAACGCACAATGTCCTGCCCAACGTGAGGTCCCCCGCATGGCACACCGGAAAAGATGCCCGGTTTCGCTTGGCTCCAAGCGTTCCTGGAGGTATCATTGTTCCTTCGCTGTGGCAGAGTACCCGGCCCGCTTGGGGCGCAGCGGGGAACCGACACATGGGAAACCCTTGGTAACAGGACGAAAGGAAGGCGAGCATGGATCATGTTTCTCTGGGACGAACGGGACTGAAGGTCAGCCGGTTGTGCCTGGGAACCATGAACTTCGGCCCGTGTACGAGTGAGCCCGACAGCTTGAGAATCATGGACCGGGCGCTGGATCTGGGCATCAACTTCTTCGACACGGCCGACGTGTATGGCAGGAAGCGCGGCGAGGGCGTCACGGAGCAGATCCTGGGGCGATGGTTCGCCCAAGGCGGCGACCGACGTCAGCGCGTCGTCCTGGCCACGAAGGTCTTCGGCGACATGGATCCCCCGGACCGGCCCGATCCCAACTTTGCCCGCGGACTCTCGGCCCGCAAGATCATCCTCGCCTGTGAAAACAGCCTGAGACGGATGCAGACCGACTGGATCGACCTCTACCAGATGCATCACGTCGACCGTGCCTGTCCGTGGGACGAGGTCTGGCAGGCCATGGAAAGACTCGTCCAAGAGGGCAAGATCCGTACGTCGGCTCGTCGAATTTCGCCGCCTGGAATATCGCCGAGGCCCAGCACACGGCCAGGGAGCGGCACTTCCTGGGTCTGGTCTCGGAACAGAGCAAGTACAACCTCGAAACACGCACCATCGAACTCGAGGTGCTTCCGGCCTGTCGGCACTTCGGCATGGGGGTCATCGCCTGGAGCCCCCTGGCGGGAGGCGTCCTGGCGGGAGTGAGCTCGGGCCAGGAGGGCGTTCGCAGGCAGAGCGACTGGAGCAAGGAGCTGCGGGAGAGCAAGGCGGCGGAGTTGGGCCGGTGGGAAGAGTTGTGCCGATCGCTCGGGGAAGAGCCCGCCAACGTTGCACTCGCCTGGGTGCTGCATCAAGTCGGCGTGACAGGTCCGATCGTCGGTCCCCGCACTCTGGAGCAACTGACCGGCTGTCAGAGGGCCCTGGAGATCAAGCTTTCTGCGGACGTGCTGAAGAGCATCGATGAGATCTGGCCCGGCCCGGGCGACCAGGCTCCCGAGGCCTATGCCTGGTAGACCAGAGGTCTTGGGCAAGAGACAGGGGCAACCCGCCTGAAGCCCACCGTCACCTCGCCACATCCGGCCAGGCGCGAGATGAGGTGGTCAGGGAGTCCGTGGACATTCTGTCCGAACCGCTGCCGGTTCGTGCCACACGGGGGCACGGACTAGCGGGGTCGCTACTCCGTCACGCCGGGTCTATTCTCGGCGGTGGGCTTGTCGCCCCTGCCCCACGTGTCGTAGGTGTCTACGAGCTCGAAGTACTCCTTCAGGTTCTTGTAGTTCCTCTGCCAGGTGGTGTACATGAAGCCCACGACCTTGGGCACGCCCGCGGAGACCTTCATCCAACCCGCAATGTTGTTCTTCATCTTCGCGGTCGAGGTGCCGTCGTAGTACCCGCACATCACCTGCTGGCGGCCCTGGTCGGAGAAGAACTTCAGGGCTTCCGGCTCCTTGGCGTACCAGTTCATGATGATCACGTCCTTGGGCAGGCCCTTCCAGGAGCCGTCCCAGTTGCCGTTCACCAGGTAGTAGTAGCCCTTGACCTTGAACTCGCGTGCGTTGTGGTACGGGGTGAACATGTCCGACCAGGTGTAGACCTTGGCCTCAGGAGCGTACTTGCGGATGATGTCATAGGCCTTCTGGACATGCTCCGCAAGGAGCTCGCCGGGCTTCTTGTCGGGTTTTTCCCAGCCGCCGATACGGATCTCGTCATAGTTCATGAAATAGCCGGCCGGCTTCCAGACCTTGGCACAGTTGGCCACGTCCCTCTCCATGATCTCGAAGACCTTCGGGTCTTCCAGGGAGATCAGATCCTGGTCGCCGCCCATCCGGTAGGCGTGGAAGAAAGACACGCTCAGCTTCTCGCCGTCCTTGATGCGGGAGTTGTCGGTCAGTTGGATGACCGGCGGCTCGTGGTTGAAGAGGAACTCACCGTCCGTCGTCAGCTTGGGGTCGGAGACCGGCCTGAAATCCTTGCCTTCCTCGTAGTCCCGATGAATCGGGACGGCGCCGGTGATCTTCAGCGGACAGAGTTCGCGCCGGATGACCATCAAGAGGCCGGCCGGCTCGATCTTGAGACCCTCGACCGCCTGACTGATGTTGACGTTCAGCTCCTCGGCCTCCAGGCTGTTGAAGGTGGTCTCATAGAACGTCTTGTCCCCTTCCTTGCGGGAGTCGAGGTTGCGCCGGGTGACCCAGCGGCTCCCGACTCTGCCGGAAACACGGACCCACTCGTCGGCATCACCCGAGAACTGTCCCCCGGCGAGAAAGCCCATCCGGTAGTGGGTGAACGGCCTGACCTTGATCTTGCCGCTCGTGGCGTTCCCCCGGACGGTCACCCCGGTGGTATCGACGTTGAGCGCGGGGTCGGGCACGGCAGTCTTCCCCTGGACGACGAACGGCATCTCCTTGACCGGGAGTCCCGCGCAGAGGTTGGGGTCAAAGCCCAGGTAGCGTCCGGAATAGCCTATGGCATACACGCAGGGAACAAGGGTCAATTGGTTCTCGCGGGCGAAGGCCTGGACCTTCTCCACGCGATCGAGATACGCCGCCTCGTCGGGCCTGCGGAGCCAGCGGCTGTCGACCAGCAGGATATGCGTGCAGCCGACGTCCTTGGACTGCTTCAAGATGTCGAGGAAGGTTTGCATCCCCTTGTCGCTGCTCAGGTCGGCCCTGACGTAGTTCCAGCGCTCCGTGAACTTCTGCTGGGCGGGTGCGACGGCGGCAAAGGCGAGAACCAGGACGCTCACGGCAAAGAACGGTAGACATTTCATGGCGGCCTCCTTAGGGTCTTGTGACAACGACGATTACAGAAGATTAGGGTATCAAATCGGGATTCCACAGGCAAGCGGGAATTTTCCAGATGGTCGTGGTGCGAAGAGCAGACCCTTCGGGGTGAGCGTGTTTCCTGTCGTGTGCCACCGGTCCCTGAGTGCGAGGGGTCCCCAAACGCGCTTAATTGCGTTCGGGGTCCCCCCGCAGGTGCGGAAGACCCTCAGGCGGTCATCGAGCGACACCCATGCATCCTGCATGAGCTTGGGGCGGCGCCAGAAATCTATTTCTCGATTCAAGAAACTTCTTGTTCCATCTCGGTGGATAATGTATAAAGACGAGAGTTGGAGGTTCGGCATCATTAGGCGAGGCCCAGGTAGTCGCCTTGGGCCGCAAAATCCTTTTTGAAGGAGGAGTCGCATGAAGGCAGAACAGTTGCGGGACGTTGTGGATGCTTGCAGGATGCTGGCCGATCAGACACGTGTGTCGATAGTGGCAATTCTGTCCAAAGGGTCGCAGTCGGTCGGGACGCTCTGCCGTGACCTGAACCTTCCGCAACCCACCACAAGCCACCACCTTGCGTTGCTTCGCATGTCCGGCTTGGTGCAGCGGGAGAGGAAGGGCAAGCAGATGTTCTACAACCTGAATCGGCAGATGCTGGCGCCTGTGAAGCAGTTTCTGGCTAAGCTGAAGTAACTGCTGCTCAAGGACCGTGTCTTCCAGATGCTCGTATGCCCAGGATGGCCTGCTGGGGAGAGTCAGGGTCTGCCGTAGACGTGTTGCGGAATCCACGGGCTGTGGTGTGGTGCGGCACAGACCTCCCTTGCCCGTCGGCTGACCGGAGAAGGTTACCCTGCCCAGTGCGGCAGCAGCCGCAGTGGCGAATCCTCTATGCTCAGCAGGTTGCTCCCCTGTTCAAGGGACCGCCCCCAGGCAAACCGGCTTGAAAAACGGATTCATGGCATGACGCAACGAACAAAAGGAGCCGCAACGAAACGCATTGCGGCCGGTTATGCAAGGCGGGACATCACGCCGCCGGTGGGAACGTGGATGATGGGGTATGCCGCACGGAACAAGCCGTGTGAGGGGGTTCACGACCCGATCTATGCCAGCGCACTTGCCGTCTCGGACGGCGGGAAGAGCGTGCTTCTCCTCGCGCTCGACCTCTGCATGGTGGACGCCGAAGCCGTCGTGAGCATCAAGGAGGCGATCTTCAAGGCGACACGCATCGGCCCCGAGGACGTCCTCATCAACACGTCGCACACGCACTCGGGACCCACGACGCACAGAGAGACGCGTGTCTCGGGGTCGGAAGACTACGTGAGCGGCCTGATCGAGAAGTCGGCGGAGGCCGCAGCGGGCGCACTGAGGGAGCTGAAGCCGGCGCGTCTGAGCGTCGGCTCGGCGCCCCTCGACATCGGCTGCAACCGTCGCGAGGAGACGCCCGGCGGAGAGATCATTCTCGGCGTCAACCCCACCGGTCCGCGTCTCGCCGAGGTCACGGTCTGGAACTTCTCCCGGCAAGACGCCGGCGACCTGCTCGTCTTCAGCACGCCCATTCACGGCGCCACCCTGGGCCCGGACAACTACCTCATCTCGGGCGACTGGTCCGGGGCGGCCGTGCGGAGGATCGAACAGAAACTCCCGGGCGTCCGTGCCCTCTTTCTCCAGGGATGCTGTGGGGACCAGAACCCGTACCGCCAGGGCGGGACGTTCGAGTTGGTCGAGGGGCACGGCGAGAAGACCGCGGCGGCCGTCGCGCAGGCGCTCAAGAACATGACGCCGGCGACGCCCCTGCCTGTGAAGACGGTCCTCCGCGAGGCCCCCCTTCCCCTGGAGGACGACACCACCTTCGGCTGCTGGGTCCACGGCCTGCGTCTGGGCGATGCGATGCTCGTGGGGATCAGTGCGGAGGTGTTCGTCGAGTACGCGCTGTTCGGGCGCAAGAAATCGCCGGCAAAGAGCACGCTGATCCTCGGCTGCACCAACGGCTGCGTCAGCTACATTCCCGTCGCCTCCGCTTACGAAAAGGGCGGGTATGAGACCGTGGCCTACAAATACTTCGCACTCGGGAAATCCTGGAAGCCGAGCGTGGAAATCGCGCTGAAGGATGCGATCGCGAACATGCTCACGGAGTTGTCGGAGGCGAGCTGACACGCTCGATGTGGCGTCAGGGTCGATCCAATGCGCTCTTCCCGGAAGAGTTACCTCGCTCCATGGGAAGCACGAATCCCATAGCGTGGACGGTTGCTGCCTTGCCCCTTCTCTCTCCCCCTCTCTCTCGCTGCCTGTCTCCTCGGGTTTTTCGAGGTCCAGGCTCAGGATATCCCCGATTGCCCCAGCTGACCGCCTGGTGATATGAATTGAATGGGTCGGGGGTGTTGGTTGCCCGTCTTCCCCTTTCTCCGTCAGGTTCGGTGAGAAGTGCCGGCGGAAGCG
>Ga0315282_10007975_pt1 | contig 17248 bp, 17 predicted proteins | sample YL17G07_20_MG_FD_203693 | JGI IMG/M metagenome (GOLD analysis project Ga0315282, IMG submission 203693) | Sediment microbial communities from Yellowstone Lake, YNP, Wyoming, USA - YL17G07_20 | ecosystem: Environmental > Aquatic > Freshwater > Lake > Sediment | place: USA: Wyoming | collected... | reverse complement strand
GAACCGCCGGGCGACGCGCGCTCCGAGTCGTGGTTCATATTCCACCTCGGACGCCGTCTCAAGGAGCTCTACAAGGACAGCACCGAACCGAAGGACCGGCCCCTCCTTGACCTCACTTGGGACTACCCGACCGCCGGCCCTCTGGCGGAGCCCGACGTCCACTACGTCATGCGCGAGATCAACGGCTACAAGGTCGCGCCCGACTGGGAGAGCCGCGAGCAGGTGAAGGGCTTCCGCGAGCTCAAGGACGACGGCTCAACAGCCTGCGGCTGCTGGATCTACAGCGGCATCTACCCGGAGGCCGGCCATGGCGCAGAACCGGGTGCCGGACACGAACTGGGTCCCGGGCAGCCACCTCGGCTGGGGCTACGCCTGGCCGAGCAACCGTCGCATCATGTACAACCGCGCCTCCGCCGACCCGGAAGGCAATCCGTGGTCGGAGAGGAAGCGCTACATTTGGTGGGATGCGGAGAAGGGCAGATGGGTCGGCTACGACAACCCCGACTTCACGCTGAATAAGCCGCCGGACTACAAGCCGCCCGACAAGGGCAGCGGCGACGAGTGTCTGGACGGGAAGTCGCCTTTCATCATGATGGCCGACGGCAAGGGCTGGCTCTACGCGCCGGCCGGCCTGAAGGATGGGCCCCTGCCAACGCACTACGAGCCGGTGGAGTCGCCGCTCATCAACCGCATCTATCCCGCGCAGCAAACGAACCCCGCGGCGAAGCTCTTCCATCGCCCGGACAACCTGTATCACGCTCCCGGCGACCCCGCCTATCCATACGTGATCACCACCTACCGGCTGACGGAGCACCACACAGGCGGCGTGATGACACGCTGGCTCCCATGGCTGGCGGAGCTCCAGCCCCACGGCTTCGTCGAGATCAGCCCGGAACTGGCAGCGGAGAAGGGCATCCAGCACGGCGAATGGGTGACGCTTACGACGGCCAGGGGCGAAGTGGAGGCGCGTGCCGTCGTCACGGACCGCATGCTGCCGCTATCTTTCGACGGCCGCGTCATTCACCAGATCGGCATGCCCTGGCACTTCGGCTACAAGGGCATAGCCAGGGGCGACGTCGCCAACACCCTCACCTCAATCGTCGAAGACCCCAATAGCCGCATCCACGAGGGCAAAGTCTTCACCTGTAACATCCGGGCCGGCAGAAAGGAGGTCCGCGCATGATGTCGCGACCCCTCGCCAGCGAACACCCGACAGGGCCCTTCTACCGTACGCTCCCTCCGCCGACGATGCATGAGGCCGCGCTGACCGCCGGCGTTCGCATCGAGCCGGGCACCACCTACGGCTTCTTCACGGACACCACCGTCTGCATCGGCTGCAAGTCCTGCGAGGCGGCCTGTAAGCAGTGGAACCAGAACCCCATGGACGACTTCGGCTTCAAGGGGACGAGCTACGACAACACTGGCGAGCTTTCGGCGACGACGTGGCGGCACGTCGCCTTCGTCGAGACGCGCATCGACACCAACGGCGACCATCGCCGCGACCGCACGCGCTGGACGTTCATGAGCGACGTTTGCAAGCACTGTGAGAATGCCGGCTGCATGGAGGCGTGTCCCACGGGCGCCATCATCCGGACCGAGTTCGGCACGGTGCTCATCCAGCAGGACGTCTGCAACGGCTGCGCCTACTGCGTGCCGAGCTGTCCCTTCGGTGTCATCACGCTCGCCGAGGAGCAGGACAGGAAGGCGCACAAGTGCACGCTCTGCTATGACCGCATGAAGGTCGGCATGGAGCCGGCCTGTGCCAAAGCCTGTCCGACGGACTCCATCCAGTTCGGGCCGGTGACGGAACTGCGGGAGCGCGCCCGAGAGCGATTGCGTTTCCTCCACTCCAGGGGCCGGAGAGAAGCGTATCTGTACGGCGTCCCCGATGCTCCCGGAGCGGCCGGTGGCGTCGGCAGCCTGAACTGCTTCTTCCTGCTGACGGAGCGGCCGGAAGTGTACAACCTGCCTCCACTCCCTGAGTTGCCATCGCGGAGGGCGGGCGCCGGATTCCTGACGGCGACGGCGGCGGCCCTCTTCTGGGGCGCGGTGACAACGGCGATGATCCTGGCGCCACGGCGCGAGCAACGCGAAGGAGGACGACAATGATGCGGACTCAGGAGGTCCAGGCGCCATCGAGGAACGGCCAGCGGGAAGCTCCGCCGACCTACTATCGCTATCCCGCGCTCAAGAACCCGCCCTGGCGCTGGAAGATCGTCCTCTACTTCTTCACTGGCGGCCTGGCATCCGGGGCGTACCTGGCAGCGACTCTGGCCGACCTCTTCGGCAAGCCGGAGGACAGGCCCGTCTCGCGGGTTGGACGGCTCGTCGCGCTGGCATCGCTCGCCGTCTCGCCGGTCTTCCTGATCTCCGACCTCGGCCGGCCGGAGCGATTCGCCAACATGATGCGGATCTTCAAGACCCGCTCGCCGATGTCCCTCGGCGCCTGGGGCCTGGCCGCATTCGGCCTGTTCACCGGTGCCGGCGTGGTACGGCAGGCGGTCGAAGACGGCTGGATCGGGTCGAAGTCGCTGCCGGCGCGGCTCCTGTCCTGGGTGCCGCTCACTGTCTCCGGGGTCGCTGGAACGCTCGCCGCCTTCTTCGTCGGCAGCTACACGGGCGTGCTCATCGGCTTCACGAACGTGCCGCTATGGGCAAAGACCAGCCTGCTTCAGGCGCCGCTCTTCCTGACGTCGGCGCTGGCAAGCGGCCTGGCGGCGATATCGACCGGGCTGCCGGCGCGTGGGGAGGACTCGCCGCGCGTCCACACCTGGCTCGACCGCACGGAAAGGATGGCGGCGATGGGTGAGGTTGCGCTGATGAACGCGACGATCGTGCACGCACCGCGCCACTCCGACGTGCTCAAGCTGCCGAAGTACATGGTGCCGCTACGCCTCGTGCCTCTGCTGAGCATCGGTCTGCCGTTCATCCTGCGGCGTCGGGCGAAGCGCGCGGACGCGAAACGCGCGCGCATGTTCCGGTTCGGCGCGGGCTTGTCGGTCCTGTCGAGCGCATTCATCGTCAAGGCTGTGATGGTGCTGGCGGGACAGGAGTCGGGCAAGCGGCCGGAGGAGTACATGAAATCGACGAGCGGCGGTATCTAGGAGGAGGCCATGCTGCGACGAAACGGGAGATTGACGGCCAAAGGCCTCGTCGTTTTGGCACAGGAGGACCGCTTCCGCCTGCAGACGGATGACGGCCGCTCGATCCTGCTGACGTTGAAACCGGGCACAAACGTATCGATGGAGGACATCGAGTCGCTTGCGAACGCCGGCGAAACGGTCATCGCGGAATACGAGGGCGAGCCGGAGGCCGGCGCCGTGGCCTTGAAGGTGCGCAGGGCCTGAGAGCCCGCCACTAGAAGTAGTCGAGACAGAAGGGCGGCCGGTCGAGGGAGAAGACGGCGGTCGCGGCGTCAAGGGCGCCGGCGTTCTCGACTTCGATGAGGCCGGCGCGCGCGGCCTCGCGAGCTGACAGGTGGCCGTTGAACAGGGCAGCCAGCACCGTTGCGTCCAGCGTCAGGTCGGCCGGCCCGCTGTGTTGTTCGACGCTCATGCGATTCCCCACCGCTTCCACGAGCCACGTACGCTCGTTCCACGGCAGCACCGTGTCGCGCACGGCGATGGCGAAGCGACGCTCCTCCGTCTGAAGCCGGCACCCCCGCGTTCGCAATGCCGCCGCCACGTCGACGACGCGCAGCATCAGCGAAGACCACGCCTCGATGCGCACACGATGCGGGTCGTCGAGGAGGCTGAGCAGCGGGTCGTCCGGCGGGACGGACATCTCGATGCGGTCATGGATGTCGTGAGACAGCAGATAGTTGACTAGTGCCACGTACGCTTCCGCATCCTGCGTCACCAGCTCGCGCGGCCAGAGGCGGCTCTGCGGCCACGGCCGGTCGGGTGGCTGCCCCGACCGTGTCGTGTAGATGACGTAACCACGCGGCTGTCCTTCGCCGTTCTCCCAGACCGCCGCGTCCGTGACCTCGCGCTCCCAGCCGAATATGCGCCGGCGCCACCAGTGCTCCGGTCGCACGATGACGGAGTTGCGACCCGCGCAGTACTCCTCATAGAGGGCGTTCAGAGCGGGCCATTCATCGACCGTTACGCGTCGAAGGCGTCCCGTCGTCGGGGGCGCGACGATCGTCTTCACGTCCTTAGGCTCGAAGGAGTAGCGGATATTCCTCGCCGCCGTCTCCCAGCCGTAGCGCCGGTAGAGGGCGATGTGAGGCGTGTATAGCGCCGACAGTAGCTGCCCGCGCTCGTGCATGTCGAACAGCGCGCGCTCCAGGAGGGCGCCCACGTAGCCTCGACGGCGGTACTCCGGCAGGCAGGCAACACCCGCGATGCCGGCCATCGGCAGTTCCGCGCCGTTGATGCGCGTCGTCAGCGGGATGACGCGCAGTCCGGCCGCGAGGCGTCCGTCGACGAAGGCGGCCAGCGGCAACTCGAAATCGATCCTCTCCCCCGCCCTGATCGTCGCCTCGTGCAGCGCCTCAGGCCGGCGGTCCTGGTTGAAGGCGTAGAGGTTGGCGAAGATGAACTCTTCCAGTTCCTCGCGGCGAATCGGCCGTATCTCGAGCGTCATACCGTCGTCCTTTCGGCCTCGATTCGACTAGAAGAAGAGCGCCTTATCGCTTTCGACGACCCAGTTAACGAGGTCCAGCATCGTCCCGATCTGAACGCCGTCGACGATCTCATCGTCGCGTAGACCGCGTTCCGAGCAGCAGACGCGGCAAGCTCTAACATCTAGCCCCTCGAGGATTGCGGCGTTCAGCAAATCCTCACAGTCGGGCATGCGGGAATCGCCGACGGGCATCTCCGGCGGCGCCTGCCCTTTCTTGGCCGCGAAGACGGCGTCTTCCAGGAGGAAAAGGTTCGCCTTGTGTCCCTCGTGCAGCGCGACGAGCAAGAAGCGGAGGGCGCTGTAGAGGCGCTCCTTGCCGTAGGGCGCATCGGCGACGACGACGGTAATGGATGCCATGCGGAACTCCTTGGAATGAGCGAATCTTGACACATCATAGCATCAGTCGGCGCCAATCCGCTCGATTCTGGCACACGCCTCGCGGCGAAAGTCCTGAAAGACAACGCAGCCGAGACTTTCCGGTCTCGGCTGGAGGATCTCTTGCGGTTTGCGACTACAGCCCGGAGAGGTCGCTTGAAGCGGCGTCGGTGGTCGAAGCGCCGGTTTCCGGTGACAGCGGCGTCACAGAGAGCAGCGGCGTAAGTTCGGGGCTTGCGGCCGGTTCAGAAGGAACGGCGTGCACGCGCTTCGCGGCGGGCCGCGACGCAGGCAGCGGAGCGCCGGCCAATCGCTCACGGCCGCAGTAGGCGCAGATGGCCCAGTTCAGGTTGATCGGCCTGCCGCAGTTGGCACAGGCTTCCTGCAGCCGCGTGCGACAGTGGGGACAGTAGGCGAAGTCGGGCCGGATGTGCTTCTGGCAGGCGTAGCAGACCTCCTGCTCGTTCATCTCGTGAAGCATGGCCTCTGTCTCGAGATTGCGCACGTAGGCCTCAGCCAGAGTCTCGTGGGGGCGCAGTATCAGGTAGAGGATCAGGCCTGGCAAATTGAAGACGAGCACGAGGAGGACAGCGACGATCTGCGAAAGCACGTCGCTGCCGCGGTCCCGCATGTCGCGGTAGGTCCAGATGACGGCGCTAAGCCAGAGGATCGCCCAATAGGAGGCAGCGACGGCGACGACCAGCATTATCACTTCTTCCCAACCGGAGAACGGTCCCCAAAGAGCCAGCATAGCCGTCATCCCCTCCAATGCGCGGGCGCGATTGCCTCGATGGCGGAATCCCCACCATCGGCGCGATTATAGCATGCCTTTCGAAGTATTGTCATTGCCGGACAGGCCGCGTTGAGCCCGCCAGACGGCGGTGCTAGAATGAGGCTGCCGCATAGAGGCCCACCCATCTCTTCCCGTTGAGCAGACCTATAAGTGTGAACGTTCTCGAGGGACTCAATCCGCCTCAGACAGAGGCCGTGCAAACGACCGAAGGGCCGCTGCTCATACTCGCCGGGCCCGGCAGCGGCAAGACGCGCGTCATCGCGCACCGCATCGCCTACCTGGTCGCCGAGCGCGGCGTCGACCCCTATCGCGTGCTGGCCGTCACCTTCACGAACAAGGCGGCGCGCGAGATGCGCGACCGCGTCTACGGCCTCATCGGCGAGCGAACGCGGGCGCTGACGCTCGGCACCTTCCACGCCGTGTGCGCGCGTATGCTGCGAATCGACGGCGAACGCGCCGGCGTCGCCCGCGGCTTCGTCATCTACGACGACGCCGACCAGATGACGCTGATGCGACGCGTCCTCGCCGACATGGGCGTCGACCCCAAGCGCTACCAGCCGCGCGCCGTGCTCGCCGCCATCTCGAAAGCGAAAAGCGAGCTCGCCACGCCCGAGACCTACGCCCAAATGGTCGCCAGCTACTTCGAGGAGATCGTCTCGCGCGCCTACGAGCGCTACGAGGCAGCGCTGGCCGCCAACAACGCCCTCGATTTCGACGACCTGCTGCTCAAGACCGCTCTTCTCTTCCGCCACAACGAGGACGTGCTGCGGAAGTACCAGGAGCGCTATCTCCACGTGCTCATCGACGAGTTCCAGGACACGAACGTCGCGCAGTACGTGCTGGCGCGACAGCTCGCTGGCCTGCATCGCAATATCTGCGTCGTCGGCGACCCCGACCAGTCGATCTACTCCTGGCGCTCCGCCGACCTGCGCAACATCCTTAACTTCGAGCGCGACTACCCGGACGCGCGCGTGGTCTACCTGGAGCAGAACTACCGCTCGACGCAGAACATCCTCGACTCCGCGCACTCCGTCATCAGCGTCAACCAGCAGCGCAAGGAGAAGAAGCTGTGGACAGAGAAGGGCCCCGGCACGCCCATCGTCGCCTACGAGGCGTACGACGAAGAGGACGAGGCGGAGTTTGTCGCCGCCGAGGCGCAGAGCCTGGTGCGCTCCAGCGACCACCGCTACGGCGACATCGCCGTCATGTACCGCACGAACGCCCAGTCGCGGCCGCTCGAAGAGGTGTTCGTGCGCGAGAACCTGCGCTACCGGCTCGTCGGCGGCACGCGCTTCTACGAGCGACGCGAGGTGAAGGACATCATCGCTTACCTGCGGCTCATCCACAACCCGTTCGACAGCCTGAGCCTGACGCGCGTCATCAACGTGCCGGCGCGGGGCATTGGGCAGCGGACGCTGGAGGAGCTGTCGCGCTGGTCGGGCGAGATGGGTGTGCCCGCCTACGCCGCGCTCCAGCTCGTCGCCGAGCAGGAGAAGGCGGAGGAGGGCAGCGGGCGGAAGCACCCCTTCGCGTCGCGCACGGTGAAGGCGCTGCTGGCGTTCCTGGAGCTGCTGAACGACCTCATAGCGGAGGCGCCGTCGCTGACGGTGTCCGACCTGCTGACGCGGCTGCTGGAAGGCATCGATTACCGCCAGTACCTGCTGTCGGAGTTCGAGGACGGCGAAGACCGCTGGGACAACGTCCAGGAGCTGCGCACCGTCGCCGCCCAGTACGACGAGCTGGCGCCCGAGGCGTCGCTGCCGACGTTCCTCGAAGAGGCCGCCCTCATGACCGACACCGACGATTACGACGAGAAGGTGGACGCGGTCACGCTCATCACACTCCATGCGGCAAAGGGGCTGGAGTTCCCCGTCGTCTTCATCGTCGGACTGGAGGAAGGGCTGCTGCCGCACATCCGCTCTTTCGATGAGCCGGCGCAGATGGAGGAGGAGCGCCGCCTCGCCTACGTCGGCATCACGCGCGCGAAAGAGCGGCTCTACCTCGTGCGGGCCTTCCGTCGACACCACATGGGCATGGCGACGCATAACCCCTCGTCGCGCTTCCTGAAGGACATACCGCAGGAGCTGGTGGCCGCGCCGGAGTCGACGGGCCGCCCGGCTGCCGGATCGCGAGCGCACCTGCGCGGCTTCCACCGGGCGACGTCGCCGGACAGCGAGCCGCTGCCGCCGATGCCGTCGGAGCCGGCATTCGCCCCGGGCGACCACGTGCGACACGCCCGCTTCGGCGAGGGGATCGTCGTGAGCTGCGACATCGAGGGGTCCGACCAGAAGGTGACGGTGGCGTTCAAGGGCGAGGCGGGCATCAAGAAGCTGCTGCTGTCCTACGCGCCCTTGGAGAAAGTGGAATCGGTGTAGGGGCCTCTGCGCCTCCGGCTTGGCAATTGGCGGGCCGATTGACATAGAATGTAGCGCATGAACGCCGCCCTGGCCTCTCCTCTGTTCGCGCGCATCAACGCCGACCGCGTGACCGACTGGCTGGTCACCCACGGGCTGCGCATCGTCGTCATCGTCGCCGTCGTCATCGTCGTCTTCGCCGTCTTCCGCGCCGTTGTGCCGCACGTCGTCGAGGCCACCGTGCGCCGCCAGATGACGGGCCGCCCGGAGGAGGAGACGTCGAAGCGGGCGAAGACGCTGGTCGGCGCCGTCATGCGCACCACCGAGGTCGTGCTGGCCGTCATCGCGCTGCTGATGGTGCTGCCGGAGCTGAGCGTGAACATCGGCGCGCTGCTGGCGGGCGTCGGCATCGCCGGCATCGCCATCGGCTTCGGCGCGCAGACGCTGGTGCGCGACACCCTTAACGGCCTGTTCATCCTAATCGAGAACCAGTACGGCATCGGCGACGTCGTCAGCGTGGCGGGCGTGACCGGCCGCGTCGAGGAGGTGAACCTGCGGCGCACCGTCCTGCGCGACCTCGACGGCGTGGTTCACAGCGTCCCCAACAGCGAGATACGGGTGGCGAGCAACTACACGCGCGACTGGTCGGGCGTGAACATGAACGTGACCGTGCCGTACGACGCCGACCTGGACCGCGTGACGGAGGTCATCGACGCGGTGGGCCGCGATCTGGCCGCCGAGAAGGCGTACAAGTCGCTGATCAAGGAAGCGCCGCACGTGGAGCGGGTGGAGGCCTTCAAGGACAGCGGCGTATCGCTGAAGGTGCTGGGCGTGACGAAGCCGATGCGACAGTGGGAGATCATGGGGGAACTTCGCCGCCGCCTCAAGAAAGCGTTCGACGCAGAGCACATCGAGATGCGCTGGTAGCCCCGTTCGAATCTGTGGAATGACCTGGCAGCCCTTCCGCTGCAGGCGCCAGACAAGCTCTTCCGTAAGCTGAGGGTTTCAACCCTCAGCGTTGTACATTTCCTGAAGAAAGCCTTCGACTCAGAGCACGTCGAGATACGCTCGTAGTACAGAAGCCTGCTGGAACGATCCTATTGTTGTGCGCTTGGTCCCATTTGTTACTCCTCTGTCTTCCTCGTCCGCCTCTTTCGCCCGTATGCCAGACGGCTGGCCTCCAGACGCTTGGCTCGGTAGTCTGCGTCTCCGCGATACCGCGCTCGCCGTCGCTCTCGATCGGCCCTGAGGAGCTCCGCGCGATACTCCTCATCTCCGTAGTAGCGCGCTAGCCACTTTTCGCGCCCCTTCGCGTACCACCATCTAGCGACACTCGCTCGCGCCTTCGCGACTGACTCGGGCGCTCCGCGGGACAGCGCACGTGCGTAAGCCGCGTAGCCGGGGTCATCTTGAGAGACTGGGGGCCGCGCAGTGCGTAGACGTCCTCTGCGCTTGGGAAGAACACCGAATCTTTTGAGGAGCTGCCGCACACGTTCGCGGCTCAGGCCGAGGGTGGCACCGATCTGCCGCAGACTCATTGTCGCCGGCAGCGATGGGTCCGCCGCGAGCCACGCAGCAAGAGCCTGACCTCTTGGCGACAAACTGCTTTCTTCCATGAGTCGAGCCCCAACGCGGAATTTTAGCACATGGCTGCTGTCCTGCAGGGAGAGTGCAGAGGGATTCCTCCCTCTGCCGGCCGAAGGTCCGCCCTCAGGAGGATGGTCTGGGGCTGTCCCCCAGAGAAACAAACACATCTAGGGCGGGACGGTGGGAAGATGATCGCTGAGGCGGCCCGATCCCGAAAGCGCGCTCGCGTCGCGCGTTACGCCGGATACCCCATCCGCGTTTGAATATGTGAGGCCGGACCGACGGACCGGCCGCCGCGACGTCCCGCCCCGTGGTCGCGTATAGACGCGTCTGCGTAAGGAGCACCACAATCCGCTATCGACCACTCGAAGGAGAACCGGCGTATTTGCGCCGTCGACCGCTGCTGCTGTCGCTGCCGCTTGCCGCGGCACGACTAGTCGCCATGGGGTGTCTCACGCTTGCGCGGCTGATCGTCACGACGCTCCTGGCGCTGGTCATCGCAGTCGTGCTCCTGAGCGTCGGGCTACGCATCGCCGGCGGGCGCATTCCGGCTGTGGGCGACGCGAACGACTACCTGTCGAGCGTCCTCCGCGTCAGCGCCGGCTGGCTGGACAGCGAGCCGCAGCTTCCAGAAGGCGCGAGCGGCCTCATCAGCGAGACATCGTCGACGAGCGTGGCGCGGCCGACGCCGTCGCCCGGGAGCACGGCGGCCCTGGTGGCGACACTGTCACAGCTAGCGCCGTCGGAGCTTCGGGAGGTCTACCAGCAGGCGGTCCCCATGCTGCAGCAGTACGACGCGATGCTCGGCGACGTGCAGTCCGCCCTGGCGAACGACCGCGACCTCGATGCCTTCTTTGCTGACGTGCAACCGTGGCTGCAACAGGCGGAAGCGCAATCGCACAATCCGTGACAGAGATCGCCGAGGCTGGAAAGCCTCGGCTACGATGGTGGCTTTCGTAGGGGCGCACGGCCGTGCGCCCCTGCACGACACCCGGGAAATCGATTCCTATCCCTTGATGACCGCCAGCGGTCGCATGCGCGCCACCTTGCGCGAGATTCCGGCTTTGTCCAGCACCTCGACGACCGCCGCCACGTCCTTGTACGCCTCGCTCGCCTCCTCGGCGATCAGCGCCCGGTTCCGCACGCGCACGACGATCCCTTGCGCCTCCAGCCGCCCGACGATGTCGACCCCCTTCAGCGATCGCTTGGCCGCGCCGCGGCTCTGCAGCCGGCCCGCGCCGTGGCAGGTCGATCCCCACGTCTCGGCCATCGCGCGCTCCGTCCCCGCGCAGACGTAGGAGTAGCGGCCCATGTCGCCGGGGACGAGCACCGGCTGGCCGACCTTACGATAGCGCGGCGGCACCTCGGCGTGGCCCGCCGGGAAGGCGCGCGTCGCCCCCTTGCGGTGCACGCAGAGCCGCATCGGCTGCCCTTCGAAGCGGTGCTCCTCGACCTTCGCGATGTTATGCGCGACGTCGTAGACCTGCGTCATACCCAGCTCGTCAGCGGGTCGGCCGAGGACGCGGGCGAAGGCGCCGCGCGTCCAGTGGGCGATGGCCTGGCGGTTGGCCCAGGCGAAGTTGGCGGCGGCGGTCATGGCAGCCAGGTAGTCCTTGCCCTGCTTCGAGTCGAGGGGCGCACAGGCGAGCTGCTTGTCGGGCAGGACGATGTCGAACTGGCGGGCGGCCTTCTCCATCACCGACAGGTAGTCCTGGCAGACCTGGTGGCCGAATCCACGCGACCCGCAATGGAAGAAGACGACGACGCGGCCCGCCTCCAGCCCGAAGGCGCGCGCCGCCTCTTCGTCGTAGACCGTCTCCACCGCTTCGATCTCGAGGAAGTGGTTGCCGGCGCCCAGCGTACCGAGCTGCTCGTGGCCGCGCTCCCGCGCGTGCTGGCTGACCGTCGCAGGGTCCGCGCCCGCCAGGCAGCCCCGCGACTCCGTCGCGTCGAGGTCGTCGGGCGTGCCGTAGCCGCGGTCGACCATCCAGGCAGCGCCGCGAAGCATGATGTCGTCGAGTTCCTTGTTGCTGACGCGCAGCGGGCCGTGCGCTCCGAGGCCGGAGGGCACGTCGCGGAAGAGTTGGTCGGCAAGACGGTCGAGGACGGGCCGGACCTCCGCTTCCGTGAGGCCGGTGCGGAGCAGGCGGGCGCCGCAGTTTATGTCGAAGCCGACGCCGCCGGGCGAGACGACGCCGCCGTTGAGTCGCATGGCCGCCACGCCGCCGATGGGGAAGCCGTAGCCCCAGTGAATGTCGGGCATGGCCATCGAATAGCCGACGACACCCGGCAGGAAGGCGACGTTCGCCACCTGCTCGACCGCCTGTTCTTCGACCATCGTCTTCAGCAGGCGTTCGTCCGCGTAGATGAGGCCGGGGACGCGCATGCCCGGCTTGTAGCTCACGGGCAGCCGCCAGCGGTAATCGCCCATTTTTTCCAGCGAGCTGAGCCATCCCTTGGCCATGACGTCACCGCCTAGATGTCGAGTATAACTCGGACCTGGTAGCCGCCGTCTTGGGGCGCGACCTGCAACATGTGGCGAGTGACCGCCTTGATCATCAGCTTCGGATTGTGGCTGTCGAGGTCGAGCGGCTCGCCGAAGGCGCGCGCGACGATACGGGTGTCGCTGATTTCGTCGACGTCGAAGCGGTTGAAGACGAGGTTGTCGACCTCGCTGACGTAGAGCAGCTCCGCCAGCCAGGCGACGAGCAGCCCCTCGCGGTCGTCAGCCTCCACCTCGATGCGCCGCTCCTGGCGCGGCTGTACGCGGTCGAGGTCGACCATCAGCGAGAACATGGCTTTGGCGCCGTTAGCAAACGCTTCGCCGAGCGTGCCGCCGCGCGCGACGATGCCGATGTCGGCGGTATGGTCGAAGGTCTCGAACGGCGGCTGGTCCTTCATCGCCGGTGCTGCTCTCCTCACCCTCAGTATCGCAGCGGCGATCTCAAGCCGTCAATGACCACGGCGACGACATCGAATGAGGAATGCCGACGCGGCGACCAGGCTCAGACCGACAAGAACGAGCAGCGCCAACGCGATGCGCACCGTCTTCGAAGCCTCCGGTCGCGCACCTTCTCCCGCGCTCGGCAAATCCCCGGCGTCCGGTCGCGCCACGACCTCCGTTTGCACGTAGTCCACGCTCCCGATCTGCCTCATGATGCTCGTCCCTCTCAGATACCAGCCGACACCGAGGCACCCTGCGAAATCCCGCTTGATCTGAAGCCTGACGACGATGCTCCCCGACTCCGCGTTGCCGACGCCCAGGTCCATCGCGCCGGGCCCCATCGCCGACAGTTTGGTTTGCGGATCCGTAGACACGAGCGATGCCGCCTCCTCCGGCCAGTTGAACACCAGTCCTCCCAGCGGAACGCCCGTCGACCGCGTCCGCTCGTAGGCAATCCGGTACTCGGCGACATCGCCTGAGTAGGCCGTCTCCGGCCCGCTCAAGATGACCTGGTGCTGCATCCACTCGAACTCGCGGTTCCGCTGCGGCGGATTCTCCGAAACCTCTGTACGCTGGAAGGGGCAGGAGCCGGCCGACGGCATGCCCGGTCGGTGATACTTGGCTGACGCGGCGATGTCGCCGGAGAGGTCGTCGTCAATCTTGAGCACGATCTCCATCGCGCCGGACTGCGGTCTGCCGCCGAACTCCCAGCGGACCAGGTTCGCGCCTTGTCGCACCGGAACACCCTCAGGCCCCTCAAGGAAGCGCGCCGACTCGAAGGAGGCGCCTTCAGTCCACTCGAACACGAAGCCAAAGGGCTCGGTGGAGCGTTCATCCTCGCGTCCGTAGTCGACGCGATATGTCAGGCTCTCGCCGGGCTTCGCGGTCGGCGCCACGTCCAGCACAATGCGGTAGGGCCACACCTTGAGGGGAACAGGCTGACAACCAGAGGCATGAACTGATAACACCTGGCCCAATAGCACTGCAACGACGAGCGCGAGAGCTGCGGCGGCGAGCGAGGCACGACGTACGAGGCGATTCTTCCCCGGCATGGCCGTCTCCTTTGCTGTGGCTTTCATCGATGTGATTCTGCCGCAGCCACGACAGCAATGCCGGACGCGAATCCTACGCTTGCCTTACAGGATGCTTACTTTGTCTCGCGCCAGAGGGATTCGAGGGCGTCGATGGGGAGATCGGCGAGGCGCACGTCGCGCTCGGCCGCCAGCGATTGCAGGGCATCGAAGCGACGCCGGAAGCGACGCGACGCCAGCCGCAGCGACTCCTCGGCGTCGAGACCCAGCTTGCGCGCCAGGCTGACGACCACAAAGAGCGTGTCGCCCAACTCCTCGCGCTTCTCGTCGAGCGTCTTCGCTTCGGCGAGCTCTCGCGCCTCCTCCGTCAGCTTGTCGAGCACGTCTTCGACGCGGGGCCACTCGAAGCCGGCGGCGACGGCCCGCTCCTGTAGCGCCTGACTGTAGGCGAGAGCTGGCAGCGTCAGCGGCACGTCCTCCAGCAGCGACTCGCCGCCGCGCTCCGTGCTCTTGATCGCCTCCCACTTGAGGACGACCTCCTCCGCCGTGTCGACTTTCGTCTCGCCGAACACGTGCGGATGGCGACGCAGCAGCTTCGTTGCGATGCCCTCGATAACGTCGTCGATGGTGAACTCGCCGCTCTCCGAGGCGATCTGGGCATGGAGCAGTATCTGGAGGAGAACGTCGCCCAATTCCTCGCGCAGCTTGCGGGCGTCGCCGCCGTCGAGAGCGTCCAGCGCCTCGTACGTCTCCTCCAGCAGGTAGCGACGAAGGCTCTCGTGCGTCTGGGCGCGGTCCCAGGGGCAGCCGCCGGGCGCCCGCAGCCGGCGGACGATCTCGCGCAGTCCCTCGAAGGAACGTACGTCCATGTCAGGTTGTTTTTTGGGGTCGGTCATGGGACCTCCAGGATCGGCGGTGTCTTCGATTATAAAAGGCAGTGAAAAGGGTTGACAAGGTTAAAGTGCCTACCTAGTATTACCGGTAGGTTACTTGTGTCGGGCGGGGCGTTCACAGGTGAGGAAGGTGTGGCTTGGTGGTCGTCCGTGCCCTGGCAACGGCGCTCTTCATACTGGCCATCCCTGTGGCACTGATCGGGACCAACGTACGCTTCCTGGCCAACGAGGAGCGTGTCTATACCTATTCCATCGACCAGTACAATGCGCCGGCGCGCACCGGCATCGCCCGCGACGAGCTGGTGCGGGGGAGCAGGGAGCTTCGCGACTACTTCAACAACGACGCCAAATATGTCTCCATCCAGGTGACGCAGGGGAACCGCGAAATCTCGCTGTTCAACGAGCGGGAGACGCTCCATCTGAAGGACGTAAAGACCGTCTTCCACTTTGTGAACCACCTGCAGGAGATAGCCCTCGTCTACATCATGGCCTACGTGGTCGGCGTGTTCGTGTGGGCGCGCGAGCGGCCTCTGCAGAAGCTTGCCATCCACGCCCTGAGCGGCGGCCTGCTGACGATGGGCATCATCGTGTCGCTGGGGCTTGTGGCGCTCAGCGGCTTCGACCAGGCATTCGAGCAGTTCCATCACATCGCTTTCAGCAATAGCCTCTGGCAACTCGACCCGGCGACGGACCACCTGATCCAGATGTTCCCTGAGGGCTTCTGGTTCGACGTGACGATGTTCCTGGGGATCCTGACGCTCGCCGAGGCGGCGCTGATCTCCGTCGCTTCGACCGTGCACCTGACGATCAGCCGGCGCGCCGCCAAGCACGCCCTCCTGCCGAGCCAGCAAGGGGCCCACTAATCGCCGTTTAGACGAATACGTGGCGATAAACGTAGCCGAGACTTTCCAGCCTCGGCGTCGAAATTCGCGGCTCGATGATCGCGCGTCGCACGCGCCATCGTGAAGGGCCGATGGCAGTCTCGCGCTTATGCGATGCCACAGCTCCCGCAATCGCCCGTCGTGCAACTGCCGCAACTGCTCGCCACCGACGATATTTCGCCGTCGGCGCTCTTCGTCAGGGCAGAAAAGACGGATATGACGCGCTCGGCGCCCTCGTGCCCGCTGGGGCAGGTGGCCGGCTCTTCGGAGCGGCTCATCGACCGCAATAGCTCGAACCTGCCTTCGCAGACCGGGCAGTAGTATTCGTACAATGGCATCGCAGCACTCCTGAAACAATGGTAGGTCGAAGCCGGAAGGAAGTCAATCCGGAGATGTAGGGGCGCCCAGCCGTGCGCCCCTACGGACATCTGAGTACGGCGCCGGTGCTCGCCGAGGTCACGAGCGCCGCGTATCGCGCCAGGTACGGCAGCAGGCCGTCCTGACGCGGCGGCGTCCACTTCGCCAGTCGCTTTTCGATTTCTTCCGGCGACAGGCGCACGTTCAGCGTCTTCGCCGGTATGTCGATCTCGATTACGTCGCCCTCTTCGACGACGGCGAATGCGCCGCCCTCCATCGCTTCCGGCGAGATGTGGCCGATGGCGGCGCCCTTCGTAGCGCCGGAGAAACGGCCGTCGGTGATCAGTGCCACCTCAGCGTCCAGGCCCGCGCTAACGATGGCGGACGTCGCCCAGAGCATCTCGCGCATACCCGGGCCGCCCTTAGGGCCTTCGTACTTGATGACGACGACGTCGCCCGGATGGATGCCGCCCAGGCCTATGGCGTCGCGCGCGTCCTCCTCGGAATTGAAGACCCGCGCCGGCCCCTGGTGTCGCATCATCTCCGGCACGACGGCCGACTGCTTGACGACGGCGCCCTCCCTCGCGATGTTGCCGTAGAGGAGCGCCAGGCCGCCCTCGGCGTAGTACGGGTCGTCGATGGGCCGGATGACGTTCCGGTCCATTATCTGCGCCCCTTCGACGATCTCGCCGATAGTGTGGCCGCTGAGGGTCATCGCCTGCAGGTGGAGGAGGCCCTTGCCGGCCAGCTCTTTCATCACGCCCTGGATGCCGCCGGCCTCGTACAGGTCCTCGACGAAGTGGTTGCCGGCCGGGCTGAGGTTACAGAGGCGCGGCGTGTTGCGGCTTATGCGGTCGAAGGCAGCGAGGTCCAGACCCACGCCGGCTTCATGGGCCAGCGCCATCAGGTGCAGGATCGTGTTCGATGAGCCGCCGATTGCCATGTCGACGGTGATGGCGTTGTCAAAGGCCTCGCGCGTCAGGATCGACCGCGGCGTAACGTTCGACTCGAAGAGCTCCATGACCCGCATGCCCGCGTACTTGGCCAGCTCGCGTCGCTTGCCATAGACGGCGGGAATTGTGCCGTTCCAGGGCAACGCCAGCCCCAGCGCTTCGGCCATGCAGTTCATGCTGTTCGCCGTGAACAGACCGGCGCATGAGCCGCAGGTCGGCGCCGCGCGGTTGACGACCTCCAGGAAGTCCGACGGCGTGATCTCGCCCTTCTGCAGCTTCGGGCCAAACTCCGCGATCTTGCTGACGTCGATTCGCTGATCGCAGAATCTGCCCGGCAGCATCGGCCCGCCGCTGATGATGATCGACGGCAGGTTGAGGCGCGCCATCGCCATCATCATTCCCGGCGTGATCTTGTCGCAATTCGTGACGCAGACCATGGCGTCGAGGGCGTGCG
>Ga0315282_10007974_pt1 | contig 17248 bp, 21 predicted proteins | sample YL17G07_20_MG_FD_203693 | JGI IMG/M metagenome (GOLD analysis project Ga0315282, IMG submission 203693) | Sediment microbial communities from Yellowstone Lake, YNP, Wyoming, USA - YL17G07_20 | ecosystem: Environmental > Aquatic > Freshwater > Lake > Sediment | place: USA: Wyoming | collected... | reverse complement strand
CAAAATGGAGCTCACATGTTGTGGCAAACAAGTGGAACTGGAATACAAGGATCTGACGGACTCATGGGAGGGCCAATGCGACAAATGCCGTACGCTCTATTCAGTAACCACAGGACGGGATGACACATAGAAAATGGATTATGGGAGAAAGGAGGCGATTAGATGTGACACCAGAAAGCAAGCCAATGAATCTGCTCTCAATACTTGAGCGCATCAAAGATGTGACAGGACGGTCAAAGGGACAGATCAGAGTAACCGCATATCTTCCAGGCACCAGAGACTATTTCCGAATCGAATATGACCCACAACAGAAGACCGGCATCTACGCAAAATACACTTCATGCCGGGGAGACCAGCGTGAAACGATAGAAGAATTCTGGCCAAGCCGCATGTATGATGTGTTTGCCACTGTAGGAGTTGTCGTGTGTGTCGAGTTCAAAGAACACGATTCCGAGTGGTTTGACACGTGCGAAGATTCCAACGGCGTCAGCCGAATGTTTCACCGCATCATGAGGCAGGTCGCCAAGAAATGACTTTGAGGGGGGAAAATACGTTGATGAAATCAACACAGCTGACACATGTGGACCGGATCGACGTTTCGAAGATTCGATACTGCGGCCATAATCAATCAGTGACCACGATCGAGAAGCTCGGAGTGCCAATATTCTATCACCATGACGGAAAACCCTGCAAGCTACTGAATAGCCTATGCCTTGACGGAGACCTGATCAATAAAGAGGACCCGCTTCTTTCTCACGCCATGGCCCAAGCGGAAAGAATTGTTGACAAGATAGATGACCCTGTAGTTTACTCACGTCTCGCAACTGATAAGACAGTCATCAAGCGGCTTGCCAGAGAATTGGACCGAGAGAAGAATAGGGCCCGCTTCCAAGAGGCCCTCATCAAGATAGGCCACTGCGAACACGCAGTCGAGATCTTCAGAGCAATTGCGGACATCCTAGAGCCAAAGAAAAAGAAACTTCTTCTCCATAACATAGGCGCCATTTACACAATGCAGTACCGCGACGGAGACGTAGAGGGACTTGAACATCTGGTCCCGTTAGTTATTGAGGCGAAGCAACTGGCTGATAAGGAGAAAAACACAACATAGGAGGCGGGAAGATGCAAGACATCAAGGTCAAATTGCTTAGAGAAACTGAAACGGCTGCCGTTGTTCTGATAGGTGGAACGGTTAGAATCTTTTCAAAATGCAGCCAAGTCTACAGTCAGCTGATACGTAGCCTACTCTCCGACTGAGCACTTTCATTCTCAAAGAAAAGGTGATTTCGCATGGAATCAAATCAGACAAACGTCCCTATGCAACCTTGGCAGCTTGATAGAATCCGCGCCAAAGTCCAGAAAATGAGGGGAGAACTCACCATTCGGATCTATGCGCCGCCCGACATGGTATTCAAAATCTGGTACAACCCTAACGACAACGTAGCCCTCTACGGTCGAGAACAATGGAGTGAAGCAGAAGGAAGAGACCGCCTTAGAAAGGCATGGCGTGATGAAATACTCCGAGTCATACGCGCAGGCAAAGCGAGAATCAACGTGCTGTACAAAAATGGTGTAGAAATTGAAGAATGGTTTGGCCCCGAATCAGACATGAAACCTCTCAAAGATGCTTATGATTACATCACCAACATCGAGAAACATGCAAGGAATACTATCGACGCACTACTCCCCACTGCTCATGAAGAGGACTGACGGAGCAATGCGCTCGCAAGCGGTAAGTTGCGCTGCTCAGTCGTAGCTGTAGACGAGGGAGTCTAATGTCATGTCGAATTATCGAGTAGTAATGAAGAATGCAAACGGCAAGGTGCTCTGTACTCTTTGTCAACATGACAACAACGACGAAGCCGTCCGGCATTTGCAGGAACATGAAGCACAATTGCGATCATATGGCTTTGAAGCACAGCTAGAGATAGAACATTAAACGTACGTAGGAGATGATACGTCAATGGCTACATTATCCCTATCGGAGATACGGGACCACGCAGTCAACGCATTTGAAGAATGGTTAGACTGCCACAAACACTTCTTCACAGACAACGATGAAAAGAAGAACAAAACAAAACAACGCCAACTCAAGGAACTACTGAAAGTCGCGGCGGATACGAGAAAGAACACATCAATTCCTGACCTGCTTGGCTTTGCGTTATGGGCTCAGAACATGTTGACGATGTGGGGCGTCAATTTTGGGAGGGGCATCGTCGGCGACCCCGTCAAGTCATTCTATCTTACCACGAACGATGGTGTTGACGAGGAATGCTCAAAGAGACTCGCACATGCACTGGCGGACATGCTGCAACTGCAATTCGTCTATTTGCATTCACCATGACGGACGATTTCTGCTGAAAACGTCTCCGTGAAAAAAGAGAGGTGATAGAAATGTCATTGAAGACCGATACGGGACGGGCTCTAGTTTTGACCGAAAAACGACTTCGCAAAGAAGCGGCCAAGAATAATCCTGAGGTTCTTCTCGTTATCGCTGCTGCTTTGAATCCAATGATGTTCTCAGGAAAGGTTGACTTTCTAAAGCCAACGGATTCAGAAGATGAGGAGAATTACGTAGTAATTCGCATCCCGGAAGCCGGACACGCCTACGCGATCCACTTCACGACGGTTGCGAAGCTTGCGCTCATTGTCGCTGCAAAGACCGGAAAGAGAAGCGAAGTCTTGGGAAGCATCGAACGCGCTTCAGTTCCCACCAACCAAGCACTGCATTACTTCCAGTAGGGGGAATATAATTGGCTAGACGAGGAAAGATAAGGCGAACGATCAGTCAGACTGCTGATGTTGCCAAGATGCTCTCGGACTCCATCGAAATCTGTAGACAGCACGGAAGAAATGATACACGAACCGCCTACGGAGAACTCATCAATTTCATCGGCACGAAGTTGGGGATAAATCCTGACGGTTGCGGGTTAGACCCAGCCATCATTCAGCAACTCGACGCCACATTTGATATCGGCCGATTTGCGAGCGTGCTGGATGACCACCTCGGCCATCTCTTCACCACCCTTGAGATAAGTAACGGGGCACTAGGACAGTGCCTCACCCCAATGGGCATTGCAGACATGATAGTCGCCATGACATGCCAAGACGCTAGTGCTGGGCAGAAGATTTTGGATCCATGCGTAGGATCAGGAGTCTTCCTAATAGCGGCACTCAAAGCGGTACCTTCAGGCGTGCAACTATACGGCGTGGAAATTGATCGGACACTATACAGGGCCGCACTTGTACAACTAACCATCTTCACAGACCACGGAAAAAGAAACCCGTTCTTTCTGCTGAACGATGATTCGTTGATGAATCCACTGTCTGATTGGAGCTCAGCGAACCTCTGGACTCCCCTGAATTGAGATGCTTCGTAATTAGAGATGGTTTCGATGATAGATATTAGCGATAAAAACACCCGTAAACTTGGCCCCGTCTTCGCAGAGGCAGCCGCTAAAGTTGAAGCTGCAAGTTACACGGAGCGACGACGACTCGCGGCTACGAGCGACGATGAAGCCATCCTAACTGTACTGAGCGAAAAGGTATCTGACGACTATGACGATGATGCAGTACGAATGCTCCTTGAGAATGAACATACTCCACTTATTGCCTTGAAGAAAATCACCGACAGCAGAACTACCGAATATGCTTCAGAGATCTCGCAGAGGAGAAGCGCTAAAGGAGATCTGGAAACAACCCCAAGTGAAAACGTCATATTGTCTGCAACGAAACATCGGAATATGGATGAACATCTTCTAGCCTCCTTGTCTAAACACCCCAGCTGGAAGATACGCTATGGCGTTGCCATGCAACCCCGCACAACGAAAGAAACCCTGAAAGAACTCGCGGAAGACCAAAATCTAGCAGTCAGAGCCATGGCTTCGAAACACCTCGGACTACCCGCAATAGACGATGACCTTGATGTGCAACCAAATTGTCTAGAACTCAACCAGACCTTTGAGAGAATTCGCAGGAACATATTCTCTTCCAAGAAGCTCGCAGACACTCTAGGGAAAAAGCTCAGGGAGACCGATGACAGATTCGACTATTCTGGCGCCGAAGAGTTCCACCGGAGCTGCGTTACAGCTCTACAAGAACTGAAAAAACGCATAGTCCATCAATACATGAATCGAGTACGAGTGAAACACCTTCCCAACCTTGACCTATCATCTCATGAAGAGAAAATTCCTAAACTCATGGATGCATTCAATGACACACACTTTGATGCGTGCATCATGGCCTCAAAATTGAGGGAACTGATCGACCAGCGCACAACATTTTCATTATCCGAGCTCCGAAAAGACGCCAGAGAACTCCTCCCCTATGTAACCGATCCGGAAAAGGGGTCATATGAACACAGACCCGCCAACAAGCCCGAGCAAATTCTTGATGGAAAACGATTGAAACTAAGAGCCTACATTCGCCTCATAGGAGACTACTCCTCGGTCGACTACAAAATAGTACATCAAGTGCAAGCATTGGACAAACTCAGCACGGTCACTCTGACGCAAGCAGACCCGGCAACAGTCGGCAGTTGTATCCCAGAAATTCTAGCGAGCCGAAGAGGCTCAAGTGGGATCTTCAGAAAAATCGTGATCGACAACGGTGGCATCGGACTTATCGCAATCAGATTCTACAAGAACGGAATGTTCATAGCAGAATACGCAAGCTCGGAGGATGCTAAGAAAGTCGCGAAAGCACTCGTCTTCACACCACCTACGCCCTGTTGACACTTTGAAGGCAGAAGGGAATGAGAGTGAAAGATGAAAACAGTCCTTACTGCAAGAACGGTTGGTGCATAACCCATAATCACTACGAGTATCTTCGTTCCGAAACTCTGCGAGTGACGCAATATCTTACCTGAAATAGGAGATGATTTCTCATGACCGAACAGACGACACAGACCACATTCTACGTGCCCTCTGTGAAGAAAGAAACCCCGTTGAAACTCGATTCCGATCTACTTACTTGCTCCAGCAAACTTCCCGATGTCATTAAAGTTCGCTTGAAGGATTCCGCGGTCGCACACCAGATTGCTACTGGGCTTTACAAGTCTCCTCAAGCAGGCTTCCGAGAAGTGTACTCGAACGAACGTCGCGCAGCTCGCACGGCACATCAGAAATTCGATGCAAACCCAAGAATTGAAGTCACAGTTGATACAGAACATCGGCTGCTGACTATCCAAGGCTACGACAGTCTCGGAATCACCACTCAAGTGTTCGCTGATGTTCTAAGATGGATGGGGCGTACCACTAACAATGATGAGAACCAGATTGGACAGTTTGGCTGGGGATTCTTTGCCATATGGACTCTGGCTGACTCGATGAGACTGGAGACGTACGCTCGAGAGACAGGTGAACGCTACGGAGTCACCGCAAAAGACGCAGGATCATTCAGCCTGTTACCTGACTCAGAAGTAACCATACAAGAACCCGGCACCAGAATTCAGCTTGACCTAAAGAAAGACATCCATTTACCCACCCTCGTAGAGTGGGTTGAGAGGAATAGCAAGTATTCAGACGTCGAAACATACCTCACAATCACAAACGACCTAATCGAGGTAACTAACCCCACTTGGAACTTCAAACACACCGTTCTGGAGAAAGGGCGAAAACGTCTAGACGGCACGATCAAGGAACGACTAAGACAAGCCACAGCAGAAGCCTGCAACAGTGGCGACCGCATACTCTACGCCGTTGAGTTTGATAATCCGGACTATTACTTCTACGGGGCGATAGGAGGAGACGATCAGCATGCGCACCTGTTTGGAAACGAAGAAGATAGGGAAGTCCTTCTCCTTGACGTGCCTATCGAAGCGCCAGAAGCCACCTCTCTTGAACTGCCGTTCACTTCTTGGGTACTCAACATCAAGAACGAACGAAAGTATCCACCGGCACCAGACCGCGACAGATTCCTTGAAAACGCCCTGAAGCCCATCATTGATGAACTACAACCTCTCATAGAGAAGCGCCTTGCAGAACTAAACATAACCTCACTTGATGACTATCGTCGTGCACGTTGGAAGGGCATCTATGCCGACACCCAAAAATCAGATAAATGGTTAGATGAGCGGACACATGAATTAGTATGTCTTCTATCACTCGAAGTCATCTCACCCGACGAGAAACAAGAAGCAACAGAAAAAGAACAGAGCGGACAGAGCTGGCCCCGACGCCGCCGCAAAAGTACACTGCACACGCAAGTCCGGCTGCGATATCTAGTTGCTAAGAGCAAGCACCTGTTCTATTACCAAATGCCCCAACGCAAAGACGGACGTGAAATCATCCTCGCCAAAAGGATGAATGTAGTCAAGGCCATACTACGAACGCAACACAAGGACGCCGAAGTCTTCACATATGTTCCGCCACAGCGCAATAGCTGGCACAACGAAAGGGAATTCTCTGCAACAAAAGTTGTTCTTCTACGCATGTTGAAAGAAGCAGGCGGAAACGTCAACCTCGATGCTCCAGGCGAAGCTGAGAGAGTCAAGCGCAAACTGGGCCGGAACTGGCGAACAATCTGCGGTCTACCTGAGATCAATAAGACCAAAGCGCGACCAACCGATTGGCCTGTTCACAAGCGATTCGAACGCGGAAGAATAGAGCCAAAGCGGTTCAAGACGAATAACATTCCGGCTGATGTAATACGCATACCAAGCGACTTGAGGAAACACATTGAAAACTTGGGTCTTGTCGAATCAAAATATGGGGTAACCAAAGATCACAAATGCCTACGGGGCGGGCAGCCCCTTGCCGCATTCATGAAGTCCATGAAAGAAAAGATCGTGCCCACAAAGCACGGCCATCTCACGTTCGATGAAATCGCAAACACCCAAGGAGAGATCGTTGTTTACATGACAGACAAGACCGAGATACTCAAGCTGTACACATCTCCTGACGCCGATGTCATGGTAGCAAGCCAAGGAGACGAAGCTTTCGAGCTGCTAACGTATCTCACTGCTAAAGGTAAACAGTACACAATCGCTAGACACCCGGATGAAAAGAACTTCCACGAAAGAACTGGCCTCGAGCTGAAGGAAATCGTGGGAACATATCCAAGCGTGTCTGACTCTGAAAGAGCCACAATCGCATACATCGGCTCATCCACCATTAAGACACCACAAGTTCGCCTGCTGCTCCTACACGCCATCAAGAGCACCTACAGCACAGAGGATGCACGAGAGCATCTGGATAGAGCACTTGCACTTGATTCCGCACTCAACCGGGAGAGTGAGTCCCATGCTGAAACTTGAGATACCCTCAAAAGATGGGCAAATCCCCCTGAATGCTAAACTCAACCCCCACACACCTCACCCTGCTGATCATGCGAGACTGCAGGTTCTTGTACCCCGAATTCCCGAGCTTAGCGAATTCAGTTTCGAACAACGACATGACATCTGGTACGCGGAGAAAGATGGCATTGCAATGCACTTCTGTTGGCATGGACCGGAAAACGCGCATGGATTCGACGGTCGGCACTTCAACATACGCACTACCGCCGGCGAAGAAGTGATTCTCAAAGGCCCTTGGTCAACTCGCGCTGGCGTCGTGAACGCTGAAGGATTCGGCCCTTGCGTGGATGTCTCGCTTACGGATGATCCGGAAGCCTTCTCACGCGGGTACACCTTCATTGCCGGAAGCATCACTCTTGACTTCGCCGAACTGGCCTGTCAGATCATTGGTGGCGTCAGAATGGTCAAGAAAAGTGAGGGCAGCGACATCTACCACATGGTTGCCTGCGAGATAGAGACAGGCTAGCTCTTCACATAGGTTGTAACGGAGGTGAATTGTTTTGGAGAATGCATCGATTCAGCGAGAGCCATCGGCACTTCCTGATCTCGTGGATACACTTGGCAGCGTACGCCAGAAACTCGAGAAATTCCTATCCCAACAAACACAGCCGATGACCCCCCGGCAGATTGCAATAACAACGGGGCTCAACGAGAACACGGTGCGAAGAGAACTCCAAAGGATGCTAAAGGACGGGTTCGCGAAGAAAGACATGAAACATGCATATAGCATCGCAAATGAAAAACACAGTGCGCCTGCTACTCAGCCGCAGATAAAAGCGCCAGTTCCACAAGCTACGATTGCTCCCCCCACGTGCCCTGGCTGTGGACAACCGCTCTACCGTGTGATTGAAAACTCCCATGAAATCTACGACTTCGACCCGAAGACTGGAACCTATGATCACCAGAGCGAGGGAGATGACATGTCAATCAAATGCTCCAACTGCGGAGAAAACGTGGACGAAGTGTTCCCTGATGGCGCATGTAACTTCTCGAGCCCTGCTCAGCTAACCACATCAGAAACGTCGTTAACAGATGGCTCTACCTCAAAGCGAAGAAAGAACGAGATCGATGGAGGGAGTAAACAATGACGAAAGGAGAATTCCAGTGTCCTAGCGGACATGTTGCAGTGCTGAACATCTGCAATCTGTCTCCGAAATGTTCCATCTGCCCGAAAACCATGCACCTCATTAGAACATTCGAATATGCTGCACAACAGGCCAATCAAGCATCCACTACTCTTTGAGGAGGTGAAACGATTGGAAACAGATTCAACTCAGCGTGAGCTCCAATCGCTCCAAGTCATCGATCACAATAGCATCCGACAACAGATCACCACCCTCCTAGCAGAACAAACACAGCCACTTCCACCTACACAAATTGCCGAGAAGATAGGGCGCAACAAGAATAGCGTCCGCAGGGAACTCCAAGCGATGTTAAAAGCCGGGGTCGTGAAGAAAGACTTGAACCATGCATATAGCATCGCAAATGGAAACAACCAGAATACATCTACCATCACTCAAGCAGAGAATACTCAGAAAGCCATTCCGTCAACTTCAGATGCACAAACGCAACCAACACCTTTGACGACCGATGCAAACGCTTCCCCCGCCGATGAGTCAGCCATACCTAAACTGTCTACGAAGCTTCCAAAAATCAAGATCGATGAAGTCCTGTTCGTTGCCTACACCAACCCTGCACCAATGACGCGATCAGCACCACTTGACGAAAGAGAGACAGTTATCTATCGAGTATTACCTGAAGACTTGGCTGATAAACTCGCAGAACTCCAGAGCGAATTCGACCGCGAAATATCAAAGCACCTGAGAACTGTCGTACGAGGACGCCTTAACTTCATCCGGTATCCTCTCAAACTTCACAAAACGAGTTTAGAAAAACTCGTTGAAGAATGGAACAAAAAATACGCGGAATTCGCTGAACACCTCTTCACTCAACGGGAAGAACTTGAGAAAGCCATTACTGACTTCTATGGCCGACACAACGTGCCACGAAAGGCACCCGAATTAGACCATGCGTACTTGCTGAAAAGATTCCGCGTGAATATGTTCATGATCCCCTTCTCGTTACGCAGCAGCGTAGTCAGCGATGTCATCTCAAATGACGAATGGCGCCGGATAACCGCGCAAGCCAAAGATACGGTCATGCAAACATACCGTGAGGAAATGAACAATCAGCTCAACGATTTCTTTGCATCCATGAAAGCTTTGATGCAGCGATTACACGAAGGAAAAATGGTCACTGCAAACAACCTGAAGAGACTACACCGCCTCTACAATGAAGCACTCGAAGGACTAGCAGTAACGCAAGATGATGAAAAATACGAACCTATCTTCGATGTCATGGGCAACCTCATCACTACTCTCTCCGACAAACATGACAAGCACCAGTCACTGAAAGAAAACAGGGATTTAGCAGCAGGCATAGTAGTAGAAACTCTTCACGCCACGAAAGCAATAGGCACCCAGGCAAAACCAATTCTAGAGGAATTCGAGACAATCCTCGCAGTGGAAAAGCAGCCAGCAAAGAAAGCTCGCGAAGGAATACGCGAAATCCTAGAGGGCCTAACGCTACCGAGCTAACCACTCAAATAGGAGGCATGATATTTGAAAGAAGAAGAGAAGACCAGTATTGACACTGCTCTTCAGCAAAAGTACCGTGAAACTGTGAACTCAATCTTCGGAATCGACCACGCAAACCAAGGCTACTTCATCTCACCCTCCAACGAGTTCGTAACAGACATGGGCACAGCATTCCTACTCAGAGATTCTGCAATTCTTTTGACCGGAGCACCTGGAACGGGGAAAACCACGGTGCTCCGCATCCTTTCATATCACTTAACTGGCAACAAGGAGGCTTTAGCAATCGTGAATTGCACTCAGGATTTGAGGGCAGAGGACTTTCTCTATGAAGTAGCTATTGAATATCGTGAACACCCTGAGGAAAAGATGACACCTAGTGCGGAGAAAGTTACGGCGATCATGTTTGAACCAAAGCCGCGACCTGTCCTCACAAGTAAATTCAGTCTTGTCAATGAAGTCAATAGATTGTCAAATCGCTCTTTAAACAGCCTTTTGAGCGTCCTAGCTGAACGCTCGATCACGGTGCATGGAAAAACACTTCCTCGTGCAACTGGCATAATCCTCCTCGATATGAACCCGCACGTGTCAGGGCCTCTTGAATGGGGCTTCATCGATCGAGTTAGAGCGAACATTCAAGTTCCCGCGCTCGACATGGGCGCCCAATTGAAACTATTGAAACTCAAGCATGGCGAAGGAAAACACCTTGAGGACCTAGTCGAATATGCAATGCAGACACCTTCACTAATGACCACAGAAGAACTGACAAAAGTCTGGGAGGACGTGGATCACGTCGTACTCGATGAGGAAAACTTTTCCAGCCTAGTGCTCTTTACGAACGTGTTCTGCTCGTGCAAATACGACCTAAGCACCCATTGGATGACTTTTGAGTTACCATGTCAAGAATGCGAATTCAAGGAAAACTGTATCGTTAAGCAACTTGAGCATCCAATCTTCACACGCAGTCTTGACCACATTGTCAAGATGCTCAAAGCCGAAGCATATTTCCAAGGTAGAACACGCGTTGAACTCAAAGAAGACGTTCTCCCTGCTCTTCGCCGCGTGATGATGCATCGTCTACAAGTGAAACCCGAGTACTCTTCCCGCTACGTCAACGCTCAGCTCTGGTATGATACTGAAGTGGAACAACGCATCCTTGAACTACAAAAGAACTGGATGGAAGCAAAGGCATCATATGATCGCATCATGAAAGCACTGAAAGAGAAACGAGAAATTGATGCAGTAAAACTTTACAATACGTTCCGAAAGCAAACCAAGGATCCTGTTAGCCTCAAAGTTGTCGAAATGCTTGGGCCAACCATCGAAGCAGCTGCCGAAGCACGCTTCAGCAAAACATATGCAAAGTGTCTTGCATATGAGCAGACCGGCTACTCGAGAAAAGACATGGATGAGTTCAGCTCCGTGGAAGAGGAACTACCACCTAAATTCTCAGAACAACTCACAAGACTACGCGACAAACTTCTGGCACGCCTAGACGGAATAATCGAAGTAAAGACGGATGAGTACAAGGACTTCATTGTAGCCGTAGCTAAAGTGGAACCAAGCGCCGCTGACATGGCCACGAACCCTCCACGTTCTTGGGGCAAAGAAGACTACTCTCTTTCCGATGGAAGCCGAATAGAAGTTAGAACAGAACGCGAAAGACACATCATCACGTTCAATGCACAAACAAGCGCAGTTGCCGATGCCATACGACAATTCTCAACATCCGTCGCTTGAAAGATCAGAGCGATAGCTGGACTTCTAGAACACGGAGATCAGCTATCTTCTCTCTTAGACAGTCTGAGGAGGAATACTTGTGACAACCTACAAGATGTCCGTACGAGCCTTTGAGTGGCAGAACAGACCTTGGCCAGAGATCCTACGCTACCATATCGCATTGTGTGTAATGCTTGATGGAGAATGGCGGTCGATCAAATGGCTCTCGGATAATACTGGAAAACGATTGCAAGACGACCAACTAACCACCACAAAGCTCACAAATTTCATTGAAAGCAGCAAAACATTGGCGGAGAGAAACGGATACAAATTCGACGAAAGTGACTCGCACATCAATGACGTATTCGCGCGGCTTCGTGAAGAAGAAGAGATCATAGACAAGTACTTCGAGCATTTGTCTAGCCCAGAATGGCGCCAAGAATTGCAAATATGCCAAGAATACAAGAACTGGTACGATCAATGGGCGAGGGATGGATTTAAGTGAGAACCAATCTTTCCCGGATTCCAACTCGAACTTCTCCTGATACTTTAATGAACATTGTTCAACGACTCGGCGCATTCTACAGGCTGCCACTTGTGTGCCACTTGGATGAGAACGCGAAGACTGCTGCAATAGACCTTGCACAGAACACGATCATCCTACCTGCATGGCTCACCAAGGCGCATCTAGCTAAGGCCCTTTTCTATTCTTTACACGAAATCCTACATGTCAAGGTGATGCCATGCACAGCACACATGCAAGCCTACTACGTCGCACTGGCAGCAGAACGGGGAGTAAAAGCGCCTGAAGTGCTCTCGAATCTGGTCTTCGACCAAATCGTCAACGACAACGGAATGATAGAATCACCATTCCGAGAAGAGTTCCGCAAGGGTTGTGCCGCATTCTATCGCGATCGAGCATTGAAAGTCAAAAAACAAAGCAGTGCTCTCTGGGCTCGCTGGCACTTTGGAAATATGAACCAACGATGCAGGGAAATCCAAGGCAAGACCTCTAAGACTCCTAACAAATATGAAGCCTCCCTAGAAATACTGACCAAGCTATACGAACTTGTCTTTCAAGACTTGCGTTCCTTTGAAGCACGCTACCGCGAAATCTGCACGATCACAAAAGATTGGTTTGCAGTTAACGAGAGCCTAGGAGAGTATGGACCAGCATGGCCGTGCGGTGGTGGAGAAAGAAGCCCGTTCCCACCGATCGCAGATCCCAAACAGCTCGAAGAATGGATAACAAAAATGCGCTCACTAAGTAGAAAGAACGGCCTACGAGGAGCACGAGCCACAGGCAGCAAACGCGTCCTCCTCGACTATGCCGAAATCTCGAGCTTAGAGGAGTACATCATTGCACAGTCCAACCAGGCGCAGAGAGCAAAAGCAGTCAGCGGCTCTGAATCTCCCGATGAAATTTGGAACCCTGCAGATCGTATCGATGAACTCGATCTACGACTAACACTCCAGAGTTCAGGCATCTTTCTACCATACGTGACGGCTCTGAGGCGTGTTGCAGGTACAGACGCCACTGAAGAGAACCAAGGCACAGGTATACAAGCTTACATTCTCGATACTAGCGGTTCAATGTCTGCGAGCATGGACCTAGTAGCTATGCTCTGCTTCGCCACATCACGCCACGCCAGAACACGACACGACGAAATCGCTATCCTCACGTTCAGTAACGCAGACACACCTGAATTTCTACTGAAACCATGCCGAGATTATGACCAAGTCCGCCCCATCCTCGAGAAGCTGGAGGGAGGCGGCTCCACCTACCTTGCACCAGCACTCAATTGGCTCAACCAGTACTGCCAAGAAAAACGGCTCAAACCAACCGCAATAATCTTCTCCGACACAATGATATTCGACGATGCAAAAACGCTCGAAGAACTGAAGAAAACACGTGAAAACCTCCATGGCACCTCAATCCTTGTGAACACTGAAACACGTGACGACCCTTGGGTACGTACAGCCATGCAACACGGCATACTCGAAAACTTCCATGTCGACCACGACCACCTTGGCGACATCCAACGAATCCTCACACGTGTGATCACTCCACAGTAAGACGACTAGACGTTAAGGAGGAGATGTGATTGTCATCAGTAGCGAAAGCCTTAGAACAAGTAATTGAAAATGGCGTCATTCCGGTTCGACTTGAAGAAGACGTCGTCCGGTTTCGTGTTGGACACCTTTATGCTTCCCCAGCCAGCGGATTCAGAGAACTCTACGCCAATGAACTACGCGCATGCAGAACTGCAAGAGACAAATACGGCGCCAACCCACGAATCGAAATAACAGTGAACACTTCCGACCGAATACTCATCATCCATGGCATCGACAGCCTCGGCATAACTGAAAACTCCTTCATAAACACCCTCTCAGTCCTAGGAGAAACAGACAATCAGGACGGCACAGAAGTTGGCCAATGGGGATGGGGCGCAGCAGCCGCAGCCACTTTGTCTGACAGCGTCACGTATGAGACCTATGCACGAGAGACCGGAGAAAAGTATGCCTTCCTCGGCATAGCCGGAGAACATTTCAGCAAGCTGCCACAGCCAAACCTCAATACGCCAGGGACACGCGTAACAGCCTTCCTAAAAGATGACGTGGCCATCACTGAACTCATAGGCCGAATACAGTACATCTGCACCATCGCAGACATCCCAACTTTTCTGATACGGGTGAACCCCTCACCAGATGAAACCCTTCTGCAAGACAGAAGCACTCCGAAACAAATCAACGAACCTGACATTACCCTTCATGTTCCCATGGATGGAACCAGGGTTCAAGTTGATGAACCAGACTTCACGCTCGTAGGAGTCTTCACTCCAGAAAACTCTAGCTCAACATCACGTTCAGATAGCCCTCGCGTAGACATTCGCCTTCTAAGGATGCCCATAGAGGGTGACCTGAAATTCCCCTTCGACGTTTGCATCCTTCAAATCAAGGACGAACGCAAATATCGCCCCACAGCAGACCGGGAACGCCTGACAGACGAAGCCGTTGAAAAACTCTCAGCAAGAATCAAGGAACAACTCGTCAAAGCTCTCCCGCCCGTACTTGACATAAACTCGTTCGATGACTTCAGACAAAAAGCATGCAAGCACATATACTTCGGCCTGACCAACAGACACTCGTACAGCTCATACGACACTTCTCGGCGAAAGCAACCGCTCCTCGAGGTTTACACGCCTTCCACTAGAACGATGGAACTCGCTTACCTTCTCGGCCTATTCGTTCGGACGCTATATCATGAAAGAAGAAGCTGGTACGGCCGTGACAAGAAAACAACTGAAGAGCAGCGTTTGGGAGAGATTGTAGCGAACTCGCGAAACATCTTCCTAGTTGACAGCTTAGACACGCAATTACAGGACACGCTGCGAATCCGCTACCCAGATGCGTTCCTCATCGCACCAACTTTGCTGAAAAGCCGCCGCTATCGTTATAATGGATCTCCCTTTGGCTTTGGCACAGTTGCTAAGTTGAAAGAACAAGGCATCAGAACAGATGCCCGCGCTGAAGCTCTGGACATCAAAGACTCGCTTACATCGACACATCATGCGGCACCACGCTGCCATGACCCAATCGACGAAGAGAGAATCCCTGTAATCGTACACACCACAAGAATCAGGACCGTTGAAGAACATGGCTCCGAACATGCCAAACTAGCAGACCAAGCTACTGAACACATGCTCGCTGATGTGGACGCAAAGACCATCTTCGTGCCCAACATCGAAAGATACCTATCGATCCTACAGGAATTAGAATCCAGACGCGGACTCGCAAGACTGGATAAACTTCCCAAAGCCTCACGGACACATAGGCTAACTTTGGACCGTTTCTTGGAAGACCAAGCGACCCACAAAGTCGTGACAAGCCAGGGCATTCTCACATTCGACACCATCTCGACCTCGGAGAAAAACGTGAGCATACTTCTATACTCTGACTCACGAATGGCTGCGAACTACGATGGTTCAGAAATATTCGTTCCGCTAGGAGAACGTGATGCCTTTGAGTTGACGGTCTACCTTCGAGCTAAACAGAAAAACTACACGATTGTACACGTGCCATCGGAAGAAGAATTTGAGGGAGCCACACAACGATCACGCTGGGACTATCACTATAATGACGACAACTATGACTCAGCAGTGAATCTTATAGTGAATCTGGCATACCACCTCGGCTTAGCTGTCAAAGATGAACGAATAAGACGACTGTTCTTTGCCGCTGCACAAGACGCATCTACCCCTCAATTGGAAGAACTTCTGAACTTCTGTCTTGAAGCTGACGAACACCTAAGCTCTCTGAGGAAGAAACAGCATGCAGAAGCTACCCATCGACCTGAGCAAACAACTGCCTGATCTACAAATCCTCACGTGCTACGACGTGAATCCTCACGCCTACGGATACTGTTCGGCGTGCTTGACATTCTTTGACTACTGGCGTACCGGAGACACTGATTTTATGTGCCCATACGGGTGCGGTACCAAGCTGCGAGAGCTGACTTCAATAGAACTTGCTGAAGCACTTGCAAGCTGCGAGGAGGACGGCTGTTTTCAAGAAGAGTTTCTGCACGCGATCCCGTTGCAGCCATCGCTGAAAGAAAGAGGCGACAGAACATGCTAAAGCTTCCAATTCCGGCTTCACTTCAGCAAAATTGGAAAATCGTCGTAACGATAGATGCTGACGAAGATGACACCCACGAATGGATAACTGCAGAACTACGACGAGGAAACACGTCGTACCCGCTTGATTCCGTGCGACGACAGGGGGAAGTGATCGAGATCGTTGAAGTTGATGATGATGAGATCCCAGAAATTCTCAAGGCATTCGAAGCATTCAAAGAACGATGGATGCTCTACGCACTTGAACTTGGACTACCGTTCGAAATCGATGCAGCCATACAGGATTGGCTAGGCGAGTTAACACCACACGCATAGCGTGGAGGATGAGATGAAAATTGATGAAGCTATACTTCGAACACGGCGACCTATTGCTTGCCATCGTGCGAGGCCTGATAAGAAGCGATGAGATAGCTCATTATCGTTATAATCATCCTCGTCGACTCGGAAGATGCCCGAAAAGCCTCGCATATCTATTCAGAGAGCTCCTAGCGGAGTTCGGCATTACAATTCGCCTGAGGTTTTTCCCACGCGGCAAAGGCAATAATGGATTCAGAAAGAGTTCCCTGCGTGATGCCCCCGAATGCGCAATCTACGTAGCAGAAGGCTCTGCCAATGAAGCCCTCGGCAAAATCACCAGGAAATTGATGCTCTGACAATTTGGTGGTGAAGATATGCGCCAATTCAGGTTTTCAGAGATAGTACTTGCAGTTGAGAGTATGGTGAAGACCGGTATCATCACTGATATAGAGCTAGGTGCTTGTGTTCTCCGCCACATCCGAAGCTACATGCACAGCAAACAGGTTGCCACGGTCCGATTGACGACCGCATGTGCGCTTCTGCTTGAGGCGTTCCAAACATACGACTGACCACCGACCATTGTGCACTGAACGTCATCATCAATCGTTTCTACATGGAGGCCTGATAATATGGAAGTCAGACTTGATTTCAAAGTAAGAGACGCAAGAGAGACTCTTAAGATCCTTCAGAGGATTCCAGGCGGAGAA
>Ga0315282_10007973_pt1 | contig 17252 bp, 13 predicted proteins | sample YL17G07_20_MG_FD_203693 | JGI IMG/M metagenome (GOLD analysis project Ga0315282, IMG submission 203693) | Sediment microbial communities from Yellowstone Lake, YNP, Wyoming, USA - YL17G07_20 | ecosystem: Environmental > Aquatic > Freshwater > Lake > Sediment | place: USA: Wyoming | collected... | reverse complement strand
TGCCCGATCCCCCGCCGGCCGCCGGTCACGACCGGCAACAGGCTGGTCGTGATCAGAGCTCGAGATCGTCCCGCTCCAGCCCGATGTCGCTGCGCAGGCCCTCGAGCGCTTCGTAGGCTTGCTGCTCTGCTTCGGCTCGCCCGGCCGGGTAGATCTCGACGGTACGGTACCGCCTGAGACCGGTCGCGGCCGGGATGAGCTTGCCGATGATCACGTTCTCCTTGAGCCCGAGCAGGTGGTCGACCTTGCCTTCGATGGCTGCGTCGGTGAGCACCTTGGTGGTCTCCTGGAACGATGCCGCCGACAGGAAGCTCTCAGTGGCCAACGAGGCTTTGGTGATACCCAGGATGACCTGCTCGGCCTCAGCCGGTTGGCCTCCCTCGGCGACGATCCGCTCGTTCTCGACGAGGAATCCATGACGCTCCACCAGCTGCCCGGGCAGGAGGCTGGCGTCGCCCTCGGTGAGCACCCGTACCTTCTTCATCATCTGACGCACGATGAGCTCGATCTCTACGCCCTGGGAGCGGTAGACCTCCTGCACGCCCTCGACTAGGTAGCGCTCGGTGCCCGTCGCGCCGCGGTGGCGGAGTAGGTCGGCCGGGTAGAGCGAGCCGTGCGTGAGGGTCGCGCCTTCCTCCATCCAGTCACCCGCACGGGCCGCCGCCACGATCTCATCGAGGAACGGCGCATGGCGGGAGTCGTACTCCTTCGGTGGCCCCTCGTCGGGCGTGATGCTGATCTTCTTCACGCCGTGTGGGTCCGCCTCGTCGATCGACAGGCGGCCCGAGGTCTCCGCGATGCGCCCGACGCCCTTCGGCTTGCGCGCCTCGAACAGCTCGACCACGCGTGGCAAGCCGTGAGTGATGTCGGCGCCGGCTACTCCGCCGGTATGGAAGGTGCGCATCGTCAGCTGCGTGCCCGGCTCGCCGATCGACTGCGCCGCAATGTGCCCGACGGCGTCGCCGATCTGCGCTTCGGTGTTGGTCGCCAGGCTGATGCCGTAGCACTTCTGGCAGACACCGAAGCGCGCCTCGCACTTGAGCACGCTGCGCACCGGCACACTCGGCTCGACCTCGCGGCTGCGCTCCAACACCTCGAGGATGGCCGCGCGGGTCGGTTCGTCGATGAAGGTGCTGCGGTCGAACACGATCTCGCCGGTCACGTCGTCGACGATGGGCGCGCCGAGGTAGCGGCCCAGAAGGTTCTCGTTCGGCTCGTGCATCCACACGGCCACGCTCTGCGCTTTGGCCTTGGCGCCGCGCTTGACCTGCACCTTGGCGTTCGGCATGTGCGCGAACACCTCCTTGAGCAGGCCCACCTCGGTGGAGCCGATGGTCGTGCCCTTGCGCACCACGGCGCGCTCGCCGGAGCTCTGCTCCAGCACCCCGCCCACCGCCTGCACGATGCGCGGCCGGTAGACGTCCTCGGCCAGCACATAGTCGTAGAGCGCGGGGTTCTCGTCGCGGCGGCGAGACCACGGCGACATGGGGATGGACTCCTCGGTGCCGCAGTCTTCCTCGCGGATGACCACGTCCTGACACACATCGACCAGGCGACGTGTGAGGTAGCCGGAGTCGGCCGTACGCAGCGCGGTGTCGGCGAGGCCCTTGCGGGCGCCGTGCGTGGAGACGAAGAACTCGAGCACGGACAGCCCCTCGATGAAGCTCGACTTCACCGGCTGCTCGATGATCTCGCCCTTCGGGTTGCTCATCTGACCGCGCCAGCCGGCGAGCTGACGGATCTGCTTGATGTCGCCGCGGGCCCCGGAGGTGGCCATCATGTAGATCGGGTTGAGCGGGTTGAAGTTGGCCTTGGTGGCCACCGTGATCTGCACATCGGCCTCGCGCCAGATCTCCTCGACCTTGTTGCGGCGTTCTTCCTCGGTGAGCAGGCCCTGGTTGTACAGGTCCTGGACCTGGGCCACCATCCCTTCGTGCTCGGCGAGGATCTCCGCCTTGCGCTTCTCAGGGATGACGATGTCGTTCTTGGAGACGGTGACGGCAGCGCGCGTGGCGTACTTGAAGCCGACGTCCTTGAACACATCGAGCACCCGCGCCACGCGCGTGGCGCCGTACTGCGTGACCAGCTCCTGGATCAGGCTCGAGATGCCCTTCTTCGTGATGGTGCGGTTGAGGAAGCGGTAGTCGCCGAGATAGTCCTCGCCGAGGACCTCGCGCAGGCCTTCCTCGATGCGATGGTTGAAGATGGCGCGTCCCACCGTGGTGACGACACGCTCCCCATCGGGCAGGCGCAGCTCGATCAAGCGGCGCGTGAAGTCGGCGACGCCGGCGGAACGCGAGACCGGCACCTCACGTTGATCGAGAATGCGCTGCTCGTAGGCGCGGAGCACCTCGTCGAAGCCGGCGAACGCCGGCGGGCGTTCCGCCAGATCCACCGCCCGTACGCCGCTGAGGTCGTCGTCGGGATGGAAGGTGAGGTAGTAGATGCCGATGACCATGTCCTGGCTCGGCACGGCGATAGGCTTGCCGTGCGCCGGCGAGAGGATGTTGTTGGTCGACAGCATGAGGATGCGTGCTTCTGCCTGAGCCTCCCAACTGAGGGGAAGGTGCACCGCCATCTGATCGCCGTCGAAGTCGGCGTTGAAGGCGGCGCAGACCAGCGGGTGGATCTGGATGGCCTTGCCCTCGACCAGCAGCGGCTCGAAGGCCTGGATGCCGAGACGGTGAAGGGTGGGCGCCCGGTTGAGCATCACCGGATGGTCGGTGATGACCTCCTCCAGGATGTCCCAGACCTCGGGCACCATGGACTCGACCATCTTCTTGGCGGCTTTGATGTTCTGCACCATCTTGCGCGACACGAGACGGCTCATGATGAACGGCTTGAAGAGCTCGAGCGCCATCATCTTCGGCAGGCCGCACTGGTGCATCTTCAGATGCGGGCCGGCAACGATGACCGAGCGGCCGGAGTAGTCGACGCGCTTGCCCAGCAGGTTCTGCCGGAAGCGGCCTTGCTTGCCCTTGAGCATGTCGCTCAGCGACTTCAGGGGGCGATTGCCGGGGCCGGTGACGGCGCGGCCGCGGCGACCGTTGTCGAAGAGCGCGTCCACCGCCTCCTGGAGCATGCGCTTCTCATTGTTCACGATGATGTCGGGCGCCTGCAGGTCGAGCAGCCGCTTGAGGCGGTTGTTGCGGTTGATGACGCGACGATACAGGTCGTTGAGGTCGCTGGTGGCGAAGCGCCCGCCGTCCAGCTGCACCATCGGCCGCAGTTCCGGCGGGATCACGGGGATGACGTCGAGGACCATGGACTCCGGCTTGTTGCCGCTCATCAGGAACGCCGAGACCACCTTGAGCCGCTTGACGGCGCGCGCCTGGCGCTGGCCCTTGGAGGTGATGATGGTCTCCTTCAGCTCGGCTGCCTCAGCCTCGAGGTCGACCTGCCGCAGGAGCTCGCGCATCGCCTCGGCGCCCGTACCGCCCGTGAAGTACACGCCGAAGCTGTCGGGGTCGAAGTCGGAGGATCGGCCGAACAGCCGCTCCATCTGCTGGTAGACCGCCTCGTCGCCCACCACGTCGCGCGGACGGATGGTCTTGAACAGCTCCCACGCCTGCTCGATCTGGCCCTTGACCTCGGCCACCGCCCGCGTGCCGCGGTCGATGTAGTCGTCGGCCAGTTTGTCGACCTTGCGTCTGATCGCCTCGATCTCTTCCGGGCTCATCTGGCCCACCTGCACGGCGATGCGGCGGTAGGTCTCGTAGATGTCGTAGTAGTTGAACAGGCTGAACTCGTCACGCGGCTCTTCGGCGGCGTGGAAGTCCTCAGGCTGAAGCTCGCCGGCGATGATCTTCACGACCTCGTCGCGCATGGCACGGATGGCGCGGGTACGGTCCGCTTCGTAGAGGTCGTGGCGCTCGACAAGGTCGTTCACCTTGTCGGCCAGCAGGTCGAGGTCGGCCGTGCGCCGCTCGCCGACGACCGTGACGATCACGTAGCTGCCGCCGAAGTAGAGGACCTTCTCCAGCTCCTTCGGCGCGATGTCGAGCAGGTAGCCCATGCGCGACGGCACGCCCTTGAAGAACCAGATGTGGCTGACGGGCGCCGCGAGCTTGATGTGGCCCATACGCTCGCGGCGCACCTTGGCACGCGTGACCTCGACGCCGCAGCGTTCGCAGATGATGCCTTTGTAGCGGACGCGCTTGTACTTGCCGCAGTAGCACTCCCAGTCCTTCGTGGGGCCGAAGATGCGCTCGCAGAAGAGACCGTCGCGCTCGGGCTTGAGTGTGCGGTAGTTGATCGTCTCGGGCTTGGTGACCTCGCCCTTCGACCACTGCACGATCTGCTCCGACGACGCGAGGCCGATGCGGATCGAGTCGAAGTTGTTGATGTCGATCAAGGAAAGCTCCCCTCTCCCGCGTCAGTCGCCCTGGCGTTCGGTCTCTTCGGCCTCAAGACCGACGGTGTCCTCGTCGAGCTCGAGTCCGTGGAGGTCGACGTCGACGTCAGCCGCGGCGTCGAAGTCCTCCTCTTCCTGCACTTCCTCCAGCAGGCTCGGGCCGAGGATCTCGTCGTCCTCTTCCTCATCGTCGTGCGGGCGCCGCCCGGCGCCGACGAACTCGCGCAGGCCTTCCACAGCGGCCGCGTCTTCCTCGTCGCCGAGGGCGACGCGCTCCTGCTGGGCGCGCAGACTGGCGGAGAGATCGATGCCGAGCTCCTCCGCGGTACGCAACAGCTCGTCCTCCTCTTCCCGCACCTCGAGGATGCCGCCCTCTTCGCTCTGGACGGTCATGTCAAGAGCCAGGCTCTGCACCTCTTTCATGAGCACCTTGAAGGACTCCGGGATGTTCGGCTTGGTGATGTTCTCGCCCTTGACGATGGCCTCGTAGGCCTTGACCCTGCCCACCGTGTCGTCCGACTTGATGGTCAGCATCTCCTGGAGAGCGTAGGCGGCGCCGTACGCCATGAGCGCCCAGACCTCCATCTCGCCGAAACGCTGGCCGCCGAACTGCGCCTTGCCGCCCAGTGGCTGCTGCGTGACCAGGGAGTAAGGACCAGTGCTGCGCGCGTGGATCTTGTCGTCGACGAGATGCAGCAGCTTGAGGATGTACATGTAGCCGACGGTGACCTTGTTGTCGAAGCGCTCGCCGCTGCGGCCGTCGTGCAGCCAGACCTTGCCGGAGCAGCGCCTGCCGGCCGGCTCCTTCTCGTCGACCTTGAACCGCACCGGGCTGTCCGGGTCGGCCTCCGACGACTTGATGAGCAGGTCGTCGATCTCCTCGAGCGTGGCGCCGTCGAACACCGGGCAGGCCACGCGGGTCGGCGCGTTGACGTGGGAGCCATCGGCTTGCCACCCGCGATGCGCGGCCCAACCGAGGTGGCATTCGAGCACCTGGCCGATGTTCATGCGGCTCGGCACACCGAGGGGGTTGAGCACCACGTCGACCGGGGTGCCATCCTCGAGGAACGGCATGTCCTCTTCGGGCACGATCTTGGCGATGACACCCTTGTTGCCGTGGCGGCCGGCGAGCTTGTCGCCCTCGGAGATCTTGCGCTTCTTGGCGACGTAGACGCGCACCAGCTCGTTCACGCTCGGCGGCAGCTCGTCGTTGTTCTCGCGGCTGAACGTCTTGACGTCGATGATCTTGCCGCCCTCGCCGTGCGGCACCTTCAGGCTGGTGTCGCGCACCTCGCGGGCCTTCTCCTTGAAGATCGCGCGGATCAGCTTCTCCTCGGCCGTCAGCTCGGTCTCGCCCTTGGGGGTGACCTTGCCGACAAGCAAGTCGCCGGAGTTGACCTCGGCGCCGATGCGCACGATGCCACGCTCGTCGAGGTCCTTTAGCGACTCCTCGGAGCGGTTGGGGATGTCGCGTGTGATCTCCTCGTCGCCCAGCTTGGTGGTGCGGGCGTCGACCTCGTACTCCTCGATGTGGATCGAGGAGAGCAGGTCGTCCTTCACGACGCGCTCTGAGATGACGATGGCGTCCTCGAAGTTGAAGCCCTCCCAGCTCATGAACGCGACGAGCAGGTTCTTGCCGAGGGCCAGCTCGCCGTGGTCGGTGGACGAGCCGTCGGCGAGCACGCTGCCTTCCACGACCTTGTCGCCGACGTCGACGATGGGCTTCTGATGGATGAGCGTCCCCTGGTTGGAGCGCGTGAACTTCACGAGCGTGTACACGTCGCTCTCGCCGTCGCCGGCATCGACCACGATGCGGTCGGCATCGAGGAAGGAGATGCGGCCCGGCCGCCGGGCCAGTATCACGTCGCCCGTGTCCACAGCGCTGCGGAATTCCATGCCGGTGCCCACATAGGGAGCTTCCGTGTCGAGTAGCGGCACGGCCTGGCGTTGCATGTTGGACCCCATGAGGGCACGGTTGGCGTCGTCGTGCTCCAGGAACGGGATGAGCGCCGTGGCGACGGAGAAGATCTGCGTAGGGCTCACATCCATGAAGTCGACCTGGTCTGGGCTGACCTCGACCACGTCTGCGCCCGCCCGCGTGCGGGCGAGCACCGTCTCGGTCAGGAAGCGGCCGGTCTTGGCGTCGAAGGGCGCGTTGGCCTGGGCGATGGTGATGACGCGGGTGCGGCCAGTCTTGGCATCGAGCACCTCAGCTTCCTCCTCGGAGGCGTCGAGGTAGACGATCTCGTCCGTCACGCCGCCGTCGACGACGCGGCGATACGGCGAGCGCACGAAGCCGAACTCGTCGATGGTCGCGAACGAGGCGAGCGAGCCGATGAGGCCGATGTTCGGGCCTTCCGGGGTCTCGATGGGACACATGCGGCCGTAGTGGGTGGGATGCACGTCGCGCACCTCGATGGGCGCCCGCTCGCGCGTCAGCCCGCCGGCGCCGAGCGCGCTGAGGCGCCGGCGATGCGTCAGGCCGGAGAGCGAGTTGGTCTGGTCCATGAACTGTGAGAGCTGCGAGGAGCCAAAGAACTCCTTGAGGGCGGCCACGACTGGCCGGATGTTGATCAGCGTGGCCGGCACGATCGCGTCGGCGTCTTCCGTGGTGAGCCGCTCGCGGATGACGCGTTCCATCCGGGCCAAGCCGATGCGGAACGCGTCCTGCACCAGCTCGCCGACGGTGCGCAGACGCCGGTTGCCGAAGTGCTCGTACTCGTCGATCTCGCCGGCGACCTCTTCGCGATGGTCCATCAGCAGCGTGGCCGCCTCGTCCGCGTAGTCGCGGCTCACGCGCGGCGGCCAATAGGACGGGTCAGGCTCGCCGGCGCAGGAGCGCTTCTGCATGTCGCGCAGTTCGCCCAGACGGACGTCGAGAGCGGCCATGTCCTTGGCGAGCAGCGCCGCCTTTCCCGCGTCGCCGGCTGCGGCGAACTCGACGCGACGGCCTTCGAGGTCCTTCTTCTCCGCCTCCAGGCGGTCCATCTCGTCCTCGATGACGCTGCGCACGCCCAGGCGCGGCATGAGCAGGACGAGGCGCCGTATGAGCTCCACGATGTCGTCGTTGGCGAGCACGCGGAGGCCGTCCGGGGGCCGCTCCTCAGCCGGACGGTGTCCGTGGAGGCGCGAATTGAGCTTGTGACGGCCCACGCGGGAGAGGTCGTAGCGCTTGGGGTCAAAGAAGAGGCCGTGCAGCATGGCGCTGGCGGCGTCGAGCGTCGGCGGCTCGCCCGGGCGCTGCTTGCGGAAGAGCTCGATGAGCGCCTCTTCCCGCGTATGAGTGGTGTCGCGGTCGATGGTGAAGTTGACGTAGTCGACGACCCGCGAGTCGTCGAAGAGGGCGCGGATCTCCTCGTTGCTGCCGTAGCCCATGGCGCGCAGCAGCACCGACACCGGGAACTTCCGCTTGCGGTCGATGCGGACGTTGACGGTGCCCTTCTTGTCGACCTCGAGCTCGAGCCAGGACCCGCGCTGCGGCATGAGGTTCGCCACGAAGCATTGCTTCTCGCGCTCCGCCTGCTTGGGCTCCATGATGTAAGCGCCGGGACTGCGGACCAGCTGGGTGACCACGACGCGCTCGGTGCCGTGGATGATGAAGGTGCCACGGTCGGTCATCATGGGGAAGTCGCCCATGAAGACTTTCTGCTCGCGGATCTCCCCGGTGTCCTTGTTGATGAACCGCACCGTCATGGAGAGCGGCGCGGAGTACGTCATGTCCTTGTCTCGACACTCCTCGATGGGCTTGAGGGGCTCACCGAAAGCGTAGTCCCCGAACTCCACGAGCAGTTGACCGGAGAAGTCGCGGATAGGGGAGATGTCGGCGATGGTCTCTCTGAGACCGTCTCTGAGGAACCAATCCCACGAGGCCTTCTGGATGTCGATGAGGTTCGGGATCGGCAGCGGCTGGTCGAGCTTTGCGAACGATGTACGCACACGAGGACATTGGGGCTCGGTCAAGCTGGGGCTCCTCTCGATAGCGTGAAAGGCGGGATGCACAGGGCGCTCGACGAGACGCGGGCAAGGCGTATGGTGAGCGGGCAAGGCACGACCACTTAGGTTAACAAATGCGATACGTCAGGTCAAGAGCCACGGATCCCTCCCGCATGGGGAGGACCCGCCGCTCTGCGTTCCGCTACGCAGACGCCCTCAGGCGGTGGCTGCGTCTGCTCGGCGCCGACGCGCCGGCCGGCGCCGTTCCTACTTGATCTCGACGCTGGCGCCGGCGTCCTCGAGCTGCTTCTTGGCGTCCTCGGCCTCGTCCTTGTTGACGCCTTCCTTGACCGGCTTGGGGGCCTCGTCGACCACCGCCTTGGCCTCCTTGAGGCCAAGGCCGGTCAGCGAGCGCACGACCTTGATGACCTGGATCTTCTTGTCGCCGGCACCCGTGAGGACGACGTCGAACGAGGTCTTCTCCTCCTCTGCCGGAGCGGCTTCGGCGGGCGCGGCGCCCGGCACGGCGCCCACCATCACGGGGGCGGCCGCGCTGACCCCGAACTTCTCCTCGAGTGCCTTGACGAGCTCCGAGAGCTCGAGCACCGTCATCTTCTCGATGGCGGCGATGAGTTCATCCTTGCTGATGCTTGCCATGTCAGTCCACCTCATCCTGGGGTTGAGCAGCCGTGTCGAACGCGTGCCGGCGCGGCCGGCGTCAGGCAGCCGCCGCCTTCTGCTCGGCGATCTGCTGGAGAGCGCGGGCAAAGCCCGCGATAGTGCCCTGAAGCACGGTGACGAGACCCGTCATCGGCGCAGCGATGGTGCCGACGACGCGACCGAGCAGCACCTCGCGCGGCGGCAACGTCGCCAGCGAGCGGACGCCGGCGGCGTCGACGGCGCTGCCCTGCAGCAAGCCGCCGCGCAGTTGCAGCTCCTCGTGCGCGCGCCCGAAGTCCACGAGCGCCTTGGCCGGGCCGACCGGGTCGTCGCCGCAGAACGTGACGGCCGTCGGCCCGCTCAGCAACGGCACGAGGGCTTCCCGCCCAGAACGTTCGGCCGCCATGCGCGTGAGCGTGTTCTTGAGGACCCTGATGCGGGCGCCGCTGGCGCGCAGCTTGCCGCGCAGCTCCGTAAGCTCGGCCACTGTCAGGCCGCGGTAGTCGCTCACGTACAGCACCTCGGCATCGGCGAGGAGGGCGGTCACCTCGTCGAGCAGTGCCTCTTTGTCTTTCCGGAGCATGTGCACCTCGCCGCTCGAATGAACGAGCCCACCCCCGGAGGACGGGAGCGGGCACGACTCGGGCACGCTCTGGCGCCTCGGGCGGGCGGGTCTCTCCGACCCATTGAGCCCCTGCAGGGGCACCGGCCTTCTTGGGCCGCGGCGCCACGCGGCGCCGCAACAGCCGCGGGAGTATAGCGGACCGCCGGCAAGGTGGCAACACGGCACGACGCGAAGGGACCGGCCGCTGCATGCGGTGCCGCGCAGGCCGAAACCAAGGGGAGCGGCGGACGCACCGCAGCTCTGTGGTCGTCAGGCGACGGGACCGACCGGGCCGCCGGCACCGGGCTCAGGCCGTGCTCAGACCGGGATCGGTGATGGTCGGTCGAGCCGACGCCGGAGCGGGCGCAACGCTTGTCCCTGACCGCCGAACAGCAACGAGGGGCCGCCTCGGGCGGCCCCTCGTCCACGTCTCCTGTGGCTGCCGGTCAGCTCTCCAAGAGGTCGCGCGTACGCGCGGAGTCGACCTCGACGGCCGGGCTCATGGTGCTAACGAAGTTGATGCTCTTCAGGTAGCGACCCTTGGCGGCGGCCGGCTTTGCCCGCACGATCTCGTCGAGCACGGCGCCGTAGTTCTCGATCAGCTGCTGCTCGGAGAACGACTTCTTGCCGATGGCCAGATGGATGATGCCGCTGCGGTCGGTGCGATACTCGACCTTGCCGGCCTTGGCGTCGCGCACCGCCTTGCCCACGTCGAAGGTGACGGTGCCCGACTTGGGGTTGGGCATCAGCCCGCGCGGGCCGAGGATGCGGCCCAGCCTGCCGACGGTGCCCATCATGTCGGGCGTGGCGATGGCCACGTCGAAGTTGAAGACACCGTCCTGGACCTGCTTGGCGAGATCGTCGGAGCCGACGATGTCGGCGCCGGCATCCGCCGCCTCGCGCGCCTTGTCGCCCTCGGCGAAGACGGCAACGCGGACGTCCTTGCCGAGGCCGTTCGGCAGGATGGTGGTACCGCGCACGATCTGATCGGCGTGGCGCACGTCCACACCGAGGCGGAAGTGCACCTCCACCGTCTCGTCGAACGTGGCCGTGTCGAAGCTCTTGATGAGCCGGACGGCCTCGAGGGGGCTGTACTGGCGGCCCTGCTCTACGGCGGCACGGGCGACACGATACTTGCGGCCATGAGCGGCCATCTCTTACCTCCTGTGGTGCTTGCGGCGCCCCTCGCGGGGCGCCTCCCACGCTTCTGCCCGGAGGACCGGGCGCTCTTCTGACCGGTCCCGCCGCCGGACTGCGGCGGCGGCTCAGCCGCGACGGTACCCGACCGCCGCGGATCAGTCGGTGATCTGCACGCCCATGCTGCGGGCGGTACCCTCGATGATCTTCATGGCCGCCTCGACGTCGTTGGCGTTGAGGTCGGGCATCTTCTGCTCGGCGATCTCCCTGACCTTGCTGCGTGGCAGCGTGCCGACCTTGCGGCGGTTGGGCTCGCCCGAGCCTTTGTCCACGCCGAGAGCCTCGCGGAGGAGCACGGCCGCCGGCGGCGTCTTGAGCACGAACGTGAACGAACGGTCTTCGTAGACGGTGATCTCGGCGGGGATGATGGTGCCGCTCTGCGCCTGGGTCTGCGCGTTGAACTGCTTGCAGAACTCCATGATGTTCACGCCGTGCTGACCCAGGGCAGGGCCGATCGGCGGCGCCGGGTTGGCGGCGCCCGCGGGGATCTGCAGTTTGATGACGGTCAGGACCTTCTTGGCCACGATGTCCTCGCTTCGTGTGCTGTGTTACGTCGTCCTTTTGACTTGATCGAAGGCGAGCTCGACCGGCGTCTCGCGGCCGAAGATCGAGACCATGACCTTGAGCTTCTGCTGGTCGTCGTTGACCTCGGAGACCTCGCCCGAGAAGTCGGAGAGGGGGCCTGAGATGACGCGGACCACCTCGCCGACCGTGAACTCGGCCTTGGCCTTGGGACGCTCGACGGCGGCCGTGTGGAGGATGCGGTTGATCTCCCCCGGCGAGAGAGCGACCGGCTCGTTGCGCGGGCCGACGAAGCCGGTGACTCCTGGCGTGTTCTTGACGAGCGACCACGTGTCGTCGGTGAGCTCCATCTTGACCAGCACGTAGCCGGGGAACACGCGGCGCTCCGTGGTGACCTTCTCCTTGTTCTCCTTGGTCTCCACCACCTGCTCCGTGGGCACCACGACGTCGATGATGCGCTCTTCCTGCCCCATCGACTTGATGCGGTGCTTGAGGTTGGTCATGACCTTGTTCTCATGACCCGAGTAGGTGTTGACCACGTACCACTTGAACACGTTGTCGTTCCCCTGCTGGCGCTAGGCGCCGATGAGCTTGAGCACCGCATCCACGATGCGTGAGAAGACGAAGTCGAGAGCTCCCGTGTAGGCGCTCGCGATGGCGACGGCCACGATGACCACGATAGTCGACTGGATGAGGTCTTTGCGCGTGGGCCAAGTGACCTTGGACATCTCCACGCGCACATCGCGGAAGAACTTGCGCAGGCCGCGCTTCTCTGCCTTTGCCCCAGCAGGCCGTGCGGCGTTGCGCGCCGGGCGCGTGCGCTTGGCAGCCGTGCGCGCGCGCGACCAGCGGCTGGGAGCTTTGACCTGCTCCTTGCCCTTGGCCAGCTCCTTGCCCTGGGGCCGCACCGAGCGCGCGGGCTCGTTGCCCTTGCTTGCGGGCCTGTTCTGCTTGCTCCTGCTGACAGCCTTGGCCACTTGCTCGACCTTACAGAGGGTTGGCAGGGCTGGAGGGACTCGAACCCCCGACCCCCGGTTTTGGAGACCGGTGCTCTACCAATTGAGCTACAGCCCTGCGGAAGACACAGGGGGCGCCGGCGGACGCCAAGCGCACCGGCGACCGCCGTGGGTCACCGCGTTTCCTTGTGGACGGTATGCGTCCCGCACCAGCGGCAGTACTTCTTGAGCTCGATGCGGTCCGGGTCGTTCTTCTTGTTCTTGTTGGTATGGTAGTTGCGCCGCTTGCACTCTTGGCAAGCGAGCGTGACCAGCTGGCGCACGCTTATCCTTTCGCCGGGAGCACGTTAGGATAGCAAGCGGGCCGCGCGATGGTCAACGCGCGTCCCGCCCGACGTTCCGGCGGGGCAGTATACCAGAGGGCTCGGCTGGCCGACAACGCGGCGGAAGCAGGGACGGGCAAGCGCGTGGACGATCGCGGCAGGGCCGACGACGAGCGCTGGGCGGCTGAGGGTCCGACGACCCCGCCGCCCGTTCCGTCGGACGTCCCGTCGGCACGGCCGGAAGAGCCGGGCTGGCGGCCGGGCCGGGTCCCCTGGGGTTGGCGCGAGACCATCCTGGGGATCCTCGTCGCCGCCGCTCCGGTGGTGCTCCTGACCCTTCTCTCACTGCTCTTGCCGTCGAGCGCCCAGGCGGCCAAGCCCACTACCGGCAGCGCCGTGTTCGGCGTCATCTTCACGCTGGTCATCGACTCGTGGTTCGTCTTCGCGGCATGGCTGTTCTCGCTGCGGGGACGCCGTCTCGGCTTCTCAGGATGGGGGTTCCGGCGCGTCGGCTCGACTATCCTCTGGGCGGTCCCGGCGGGGCTCGTCGGTACCTATGTCGCCGAGACCGTCTGGGCCTACCTGGCGAACCCGCAAGAGCAGGCTGTGCTCTCCGATTTCCCCCTCTCCACCAGCGGCTTGATCTTGCTCGCGCTGCTCGCTTGCGTCATCGCCCCCATCTTCGAGGAGGTCTTCTTCCGCGGCTTCGTCTTCCAGGGCTTCGCCCGGTCGTGGGGCCCCGTGTGGGGAGGCATCGTCTCGGCTACGCTGTTCGCGCTCAGCCACCAGCAGCTCGACATCTTCGTGCCGCTCGTCGCCCTGGGCCTGGCGCTCGCCTGGGTCTTCTATGCGACGCGCTCGCTCTGGGCCTGCATCACGCTCCACGCGGCCTTCAACGCCATCGCCGTGGCCGCCTGGTTCCTCGCCGGGTGACCCAAGTGGTGCAGGGCCGACCGCCCCGCACGGATGAGAAGCGCTGCGTTGACGCTCAGCTCAGCAGGCTCGGCTTGCGAAGCTCCCGGCAGTGGCAGCCGCCGTCGTCCGGCAGCGACGCCAACGCCGTCAGCAGGATGCGGCCGATCGTGTCTGCGTCTTCTTCGAAGATGCGCGAGAGCTCGTCGTGCGACCACTCGCGTACGACGCCCTCGGCGTAGTTGACGACGACGTAGATACCCGCGTAGCAGGCGCCGATGTCGCGCGCCAGCCACACCTCGGGGCAGAAGCTCTGGCCGATGATGTCGCCCAGGGTCCGCGCGAACCGCACTTCGGCCGGCGATTCGAAGCGCGGCCCCTCGGTGACGACGTAAGTGCCGCGCGTGAAGAGCCTGCGGCCGGGGGCGAGGCGGGCGGCGGCGTCGCGCAGGGTCGCCCGTCCCGCCGCGCAGACCGGCTCCCGCATGATCAGCAGGTGGTCGCCGACCACCATGCTGCCGCCGTCCCGATCCTTCGTCAGATCGACGAAGTCGTCGGGGATGAGCAGGTCGCCCGGATCCAGCAGGTGGTTGAGGCTGCCGACGCCCGCGTCTGAGAGGATGCGCCTCACCCCGGCGCGGTGCAGCACGCTGAAGACCTGCCGCGAGGCGCGGCCACGGGAAGCGCCGCGCCGCCAGCCGTGCAGGCGCACGTGAAGGGCGCGGCGCCCGTCTAGCTCGAAGAGGGTGAAGGGAGGGCTCTCGCCCCACGGCGTGTCGAACACGAGGTCCGCCTCGAGGGTGCGAGCTCCGGGGTGCAGGTGGCCAGGGAATGCGGCGGCCTGGGTGCCGCTGCCGCCGATGACAGCCAGGGTGGCCGCCGGTACGGCCGCCTCGGGCATGGGCTAGAAGCCCGCCAGGTTCGGGGTGACGCGCAGGGCGACCAGCTGCACGTGATCGCCGGCGTCGTTGGTGTACCGGCTGATGCCCTGCTGCACGCCGCGCGGAAGAGCGCGGATGCGGCCGATGACCGTCAACCCGGCGGCCACCTGGTCGCCGACGTGCACCTTCGCATCGGCGATGTGGGTGACCATCAGGCGAAGGGTGGGGTCGGCGGCCACCGTGATGTCGATCTCGCAGTCGAGATACCGGCCGAGCAGCTCGTAGAGCCGGACGGCCGTGACCTGCCCGTCCACCGGGCTGTAGACGGCCGTCCCGGGCACGCCGCCCACGTCGAGCCCGGAGGTGGACGACGAGTCAGCGGTGCCCCCGCCGTCCATGAGGTAGTACGTCAGCTGCTCCCCGGACTTCTGTGAGGCGTTGTCGCCCATCTGGTCGCCGACCGGAGACATCGCCACCGAGTTGGTGTTGTCGACGGGGTGGAAGGCGATGGCTGTGGTGGACTCGGGCCTCACGGGCAGCAGCAGGTCGACGCCCTCCAGGCGCGCCACGACGATGCGCTGCGCATCGGCTCGAGCAGGCGCGCCGAGGATCATGGTGGACGCCTTGGCGGGCACGGAGGCCGGCTGCTGGGACGGCAGGGCGTAGGCCGCGATCACGGCCAGGATGGCGATGAAAAGAGCGATTGCCGCCGCCGCCGCGCGACGGCGCGTGATGTGCCTGCGGCGAGCCGCGCGGGACGGCCCACGCCCTCCTGCAAGGCTGTGCATGGCTGACACTGTATACGCGCGGCCGCCGCAGCGGCAAGCCCGGCGGCCAACGCGGGGCCCGCGGGTCGCCGCCGGCCGTCGCCGAGCACTGCCGGATCGCCGGTGTTGCCCCCGCGGGCGAAGGTGCAGACTCGTGCATCGCAGAAGGTTTGCCGATAAAGTCACCACGGCCGGACGTCCGGGGAACGTCCGCACGTGCGACGACGGAAGGAAGGTGCTCTTGTGAGACGACTGTTGATCGGGATCGCCCTGGCCACGCTCGTCTGCTCAATCGTCTGCGGTCCGGCGCTGGCGTCGACCGTGAAGCTCTCCCCCACAGAGCAGCGCGTGCTCCAGCTCGTGAACTGCGAGCGGGCCAAGCGCGACCTGGCGCCCCTTCACGTGCAGTACAACCTGATGCGCGCCGCCCGTGTCCACAGCCGCACCATGGCCACGGTCCCCTTCTTCTCGCACGTCTCACCTTCAGGCCTCTCGCCCTGCGAGCGGGCCATCGCCTTCGGATACACGGTCGCCGGCTGCCGGAGCTGGAGCCTCGCGGAGAACATCGCCTGGGGCTACGGCAGCGCGTCCACAGCCGAACAGATCGTGCGCGGCTGGATGAACAGCCCGAGCCATCGGCGCAACATCCTCACCGCCGCCTTCCGCGACATCGGCATCGGCGTCGCCCAATCGACGCTCACGCCCGGCGGTCGCCGGGTGGCGCTGGCGCGCTACTTCACGATCGACCTGGCGCGCCGCATCCGCTAGAACCCGTAGTCGGTCACTGCCATCCAGACGGGCGGCGGAGTGTCCGTGCCGCCCGTTTCGTTCACGGCGGACAGTGGCGGCCGCTCGGCTTGCTAGGATGACTTCATGAGCAACGCCGTGACGACAGGCGCGCGACGCGCCCCGCATCTCGAGCCTGATCGCCCGTGAGCGGCAGCACGATCGAGCAGCGGCTACAAGCGCTGTTCGCGCCGGACGAGCGCGAGCAGGTGGTCTGGCTCACCCACGAGGCTGCGAGGGCGGCCGATGTCGTGGAGCCGCCCGCCAGTCTGGCGCCGGCCCTGCGCGAGGCGCTGGCCGCGCAGGGCATCGAGCGCCTCTACACTCACCAGCGCCGCGCCTTAGAGCTGCTGGTGGAACAGGGCGTCAACGCGGTCGTCGCCACCGGCACGGCCAGCGGCAAGTCGCTGTGCTTCGCGCTGCCGACGCTGCAGGCGTGCGCGCTCGATCCCCAGGCGAGGGCTCTCTACCTCTACCCGACCAAAGCCCTCGCCCAGGACCAGGCGCGCAAGCTGGCCGGGCTGCGGGCGCCGGGGACAGTGCCGGCCATCTACGACGGCGACACGCCACGCCAGCAGCGCCGCCAGATCAGGCAACGGGCCACCATCGTGCTCAGCAACCCCGACATGCTGCATCTCGGCATCCTGCCTGCCCACGAGCACTGGGCCGAGTTCTTCCATCACCTGCAGTACGTCGTCCTCGACGAGGCGCACGTCTACCGCGGGGTGTTCGGCTCGCACGTGGCCCAAGTCGTGCGGCGCCTGCGGCGGCTATGCGCCGCCTACGGCTCCTCGCCGCGCTTCGTGCTCGCCTCGGCCACCATCGCCGCGCCGCAAGAGTTCGCCGAGCGCCTCGTCGGGCTGCCCTTCACGCCCATCACCGACGACGGCGCGCCGCACCCGGAACGTACCGTCGTGCTCTGGAACCCGCCTTTGGAAGACCCCGACCTGGGCACGCGCCGCAGCGCCCTCGCCGAGGCCAGTTTCGTGCTGTCCGAGGCCGTGCTCGCCGGCGCCCGTGCCATCGGCTTCGCGCCCACCCGCAAGTCGGCGGAGCTCATCTACACGTACACGCGGCGACGCCTCGAGGAACGGGCGCGCGACCGGCGCAGCGCCGGCCCTCCCCCGGCCGAGCGCATCCAGCCGTACCGCGCCGGCTACACCCCCGAACAGCGGCGCGACATCGAGCGCCGCCTCTTCGATCACCAGCTCGACGCCGTGATCGCCACCAGCGCCCTGGAGCTCGGCATCGACGTCGGCTCGCTGGACCTGGCGCTGGTCACCGGCTTCCCGGGCACCATCACCAGCCTGCGCCAGCGCTGGGGCAGGGCCGGCCGCGCCGGCCGCAGCTGGGCGGT
>Ga0315282_10007972_pt1 | contig 17254 bp, 13 predicted proteins | sample YL17G07_20_MG_FD_203693 | JGI IMG/M metagenome (GOLD analysis project Ga0315282, IMG submission 203693) | Sediment microbial communities from Yellowstone Lake, YNP, Wyoming, USA - YL17G07_20 | ecosystem: Environmental > Aquatic > Freshwater > Lake > Sediment | place: USA: Wyoming | collected... | reverse complement strand
GCAGAAGGTGGAATGGAGAATAAGAAAATCCTCAAACGGCGATTGGCAATCCGCAGTCAGAAGAGCCCGGGGGTCGTCACGCTGATCACTGATTTTGGACTTCGGGGAGAGTACGTCGGGGCGATGAAGGGAGCCATTCTGAAAGTCAATCCCCGCTGCCAGGTTGTGGACATCACCCACCGGATCGGCCCGCAGGATGTTTTGGAGGCCTCCTTTGTACTGAAAAATACTTATCCGTTCTATCCTCCTGGAACGGTCCATACCGTGGTTATCGACCCCGGCGTGGGAACGCGGCGTCGGCCAATCGTCTTGAAAAAGGATGGGCATCTTTTTGTGGGACCGGACAACGGCGTCTTCACTTTGATCCTTTCCGCCGGGGGGCCGACTGAAGGGTATGAGTTGGCCCGCGGGGAATTTTTTCTCTCCCCTCTGAGCGATACCTTCCACGGAAGGGACATCTTTGCGCCCGTGGCCGGACATTTATCGCTCGGAATGGACCCGAAGGTTTTCGGGCCGCGCCTTCGCGATTTCGTACGGATAGAGTGGCCCCGGCCGAAGGTCAAGGGGAAAAAGCTGCTGGGCCGGGTTCTCTGGGATGATGCCTTTGGCAACCTGATCACGAATATTTCCCGGGAAGAATACGGACGCTTCATCGGGGATCGGCCTCTTCAGATAACGGGAAAAGGATGGCGAATCGATCGGGTCCATCGCACCTACGGCGAAGGGCAACCGGGGAAACCCCTGGCCCTTTTCGGGAGCGCAGGACTATTAGAAATTTCCGTGAATCGAGGATGCGCCAAGATGGCTCTGGGCCTGAAGCGAGGAGACCCGCTGACCATTACCCCGGTGTGATGACCAGGGGGGACAGCCGCTTCATTCTTCTGGCCATCTGGCTGATCCTTTTTCCCTTCCTCGCCTGGGCTCCCCCTTCTGCCCGGGCAGCCGGCTTGACTCCCGAAGAGGAGTTTGAAGGGGGGCTGGCCTTCTATAAGAAAAAAGATTTTGCCCGGGCTTTGGAATCCTTCCAGAAGTTCGAAAAAGAATATCCTTCCCACCCTTTCAGGCCGGATGCGCTCTTCATGCAGGGACAAGCCCTCCGAGCCCTCGATCAATGGGCTGAAGCGGGGCAAGTTTTTTCCCGGGCTGCCGGAGAGCACCCGCTCCTGTCGGATTACGCCCTATTTCACCAGGGAGAAGCTCTTCAAAAGACCGGGGAAAGGAAGGAAAGTTTAGAAATTTTCAAACGCTTCACCTCCCTACATCCCCAAAGCCCGCGGGTTCTACAAGCCAGCCTCAAAGTAGCTGAACTCCACCTTCAATCCGGCGAGTACCTCCAGGCTGTGGAGGTCTGCGAAAGCCTTCTGAAGAAGGGACTGAGGAAAGATTTTCCAGCCCGGGTCCTTTTTCTTTTAGGCCGGGCCAGGGAGAGTCTGGGGGAGTGGACCGAAGCGGCCAAAACATACCGGCAACTCTGGCTGCGGTATCCTCTCCACCCGCTATCCAAGGAGGCGAAGAGAATAGGGGATTCGCTGATCAGAGAGAAAAGTCTTCCCGTAGGGAAGGTTCCGCCGGAAGCGCTCTATCGAAGAGCTCTTCATTTTTACCGGGCCCATCTTCACGAACTGGCCCTGCGCGAGATGGAAGGACTCGAAGGGTTTTCTGCGAAGGCCTACCCGAAAAGTTACGCGGGTGAACCCTGGGTTGATGAACTTTACTTCCACCGGGGAATGAGCCTCTTTCGCCTGAAGCGATACCCGATGGCTGCTGAAGTTTTCGCCTTGATTGTCCGCCATAGCCGGAACGAAGAAACAACGGAGAAGTCTTTTTTCTGGCTGGCCAGAGCCCTTTTTCGTCAGGACCGGAAGGAAGAGGCTCTGAAGACCTTGTCGCGGCACCAAAAAAAATATCCCCGGGGGCCTTCCATGGACCAGGCCCTTTTTCTGAGGGCCAGGATCCATGAGGAACGCAAAGAGATCTCCCGGGCCGTTGCTTATTACCGCCAGATGGCTGAGGGGTTCTCTCATAGCAGCCTGCGGTTTCAGGCGATGTGGCAATCCGGCTGGCTCTTGTTCCGGGAGGGAAAAACCTCAGAAGCCATCCAGGCCTGGGATCACTTACAGGCCTTGGGGCCCAATTCCCCCTGGATGGAGAAGGCCCTTTACTGGAAGGGAAGGGCGCTGAAAGGATCGGGACGGGCTCCGGAAGCGGAAGAAATCTTTCAGCAACTCCTCAGGAATTTTCCCAACTCCTACTATGGAGTGCTGGCTGCGACCCCCGGGGGCATTCTGCTTTCCGGGAAAGAACCTCCTGCCATTCTGAATGAACGTTCCCTGGTTCCTTTTTCGGCGTTGAAATCCCAGGCCGAGGGGTGGAGGAACCTGCACTTGGAAAAGGGCAGGCTCCTCCTCCGGCTGGGGCTTCCTTCTGCGGCCATAGAGGAACTGGAGGCCGCCGAGGAAGAAGCAAAAACATTTGGGGAGACCACCCTGGAGATCTCCCGCCTCTACCGGGAGGCGGGAGAGTACCATCGGTCGACCTTTTTGGTTAGGAAGAACTTTACCTTAAAGCCCCTGGCCGATTTCCCCCCGGAAGATGGATTGAGTCTTTATCTGCTGGCCTATCCCTTGGGGAATGGAATATGGGTCAACCAATATGCCAAAGAGGGGAACGTAGACCCGGCCCTTCTCTGCGGGGTCATTTTGGAGGAAAGCCGTTTTAATGCCCAGGCTGTCTCCCCTGCCGGGGCCCGGGGATTGATGCAGGTTCTTCCCAGCACGGCAAAACAGATCGTCCAACAGATGCAAATTCAAACCTATTCTGAGGAGTTGCTCTTTGACCCCGGGCTAAACCTCCGTCTCGGGAGTTTTTACCTCGCCAGGCTCTTGGAGGAGTTTGGAGGGAGACCTACATTGGCCCTGGCGGCTTACAACGCTGGCCCCCATATGGTCCGAGAATGGATGGCCAGGGCTCCAGGGTCCAGGGACGATGAATTTGTGGAAAACATTCCTTACATGGAGACCCGCAATTACGTGATTCGGGTCATCAGCAGCGCCCGGATTTACCGGATGCTCTACGGCGGATCAAAGGACCTTAGCAGCCCCTGATGTTGACTTTCCTTCCACCCGTTACTTTTTTTCAAAAACCCGGCCAAACCCAGAATTGCCCATCGCGAAAGAGAGAACCTTCCTCTGCCGAAGGTCTTTTCGCAGACAGGGGTCTTCAGACAGCCATTTTCTGGTCGTGGCCGGCCAGATAATTGGTCGGGTTGACCGAATCCCAGGCTGCCCGCTTCATAGAAATGAGGTGAGAGATCGAGAAGGCATTTCGCAGAATGGCGGCCGCACCCTCCCAGCCGATCTGGGACCAGGCATAGCCTGTCTTATAGAGTTCGGTAAACTCCCGATAAAAATCGGCCAGCTTGAGCTTTGTGGGGAGAACGGCGTGGACATAGTCGAAAAGCTCGTAATTAGTAGTGACCAGTTTTTCCTTGACGCGGGCAAAGAGCTCGGTACCCGGTAAAGGAGTGAGAATGGTCAGGGAGGGGGAGTAGAGCTTCCGGTCGAGGATATACTGCCGCAGGCGGCGGAAGTCCTTCTCCTGGAAAGAGGGATCGATGATGAAAGCGGCGATGACCTCCATCCCATGGGCCCGGAGAATTTTCAGCGCTTCCTCGTTATTCTGGACAGAGTTGTGCTTGTTCAGCAGCTCGAGGTCCTCCTCATCGATTTTCTCGAACCCAATGTAAACCTTCCAGAACCCGGCCTTTCTCAGGAGAGGAATGACTTCCGGGTGCTGGACTATCGCATCGCTGCGCGCCTGGAACATGAAGCGCTTCTTAATCCGATCCTCGATGAGAAGCTGAGCGATGTGCTTGGCCCGGGGTACGCTGAGGAGAAAATTGTCATCCGCCAGAAAGATGAACTTATCTCGGATGGTTTTGATCTCCTCCAGGACGCGCTCCGGACTCTTCATCCGGCATTTGCCCTGGAAGAATTTCCAGACGCTGCAGAAATCGCAGCGGTAGGGGCATCCGCGGGCTGTCTCCATGATCGAGAAAGGTTTTTGGAACCCCAGGTAATAGTGCTGCCGGTAAAAATGGGTGAGGTGGCGCGCAGGGAGAGAGAGCTCGTCGAGATTGGCAATCAAGGGACGCTCGGGGGTGTAGTGAAGTCCCGAAGGATCGTTCAAGGCCAATCCGGGAATCGATCCCGGGTCCGCCCCGGCCTCCAAGGCCCGGATGAGATCCCGAGTCGTGATCTCTCCCTCGCCAATGACGACCCCATCAACAGACGGACAGGAAAAATCTTCGGGGGAAAGAGAAGCGTGGTGGCCTCCGATGAAGACGGGGACGTCTTTCCGCCAGCTTTTGATGACCGTAGTAATTTCCTGGGTCTGGTAGACATCAATGGTGAATGAACAGTTAATCCCGCAGAAATCCGGCTGAAACTCTCGCAGGACCCTGGGCAGGTCATTTTCCAGTCGCAAGTCCAAAATTTTGATCTGGTGCTCGGGGAGGCTGCCAGCAATCGCTTCCAGGCCTAAAGGTTCGACGACAGCCAGGCTCCGGAAGCCAAGTCCCCGCTCCTGGGAGGGCTGAATGAGCAGAATTTTCATATGATCATTTCCTCAAGAAAGAGATTTCATAAAAAAGAGTGGCATGAAAAAGGTCCCCTGTAATAGCTCCCTATTACAAGGGACCTCACTCCAATTGGCGGGGTCGACGAGATTCGAACTCGCGTCCTCCGGCGTGACAGGCCGGCGTTATAGACCAGCTTAACTACGACCCCGGTAGGCGGAACAGGGATTGAACCTGTGACCTCCCGCGTGTAAGGCGGGCGCTCTTCCAGCTGAGCTATCCGCCCGAAAGATTAGATACTTTCCCTGAAGAAGCTCAGGGCTTCCCCGCAAGCCACGGTAAAGTTCCCCCCTGTTGCGCCCCTGGCGTTCATCTTTCGATTTTGGTCGCGCCCTCGTGCTTTGCTACCCCTGGAGGGAGCAATGCAGCAATTTTTATTATCTACCAACTTGATTTTTCTTTGTCAAGAGAATTTTGAGAATTTTCAGGGATTTCTTGCCAGTAGGAGGGCTGGGCCCATCAGGCAGACTCGGCCTTCTTTTCATAGAGGACAATGGGCTTTTCTTTATTGACGATAGTTTCCTCGCTGATGATGCACTCTTTAATGTTGGTCTGGGAAGGCAGGTCGTACATGATGTCGAGCATGATGGATTCCAGGATCGAACGCAGCCCCCGGGCTCCGGATTTGCGTTTTAGCGCTTCCCGGGCGATGGCCACAAGGGCCCCATCGGTGAAGCGGAGTTTGACTTTCTCGAACTCGAAGAGCTTCTGGTACTGCCTGATCAGGGCATTCTTCGGCTCCCGCAGGATGGAGACTAAGGCCGCTTCGTCCAAATCGTCCAGGGTGGCGACGACCGGAAGACGGCCGATGAATTCCGGGATGAACCCGAACTTGAGCAGGTCCTCGGGCTGAACCGCCGAGAACAATTCCCCCAGGCGTCTTTCCAATTGGCTTTTGATGTCCGCGCCGAAACCCATGGCCTTGGTGCCGATGCGCTGCTCGATGATCCTCTCCAGGCCGACGAAAGCCCCGCCGCAGATGAAGAGGATGTTGCTCGTATCCACCTTGATGAAATCCTGCTGGGGATGCTTCCGTCCCCCTTTGGGGGGAACACTGGCCACGGTTCCTTCGATAATTTTCAGCAGGGCCTGCTGTACGCCCTCGCCGGAGACGTCCCGGGTGATCGAAGGGTTTTCCGATTTGCGGGAGATTTTGTCGATCTCATCGATATAGATGATTCCCCGCTGGGTTTTTTCGACGTTGTAATCCGCAGCCTGGAGCAAGCTAAGGATGATATTCTCCACGTCTTCCCCGACGTACCCGGCTTCCGTCAGGGTGGTGGCATCGGCGATGGTGAAGGGGACGTTGAGGATGCGGGCCAGAGTCTGGGCCAGGAGGGTCTTGCCCGAGCCTGTAGGACCGATGAGGAGAATGTTGGCTTTTTGCAGCTCAACTCCGTCGAGCTCCAGTCGAGAGTCGATCCGTTTATAATGGTTGTGGACAGCCACGGCCAGGACCTTCTTGGCCCGCTCCTGTCCGATGACGTATTGGTCGAGAATGCTTTTGATCTCGGTGGGCTTGGGGACAGACAATTTTCGAAGGGCGGCTTCCTCTTTCTCTACCTCCTCCGCGATGATGTCATTGCAGAGAGCAACACATTCGTCGCAGATGTAAACAGCCGGGCCGGCGATCAGCTTCTTCACTTCTTCCTGGCTCTTGCCGCAGAAGGAGCAGAAAAGGGTGCCCATCCGCTCTTGTCCTTTTCGATCCCCCATGGAAAGACTTTCCTGGATCAGTCGCTTTTAGGCGTTTTCTTCTTGAAGATGACCTCGTCGATCAACCCGTACTCTTTGGCCTGTGCGCCATCCATAAAAAAATCCCGGTCTGAGTCCTTTTCGATCTTCTCCATAGACTGCCGGGTGTGCAAAGCCAGAATCTGGTTGATCTCATCCCGCATCCGCAGGATCTCTTTCGAATGAATGGCCACGTCTGCAGCCTGCCCCTGGAACCCGCCCATGAGCTGATGGATGAGAATGCGGGAATGGGGCAGGGCGAAACGTTTCCCAGGGTCGCCAGCGGCCAGCAGAACCGCCGCCATACTGGCCGCCTGGCCCATACAGAGAGTGGAGATTTTGGGTTTGATGTACTGCATTGTATCATAGATGGCCAAACCCGACGTTACCATTCCACCCGGCGAGTTGAGGTAAAGGTGGATGTCTTTATCCGGGTCGTCGGCCTCCAGGAAGAGAAGCTGGGCAATCACCAAGTTGGCCACGTGGTCGTCGATGGGTGTGCCGATGAAGATGATCCGGTCCTTGAGAAGACGGGAGTATATGTCGTAGGCCCGTTCTCCACGGGAGGTCTGCTCCACAACAACGGGAATGAGGGTCATCGGGATTCCTCCAAGCCAGTGCCCTGGGTCGGCTCTGTGGAAGGGCTTGCCTCCCCTTTGATTGCTGCCTTGCCCAGAAGGAAGTCGAGGGTTTTTTCCTCCCGCATCTGCGCGCGGAGGTCTTCCAGCAGACCCTTCTGGCTATAATGATTCTTCACGGCTTCCGGGCGCTGATTGAGCTGGACGGCAATCTGGGAGATCTTCGCATCCAGCTCCTCCTGGCTGACCGAGAGTTTCTCCACCTCAGCAATCTTCTCCAGGATCAGACTGCCACGCACTTCCTTCTCGGCCGTTATCATGAAAGATTGACGGAGTTTTTCCTGGTCCTGATTGGCATCGACGAGCTTCATCCCCTGCTGAGCCAGGCGTTGCTCGGTCCTGGCCATCAAGGTTTGCACCCGCTGCTGGATCAGGCTTTGGGGGACCGGGAACCCCCCCTTTTCCACCAGGGCGGTAAGGAGCTTCTCCTTGGCCGCCTGATCGGCCCGGGTCTGCTTCTGCTCCTTGACCCTCTTGCGCAGGTGGGTTTTGAGTTCTTCGAGGGTGCTGTATTCCCCCACATCTTTAGCAAATTCATCGTCCAGGGAGGGAAGGATCTTTTCTTTGATCTCCTTGACCTGCAAGCGTACTTTGATCTCCTGGCCGGCCAGTTCTTTCTTGACATAAGTTTCGGGCAGTGTAATGGAAGTAACCTTCTCCTCGCCAGCGGAGAGGCCGATCAATTGCAGGTCCAGGTCCCCGACCAGCGTTTTCGACCCTACTTCCACAAGGTGGTCGTTGGCCTTCCATCCCTCCAAAGGCTTACCGGAAAGGCTCCCCTCGAAATCGAAAATAACCAAGTCCTTTTCCTGGACGGGGCGCTTGACTTCCAGGGATTTCAACTGGGCATGGGTTTCCTGCAGAATCTTCAGCTGGGCCTCCACCTCTTCCTCGGAAACGCTGACGGCTTCCCTCTCTACCTCTATCCCCAGGTAGCCGTCCATGAGGACCTCAGGTTTAATCTCCACCGTCATCGTGTACTTAAATTCCTTCCCGGACTCAAAGAAGCGTTCCGTTATCGTGGGGGCAGCGACGGGTGTAAGATGATTTTCCTCCACCGCTCTCTCAAAAGATTCCATCATCAGTTTGGAGAGCACCTCTTCCTCAACCTGGTTTTTATAATGGCGCTCCAGAATCGAACGGGGAACCTTGCCGGGTCGAAATCCTTTGAATTTCACACGGCGGTTCAATGACCGGTAGGAAGATTCCATCTCCTGGGAGACCACCTCACCGGGAATTTCGAAAAGGATTTTTCTTTCGACGGGGCTGGTGTTTTCGATTTGCACCTTCATTCGCACCTCGTTCAGCAGAACAGAATTCTCACGGTCAAATTTTATGGGGAAAAGAAAAGATAGAGATCAAAGGTTCTCTCCTTCATCTCCCACCCCTGGCAAGAACTCTATAAAACCATCTATAAAATAACAAAAATCGATCAGAAAGTCAAGCTGAAAGCCGTTTTCGCCCACACCCAGTGTTCATGGGAATTGGGAAGCCCGGGTGCATCAATTGATCGAGAGAAATCCTGATAGCTATTGCTATGATTGCGTTTCAACGCCATTGTGAAGGTGTATCTGGATACCACTTTTGGAGACCTTCGGCATCCGTCACTCCGGGCTTGACCAAGCCTGCCCCGTACTTGATACGGGGGAATCCAGGATTTCTTTCTGGATTCCCGCTTTCGCGGGAATGACCAACCTGATCCATTCGAATATTTATGCAGCGTTTGGGTAAGGCTGCCCCCGCCGTTATGTCCCGCCATCGGCGGGAGTCAGTGTTCCCCGCCTGTTGCTGGCCAACCTCTGCCAATTCCTAACAAAAATTTAAAAATGAAGCGGGGCTCTATTCGCTTATTGATCGCAGGGTTGAAGGATGCTATCATTTTCCCGGAGAAGCGGATGGCCCTGAGAGAAGAAGAATGTCTCAAGCTATTGGAGCAACACAACGTCCCCGAGCACATCATCGAGCATAGCCGGGTTGTCCACCGCTTAGCCCTTTCCCTTTGCCGGGCCCTCAATGGCAACGGGGAGAAATTGGATTGCACCCGGGTAGCAGCCGGGTCTCTGCTGCATGACATTGCCAAGATGGAGAGCCTGGGTACAGGGGAAAACCATTCCCGGGCCGGGGCAGCCCTCCTTTCTCGTTTAGGGTTTCCAGCGGTTGCCGAGATCGTGCGCCAACATGTGGTCCTGGACGGTGGAATCCCCCAAGGGCAGATCACGGAATCAGAACTGGTTCACTACGCCGATAAGCGCGTACTGCATACGAGGGTTGTCTCACTGAGGGAGCGATTCAGGGACCTCAAGGAAAGGTACGAGAAAAGTCCCGAAGCCCTGAGCTGGCTGGAAAATTTGGAAGACCAGAGCTTTAAGCTGGAGGAACGCATCTTCCAGCGACTGCCGATCAAACCAGAATTCCTGGACTCGTTCAGTTCTTTAGAGGGTTCCTGAAAAAATTGACCTTTTCCCGCTGAGGATATTTTCTTCGCCCCACAATTACCCGGGAAAATATCATTTGCGTTCGACGGCTCTCTTTCCAGTTTCTTAGTATGCTTTTCTGAAGGGGCCTCCGGACTGGCCAGGAGGCGGATGAAGGTTGATGAGTTCATGGAAGAAAGAGAGCCATGCAAATTCTCCGTCATCATCCCCGTCTTGCATGAGGCCAGCCGGATCAATTCTCTGATCGATCACCTTTACAAACAAAAGTCGGAGGAGCCGTATGAGATCATCGTCGTGGAGGGGGATCCCCGTCGAGAGACGCTCCGGGCTATAAAATCGAATCATGTAACCGCCATAATGGGGGAGCAAGGGCGGGCCAGGCAGATGAATGCCGGCGCGGCCGTGGCCCACGGGGAAATCCTGATTTTCCTCCACGCGGACACGCAATTGCCGCCGGGCGCCCTGGGGCAGGTCAGGGCGGCAATGGAAGGAAAGCGATACGTGGGGGGGGCTTTTGATTTAGGCATAAAGTCAGACCGGCCCATTTTCAGACTGATCTCCGACCTTGCTTCTTGGCGGTCTCGTTTCACCCGTATCCCTTACGGGGATCAGGCGATTTTTATCCGCAAAGATTATTTTCGAAACATTGGCGGCTATCGGGAGATCCCTTTGATGGAGGACGTGGAACTCATGCGGCGGATCAAAAAAAGAGGGGACCCCATCTGTATCCTTTCCCATCGGGTGAGCACCTCTCCCCGCCGCTGGGAAAAAGAAGGGATCGTTTGCTGTACGCTGCGGAACTGGATTCTATCCAGTCTGTATTTTTGGGGCGTTCCTCCGGATAAATTAGCTTTATTCTACCACCATGGTCACAGGGCCTATGATCGATGAGCCCTGCAAGGGTTTCCCCTGGAGAATCCCTCCCCGGGGAAACGCCGGGGACAAAGAAAAACGCGGAAGATCGGGCAAGGGATATCCAGATCACCGACACCCATTCTGAGAGGGGATGACCTGTGTCAGAGACACCCAAGGTGATGCCCGAGGACCGGCACAATGTCCTGCTCGTTTCCAATGTTCATCCTCCTGGCTGGGAAAATCCTGACCCAGCGCCGCTGTACAACCTTGTCGTAATCGGGGCAGGTACGGCGGGATTGGTCAGTGCTGCGGGGGCGGCGGGACTGGGGGCAAAGGTTGCCCTCGTGGAGAGACACCTCCTGGGAGGCGACTGCCTCAACGTGGGATGTGTCCCCTCAAAATGTCTGATCCGTTCTTCCCGGGTTTATGCTGACCTGCGAGAGGCCAGCCGGTTTGGCGTGCGGGTCCCGGAAGCCACGGAAGTGGATTTTCCCGCTGTCATGGAGCGCATGAGAGGCCTGCGAGCCCTCATCAGCCATCATGATTCAGTTAGAAGATTCCAGGGATTGGGAGTGGATGTTTTTTTGGGGGAGGGGCGCTTTTGCGGCCCCGACACGGTGGAAGTTGATGAGAAGGCCCTGCGCTTCAAAAGGGCGGTCATTGCCACCGGCACCCGGCCCGTCGAACCATCCATCGCCGGGCTGGCCGGGGCTGGTTACCTGACGAATGAGACCGTCTTTTCCCTAACGGAGCGTCCCCGGCGGCTGGCCGTCATCGGGGGAGGCCCCATTGGCTGCGAATTAGCCCAGGCTTTCCAGCGTTTGGGATCTGCGGTCATTCTTTTCCACAGTGCTTCCCATATCCTCAACCGCGAGGACAGCGAAGCCGCGGAAATTCTCCAGCAAGCTTTTCTCCGCGACGGCGTCCGTCTGATCCTCAATTGTAAAGTCAAAGGGGTTGAAAAAGTAGAGGGGGATAAAGTCATTCGTTTTGAATGTCAGGGGAAAGAGCAAGCGGTGGCGGTTGATGAGATTCTGGTGGGGGTCGGGCGGGCTCCCAATGTGGAGGGCCTGAACCTCGAGGCGGCCGGCGTCCAGTACGACAAGAGAGACGGAGTGGCGGTGAATGATTGGCTGCAGACAACCCATCCCTCCATCTACGCTGCCGGGGATATCTGTATGCAATACAAATTTACCCATACGGCCGAGGCAGCGGCCCGCATCGTAGTCCAGAATGCTCTCTTCTTTCGGCAGAAGAAATTGAGTGCGCTCACTATTCCCTGGTGCACATATACCGACCCGGAAATCGCCCATGTGGGGATGTATGAAAGAGATGCCATGGGAAAAGGGATCCAAACGGACACCTTTATGAGGCCTTTCAAAGAGGTGGACCGGGCCCTCGCGGACGGCGAAGAAGAGGGATTTGTCAAAGTCCATGTCAGGAAAGGGTCGGATAAGATACTGGGCGCCACCATCGTCGCCCGCCATGCCGGGGAGATGATCAGCGAGATCACCCTGGCTATGGTCGGGAAAATCGGACTGAGAACCCTTTCCGGGGTCATCCATCCGTATCCCACCCAGGCGGAGGCAATCAAGCAGGCTGCCGATGCTTATAACCGAAGTCGTTTGACGCCTCTGTTGAAAAAAGCTTTCAGCTTTTGGATGGGCTGGAAACGTTGACTCACATTCAGGGGCGGTTGTTTTATGAGGGTCATGCATTCCATCCAGCCGAAAAAACTTCCGGCGTGGCCTTCCATGCTACAAATACATTTTGGACGTTTCCTATTTAAGGGTGTTGAAAAAGTCGGCTTTTCGCCGCTCAGGATATTTTTTTCGCGCGCAAAGCCTCCTTTTTCAGTTTTTCAGCAACCTTTTAGGAGTCCTGCGTTTCGCGGGACTGCGATCCCGCCTTTGGCGGGACTGGAAGCCGCTCTTACCGGGAACGATAATATTATAAAGTGTCGCTGTAATATTAAGCCGCCCGGCACATGGAGGACAGAAGGTTGGGCTTAAATAAATTGAATGGCCATCGGGAACCCGTGGATATTGTCATTGCCAACGGGATTGTCCTGACAATGGATTCCGGCAAGACAGTCCTGGAGGGAGGCAGCGTTGTGATCCAGGGGGGGGCGATTATCGCCGTAAAACCGGGGGAGGTCCTGGAAGGAAGGTTCCAGGCCAGAGAAACAATCGAGGCCGCGGGTAAAATCGTGATGCCCGGTTTGGTCAATACCCATACCCATGCAGCCATGACCCTCTTCCGCGGCCTGGCGGATGATCTGCCCCTGCAGGAGTGGCTGGAAGGGCATATCTGGCCTTCAGAAGCCAAGCACATGAGCGCGGAGGCGGTTCGGCTCGGGACTCAACTGGCCATTGCCGAGATGATTCGAGCGGGGACCACCACATTTAATGATATGTACTTGTTCGAGGAGGAAGTGGCCGAAATGGCCCGTCAGGCTGGCATTCGGGCTGTGGTAGGGGAAGGCCTGCTTGATTTCCCTACCCCAAACCATCAAACCCCTCAAGAGGGTTTGCAGTACGCCGAAAGGCTCATCGAAAAATGGCGCCATGACCCCTTCGTCACGGTCGCGGTGGCTCCCCACTCCTGCTACGCCTGTTCCCCCGATATATTGAAAGCTGCCAGGGCTCTTGCCGACCGGCATCGGGTTCCTTTGCACATTCATTTATCGGAGACCAAGGAGGAGGTGGCGGAGATACGGGGGAAATACGGCTTCACACCAGTTGCCCATCTAGAGAATCTGGGTGTCTTGGGGGGGACGGTAGTAGCCGCTCATTGCATTCATCTCACAGAAGAAGATATGGATTTGATTGTCCGCCGCCGGGTAGGCGTGGCCCACAATCCAGAGAGTGATATGAAGCTGGCCAGCGGGGTTGCTCCGATCCCGGCTTTGCTGGCCGCCGGGGCCAGAGTAGGATTGGGTACAGATGGAGCGGCGAGCAATAATGATCTGGACATGTTCGGCGAGATGGATACGGCGGCCAAGATCCATAAGGTTTTCCTCCGGGACCCAACTGTGATGGATGCCCCCGGGGTGATGGAAATGGCGACGATGGGGGGGGCAAGAGTCCTGGGAATGGAAGGGCGGATCGGTTCCCTGGAGAAGGGGAAACGAGCGGATGTGATTATTCTTGACCTGAATAGGCCCCACCTGGTCCCTCTCTATCATCCTTACTCCCAGGTCGTATATGCTGCCGGCAGGGAGGATGTGGAGACGGTTATCGTTGAAGGAAGGGTCGTGATGAGGGGACGGAAACTTCTCACGATCGAAGAGGAGAAAGTCATCCGGGAAGTACGTGCCTGGGCCGGGCGAATCCGGACGAATTCTTAAATCAGGGGAAGGCGTTTCCATGGCCCGAAAATATTGCGTGAATCTCCGGACGAAACATGGTAATTTTCTGCCAATGTCCGGATAATTTTTTTCAGGCCTTACAGCCGGGAGGACAGGCTTTGTATAAGAAATTCAGTCAGAAAGGAGTCTATCATGAAGAAAGAAATAAACCTAATTCTCTGGGTATTTCTTTCTCTCCTCTTGCTAAATTTTCAGCCACGGAATGCCCAGGGGGGAGAATCCCCATTCACGAGCTCCACGTGGTCTCGCGGCGGACTGGAGGTCGCGGATTCCAAAAAAGTGATGGTCTTGGTGGATGACTTGAATGAACAGGCTAAAAAAATCGGCCTGCAAGCAGGAAAGATAAAAACGCAGTGCGAGTCGCGGCTGAAACAGGCCGGACTTGAGGCCTCTTCCTATAAGCCGGAAAACCTGAACATTAACGTCAATGTGATCCGTTATGCCTTTACCATCGCGGTGGAATTCCACCGGCCGGTTCTGTTCGAGGTGGGAGAGGCCTGGTATAAGAAGAGAGCCGTGACTTGGTGCACAGGGGTCACGGGAACGCACAAGGGGAATCCGGAATACATCCTGCAAGCCCTTGACGGCCTCTTGGATCAGTTCTTGAAGGAATATCTGGAAGCGAACCTGCGGTAAAGAAAAGAAACGGGGGAGGCAAAATGTTGCCCCGGAGGGAGTGGAAGGGAATATCCAAATGGGAACTGGATACTCCCTGTCTGGTGGTGGCGGAGGACATTCTCGCCCAAAATATCCGGACCATGCAAGCGTATGCGCTGGCCTACGGAAAGCAGCTGCGCCCCCACGCCAAGACCCACAAGTGCTCGCATATTGCCAGGATGCAGGCGGAAGCGGGATGCACGGGAATCTGTGTTGCCAAGGTCTCGGAGGCCGAAGTTCTCGTGGAGAAGGGGTTTCGGGGCGTCCTGATTACTTCTCCCGTTGTCACCCAGTCCAAGATCGAACGACTGATGGAATGTTTGTCCCGGGATCACGGGCTCATGGTGATAGTTGACAACCCGGGCAACGCCGAAAGGTTGAATGAAGCAGCCAAGGCCCGGGCTCTGGTTCTGAATGTGCTCGTGGACCTGGACCCGGGAATGGGCCGGACGGGCGTATCCTTCGCTGAGGGAATGGGGATGGGAGAGTTGATCGAGCGTCTCCCTTACCTGCGTTTGCGGGGCATCCAGTGCTATGCCGGCCATGTTCAACATATCTCCTCATTCGAGGAACGGAATCAAAAGTCACTGGATTGGATGGAGCGGGCGGCTGAGGTTGTGCGGCAATTTCGTCAAGCCGGGTTGCCCTGTGATATTTTCACCGGGACCGGCACCGGGACCTATGAAATTGATTGCCGGGTGGCGGAGCTCACGGACCTGCAGGTGGGTTCCTATACCCTGATGGATGCTGAGTACTTGAACATTGGTTCCTCCCAGGATCCTTCTCAATTCAGCCGGTTCCCACCGGCCTTGACCCTTCTTACCACCGTGATCAGTACGAATCGCCCCGGTTTCGTCACTGTCGATGCCGGCTTGAAAGCCCTCTATCACCACGGGGGAATTCCTTACGTTTTACGCCCCCCCGATGCCGGTCTCCAGTACGAGTGGTGGGGGGATGAGCACGGCAGAATCGTGTTGTTAGATTCAGGCAAAAGACCTGAGGTCGGGGATGTCCTTGAATTGGTTGTTTCCCATTGCGACCCGACGGTCAACCTCTTCGATGTATTCTACTTCACAAAGAATGAGACCGTTACAGAGGTGTGGCCGATTGATATGCGCGGAAAATGCCAGTGATATTCAGGAAGGTATGGAACAGGCCCTGTGCCCGGGCGAGCCGCTTTGCTTTCGTTCAAAGGGGGGATAGCTTCTATTCCAGGCCGGATGTTTCCCTGGAGGGGTCACATAACCGCAATTTAATTTAATGGACGGGAGGTTGGAGGTTCTATGGATCTACTGCAAGCCATCCAGGAGAGAAGGAGCGTCAGGAAGTTCAAGCCGGACCAGCTTCCCCGAGCTGTTCTTGAAGAAATTCTGCAATCCGCCCTTCGGGCTCCTTCGGCAATCAACACCCAGCCGTGGGAGTGCTGGGTGGTGGGAGGAGAGACTCTTCAGCAGTTGGGCCGGGCGCTGTATGAAGAGGGGTTGAATGGAAAACCCTCCCGCGCAGATTTCAAGCTTCCGGAGACGTGGGAAGAACCTTACATGAAACGGATGCGTGATAACGGCAAGCGACTCTTTGGGCTGTTGGGCATCGACCGTCAGGACAGGGAGAAGAGGAACGCCTTTGCCCTCTCCATGCATAAATTCTTCGATGCTCCCCAGGTGATCTTTCTTGCTCTCGACGCCAGCCTGGGAGATTATTCGCTTTTCGATTGCGGCTGTTTTATCCAGAGTATATGCCTCCTGGCTACGGCAAGGGGTCTGGGGACCTGTATCCAGCATTCGGGCATCCACTACCCGGATATCATCCGGAAATATGTGCCCATCCCCGAAGGAAAGAAACTCCTCGTGGCGATTGCCATCGGCCATCCGGATGAGCAGGCCGCGGTCAATCAGTTTCGCAGCAACCGGGAGCCCCTTGAAAAAGTCGTTCACTGGGAAGACCTGGGCTAACCCCTGAGGCTTCGTGCCGACTTGCCTGAATTGGCATCCTGACATTATGCGCTTCCCGTGCCGGGGGCCAGTCCCCCCTGATGCGGGATTGGCCTCATGAGGCGCTGAGCTTCCAGCGAGGGAGCGGGGAAATTCATCCCGTTATCAAACTCTTGGGAGAGAAGAGGGAATCAAAAGGAGGATTTTATGGCCAAAGAAATCGGATTCATCGGCCTGGGGGCCATGGGCAAACCCATGGCTTTGAACCTGGCCCGGAAGGGATTTCCTCTCCGGGTTTACGACATCGTTAAGGAGAAAATGGACCCTCTGGTCGCCCGGGGAGCTAAGGCCTGCGGGTCTCCCCGGGAGGTTGCCGGGACCTGCCCCGTGCTCATCACCATCCTTCCAGCCCCGGAGGACGTGCGCCTCGCTGTTCTCGGGAAAGAGGGTGTGATCGAAGGAATTCAGCCCGGGTCCACCCTGATCGAAATGAGCACGATCGACCCCATCACGAGCCGGGAGGTAGGCGAAGCCCTGGCTGCTAAGGGAGGCAGGATGCTGGATGCTCCCGTGGCCCGGGGGGTGCCGGCAGCCGAAGCCGGGACTTTAAGCCTCTTCGTGGGGGGTGAAAAGGAAGTCTATGAAGAATGCCTGGAAATTATGCAAGCCATGGGCACGGACATTTTCCACGTCGGAGGGGCAGGGTGCGGCCATGTCGTGAAAATGATCAACAACCTGATTTTAGGCGGGACCGTCGCCCTTCTGTCCGAATCCCTCGTCTTGGGAGTAAAGGCAGGAGTAAAACCCGACCGGCTGTATGAAGCCCTCTGCGAAGGGTCCGCTGCCAGCTTCGCCCTGAAAAACCATGTCGGGAATTCGGTCTTGAAAGGAGTCTTTGAAGAGGGGCGTTTCCCGGTTGACTACATGATGAAGGACTTAAGCCTGGCCATGGAAACGGGCAAGCGTTTGCATGTCCCCCTTCCGTTGGGGGCCCTGGC
>Ga0315282_10007971_pt1 | contig 17254 bp, 14 predicted proteins | sample YL17G07_20_MG_FD_203693 | JGI IMG/M metagenome (GOLD analysis project Ga0315282, IMG submission 203693) | Sediment microbial communities from Yellowstone Lake, YNP, Wyoming, USA - YL17G07_20 | ecosystem: Environmental > Aquatic > Freshwater > Lake > Sediment | place: USA: Wyoming | collected... | reverse complement strand
ATGGATGAGATGCGGTCGCTGAAGATCGGATCGATCTTCCTCCCATGAGTATTTGAATTTGGTCGATTCGAGATATCCATCGGTTCAGCTTCTGCCCAATCTCTCAAGCTCAGTCGCCACATACGCGAGCTCTAGCTTCTCAAGTGTCTCACGAGTCGGTATGCCTGTCATCTTATTCCAGCCACGTTCAGCGTAGTACTCATCCAGCATCGATTCCTGCTCGAACGTAGTTCCCTTGCTCGGCCCTTCTGGAAGTTCCTCTACTCTGAACCTCGGTGGAAGCGTATCATCCCGTCTTCCGATCCCTTCTCGGGCATTGAAAGCTCGCTCAATATTGATGATTCTCTCTCCGACGCGACGCACTTCTGAGCCGGACATCTCAAGGCCGGTGGCGGCCTCGATGATCTCCGCTGCTCTATCGAATGGCAGTATCGACATGTTCTGCATGATGTTCTTGCATGGCTCAAGAGCGTCAATGACTGCGCACCAGTCTTCAAAATAGGAGACAAGTTTTCCTTTTCCTCTGTGCGCCAGTCTGAGAGTTGCTTCTGGAACACCGAACATCTCTGCGCCCTTTCTTGGATCATCGCTCAGCTCTATGAAAGGCTCACTCCTGAGATGGTCTCCGCCTCTGCTCGCCACGGCGTAGCCCAAGCCGAAGCCTTTGAGTCCTCGCGGATCAGCCATGATTATGTCGAGTCCCTTTACCTGCATTGTCAGATCCATACCCCTACCTATTTTTCTGGCAGCTTCTCTGGAGCCATCCGCGAGGATGTCGCCGAACCCTTCTCGACGCGCTATCTTCTCGATCAGTGTCAGAATTGTATCTCCATTCCCCCATGTTAGGTCTAGTCCATCTGCCTCATCCCTTTTCAGTAGGCCTTTTTCGTGGAGCTCCATCGCCCATGAGATGCATTCACCCGTGGTGAGAGCGTCAAGTCCAAGCCTGTTGCACATGTCATTTGCCCTCAAGGCAACATCCAAATCCTTGTTTCCAACGCGTGACGAGAACGAGCCGAGGGCTTCGTACTCAGGTCCCTCTCCGAAAAGGCCAGCAAACCTTCCATGCCTAATTACGAAGAAGCGACTGCATGGTATAGTGCATGCAAAGCATCCCCTTGTCTTCACGTTGTACTCTTCGGCGAGTTTCTCGCCACTAACCTCCCGGGCGTTCTCAAAGATACCTGATGTGTAGTGACGCGTCGGCAGGAAACCGGCCGCATTCGCCATCATCAAAATTCTGGTAGTTCCCATCCGCCTGCGAGGCCAGTACTGCTCATGCTCGTAGATCTCTGCCTCGATCTCTTCCACTAAGCGTTCAAACTTGTCAGGATGAGCTACTTTCACCGAGCCAGTTCCCCTGACCGCTATCGCCTTCACTCCTTTCGACGCCATGACAGTGCCCATGCCAGTTCGGGCTGCCGCTCTCATCAAATTGGCAAAAATGCCAGCGTATCTAACACCTTTCTCGGCCGCTGGACCTACAATTGCAGTCTGAACTTTTCTCTCGGAGAGATCGGCTTTGATCATTTCATCCGTCTCGTAGACATCTTTTCCCAGCAGATGGGAGGAATCTTTGAACTCCACCTCTCTGTCGTTGATGAATATGTAGATCGGTTCTCTGCTCCTTCCCATGAGAACCACTTGATCATATCCTGCGAACTTCAGCTCTGACGCAAAATGGCCACCGGCGTTGCTATCTCCCAGTATGCCCGTGAGTGGCGACTTTGCGGAGACATTGAACCTGGAAGCTGTTGGGAACATCGTTCCAACGAGCGGGCCAGTCGAGAACATGAGCATGTTGTCGATCCCGAGAGGATCCGTCGAAGTCTTCACTTCGTCGTAGAGCCTCTTCGAGTTGAACCCTCTTCCGCCCAAGAAGGAAGCGGCTAGATCTCGCTCCAATTCCTCTACATAGGCCCTCTTACTTGTCAGATCTATTCGAAGCACTCTGCCAGCATATCCGCATAGCTCAGCCAATAATCCCCCACTTCCTCAGGAGCCTTCTGGACTCCAACTCTGGACGAGAGAACTCCGCTTCGGAATCTACGAAAGAAATAGCATTCGTGGGACATCTACTAACGCAGATAGGCTCTCCTCCGCATAGATCACATACCAAGGGTCTGGAAGATTCATCCAGTTCTAGTGCTTCGAATGTACACGCATCCTTGCAGGAACCACATCCCGTGCATGCATCCTTATTCAACTGAATTATGCCAACCTCAGTCCTACTCAAAGCACCAACAGGACATGCAGCAACTGACGGACAAGAGTCGCATTGATGGCAGAAGACTGGATAGTCGAAACCGTGCTTATCCTCCTTGACAACTCTTATTCGTGAGAGGTTGGGGCTGAACCTACCCTCGTGCTTGAAGGAACAAATCATTTCACAAAATCTGCAACCCGAACATCTTTCCGCGTCGACGCGTATTCTCTTCAAACGCGACCATTTCTCCTTTCATAGTCGTCTGCAGGATCTTCTGGCTCTTCTTGGAACAATTCCGGCTCAGAACACGCTTCGCCACGCTCAAGGACAAGGGTATCTGAACCTTATTAATAGCGGGCCCGCGGGGGTGCGAAGTGTTCCTGGTGCTGGAATTGGTTTTGAAATTCTTGGGTTCGTATCCGCGAGGAATATTCTGGTCGTGAGAACCCCGTTTACAGTGTCTGGCTATTGCAGGGACAGAATGATTTGCTGAGATCGCTTTATCGGACGAAAAACGTGCTAATTGACCTCTCCCTGATCCACTTCTGAATTCCTTTCAGGACAAGTCAGGTTTCCTTTTTGCAGAATGGCTCTGGAAGCGCATCAAGAAGAAGAATCTAGCATTCACAGTGATCTGTAGCGTAGCGTGATGGTGGACCAGGCGTACACAGAGGACTGACAACAGCAACTCGCCCCATCCAATCGAATGGGAGAGGATTAACTCAGAAACTGTTTTCTAGCATTCCGCAATATAGGGCAAAGCCGCGCACTGGAGGCATCTAGTATCAAATCACAGGGAACTTTTCTGCTTACGAGACCCGATATCGAGCAGCTCGTTACGATGAAGGACGCTATTGAAGCCGTAGAACTCGCGTTCAAAGCCCACGGGAATAACTCCGCCGGGAACCTGACACAGCCGTTCGATGTGAAAGGAAAGACCATGATGATCAAAGCTGGCTACATTGAATCAGAGAAAATAGTGGGCTTGAAGACTCTCGGGCTAGTGATTGTTAACAGCCTAGAAAGTCTGGGAACTCCCATTGCAATCATGGAGCATTCGCAGATAACTTGGCTGCGGACCGGAGCGGCGGGCGCAGTTGCCGCAAAACATCTAGCTAGAAAAGATTGCAGCAAGGTTGGAGTAATAGGGACAGGCAGACAAGGCCGCGCTCAACTAATTGGACTCAACGAAGTTTTCAAAATTGGTCATGTTAAAGCTTGGAGTCCAACCAAAGAGCATAGAGATGCATACGCGAAAGAAATGTCAACTCGACTTGGAATCCCAGTTGAGGTTGCAGGGACTGCGAAGGAAGCAGTGCAGGACAGGGATATCGTTGTGACGGCTACCCGGGCGCGCGAACCTTTCGTTGAAGATGGCTGGATTGGATCAGGAACCCACATAAACGCCATAGGCGCTGACTCACCGGGAATGCAAGAACTAACTGTCAAGCTCCTCAAGAGAGCAAAGGTATTCGCAGACGACATTGAACAAGCGATGCGGATTGGAGCAGTGAATGTCGGCGTTGCAAACAAGTCTCTCACACGAGAAAACATCCGAGGCAGTTTAGGAGAGGTGGTGGCCGGAAAGATCCGCGGAAGAACATCGAGCGATGAGATCACAGTATTCGACTGTAGCGGCCTTGGCATGATGGATGTGGCATTAGGCAGCATTGTACACAGAAGGGCAATCGACAAGAACCTTAAGACGACCAAACTCATCTAGTTAGACATGCAATGGATAACCGCCAACCATGGCCTGTGAGTTGGAAGACGGGCAATTCCGCACATGTTATGTTCAGCCTACTAACGATCGGCACATCAGTTCCGCTTGCCACATCACTGCAGACCATTCTCCAAGGCTCGACCAAACCAGGCTAGGCGCTAATTATCTGCATCAACAGAAGATCAGATTCCACAACGTGAAAAGCAAAGGCGAGGTGAACGATTCCGCTGCATGGCGAATGTGAAGTTTCTTTTACTTCTCCATCCAGATCCTTTACCTCTATGAGCACTTGCCCATTCGTGACTCTCTGCAGCCTTAACCTAGGGATACCAGCGGCCACCACGTCGAGAGCGCACACCGAACTCCTTGTAGGATGACATGTCCTCCGCCACCTGAAGAACCTTTAATGCACCCTTTGTCATCCGCAAATGCCTCATCACATTCTCTATCCCAACCATGTGCAGCTCAACAGAAGGCCCATCCCTGATGGCAACATAGCATGCTGACAAAAGACGTTGGCGTCCAGCACCTTCAGAGTCCATTGAAAGCATCATGTCTTTCTTTCATCAATGGCGCGGGGGGAACTATTGCGAATGCAGGGATTTCAGGGCGCTGTACGGAAGTCATAAGTGTTCGCAGATAGGATTGTTCTCAAGCGCTGATTAGAATGGTTCTTGTTATCACTAGGAAGGACCTCGAACGGGTCTTGACGATGAAGGAGAACATAGCGATCCTTGAGGAAGCCTTCCGAGAGCATGCGATCGGCAATGTCAAGATGCCGATTCGACCGACAATCGCCATCGAAGACGTGGGAGGAACGATGGCCTACATGCCAGCCTATGTCGGCGGAAAAATAAATGCTCTCGGAATAAAGGTCGTATCAATCTTCAGAGATAACCCTACAAAATACAACCTACCACTTATTCTGGGCACGGTTCTTCTCAACGACCCGAAGACTGGAGCACCCTTGGCGATTATTGACGGAGGGTATCTGACAGCTATGCGCACTGGTGCCACATCTGGTGTGGCAACGAAGTACATGGCGCGAAAGGACGCGGAGACAGTTGGAGTTTTCGGTGCGGGCGTCCAGGCCGAAACTCAGCTCCTAGCAGTGGCTGAAGTAAGAGAGATAACAAACGTGAAAGTCTTTGACGTGATCAAACAGAGTGCTGAGAAATACTGCGCGAAAATGCAAAAGGCGTTGAGTGCAAAGGTTACTGTTGCCAATTCCGCGAAGGAAAACGTTGAGGGGTCCGACATCATTGTGACCGCCACGACCTCAAAGCAGCCTGTATTTCAGGGAGAGTGGCTGAAGTCCGGTACTCACATTAACGGCATAGGCTCCCATTTTGGCGCCGGCATAAAGGAAGTCGATGGTTCAGCGGTCAAACGTGCGAGAGTTGTCGTGGATTCGCGAGAAGCCTGTCTCAAAGAGGCAGGAGACTTAATCGATCCGATCAAAGACGGTTTGATCTCAGAAAACCACATCTACGCTGAACTTGGCGAAGTGGTCGCCGGGAAGAAGAAAGGAAGAATCACAGACGACGAGATAACCTTCTTCAAATCGGTTGGCTTGGCTCTCGAAGATGTCTCAACAGCGCTTAGGGTCTTCGAACTGGCGAAACAGCACAACTTGGGCACGTCAGTCACTCTGTAGAACGTTTCACTGGTCTCGCGCAGAATGTACGCACGTACCGTGGCATACGATGCTGCAGTATGAGTCCCTCATGACAGCGTTGACCTGCCCTCCAGCGGAACATCACAACCCGACCAGATATCCCAAGTACCTCTTCGAGTCGCTCAACGATGAGAGTATCGATTGAATTTGTCCAAGTAGTGACGTTATGAAAGACGCTTTCTCCCCTTGAAATAGAGCAGAGTCTCTGGTTCGCCAGACCCGTCTGCATCATGCTTCGTTCAGAGCGATCAGTGACTGGGTTAACCGGTAATCGGCTAACGACATGCGCTCCCACGAGCGCGAAGTGATGTGACATGACATTTTTTTCAATGGTGGACCGGGCGGGATTCGAACCCGCGACCTCCCGGTTTCTCTTTTGAGTTCAATGCGAACCGGGCGTTCTTTGGCCCTCTAATGGGTTTTGGTATACCAGGCTGAACTACCGGCCCTTCGGCTGTAGAATCCATGCTCGAATTTAAACGGTTTATGCGCTACACAAGATAACTAGCGCTTAGAATCATCTCGTCAATATCACTCGATAAGCCCAGTGAAGTTTCACGACCAGCTTAGCCGCCCAGGATGAGACTCGGTGGGCAGTGCATGCAAACATCGTGAGGGTCCGCTCCGCAGATCGTACATTGAGTGCATTCATTGCCGTAGGACTCACGGCACTCGGCGCATCTTCCTATCGCCAGGTCTCCCACCTCCCAGTTTTCGTGTGAGGCTTTATGGTTCTACCAGGTTGGAGTCTTCCCTTGGCAGAGTTCCTGAAGTGCGTTCCAGCGCTGCTCTACTTCTCTGCGTAGAGCGTTCAGTTCGTCGGCGTACTGCGGTTGGAAGAGGTGCTTGAATCGCCCCTGCATCTTGATGAAATCATCCAACGGTTTCGGATGCGGGTTGACGCTCAGCTTGTACTTGCCCCTCTCAACTTCATAGAGTGGGAAGTAGCGCGTCTGAACCGCCAATCGGCCCATCTGGATTGTCTGATCAGTCGGGAAACGCCAACCCAAGGGGCAGGGAGATATCGCGTGGATCAGCGCCGGGCCTTCAACCGCGGCTGCCTTCTGCATCTTCGTGATGAAGTCGCTCCAGTAGGCAGTTGATGCCGTAGCAGCGTAGTCTATGTGATGAGCAACCCCTATGGCGATCAGATCCTTCTTGGGTCCGACCTTTCCAGGCGATGCAGCACCGACTGGTGTGGTCGTGGTCCAGGCTCCTTCGGGCGTCGCGCCGGATCGTTGAATTCCCGTATTCATGTAGGCCTCGTTGTCGTAGCAGACGTAGACGAAATCGTGGCGCCTCTCAAACGCTCCTGAGAGCGCTTGGAGTCCGATGTCGAATGTTGCTCCGTCGCCGCCGAAGACAATGACATCCCGATCCATCTTTCCGCCATTGTTGGCCTTCACGATAGTCTCGATGCCACTCGCGATGGCGGAATTGTTCTCGAATAGTCCGTGGACCCACGGTACACCCCAAGCAGTGTACGGGTAGATTGTTGTGGCTACTTCTAGGCATCCGGTTGCGTTCACTACTATTGCGGGTCGGGTGAGAGCTTTCAGTGTCATGCGAGCGATGATACCTGCGCCGCATCCCATGCAGAGACGGTGCCCTGGCCCAAGGAGTTCTTCGACCTGGAGCTCCTTTAGTGTCACCATCTTACTCACGCACCCCCACGAACTCCATCTCAAGACCAGTTGTCTTCGTAGCCTCAAGTCCCGTCCGGTAGATCTGTTCGATTGATTCTGGTGACAAGTCACGTCCTCCTAATCCTGCGACTACGTCCAACACTCTCGGCTGTTCGGAGCGATTGTAAAGTGAGCAGACTATGTCACTGGCGAGGGGCCCACAATGAGATCCAGGGCTCAGTGAGCGCTCCAATACTACGAGGACATCCAGATTCTCCAGAAGCTTACTGACCTCCTCATGTGGGAATGGACGGTAGAGTGAAATCTTCAATGCGCCTACTGGGAGCCCTTTCTTTCGCAAGTTCTTAGCAACCCACCTTACAGTCCCGGAGACACTTCCCAGCGAAACGATACCCACTTTCGCGTCCTCAAGCTCGTAGGGCACCATCCGATCGTAGTGCCTACCTGTCAGCTGTGTGAAGTCCTTTGTCACTTCTGTGAAGACTTCGGGAGTCATTCGCATCGCTTCTTCCTGCTGTCGCTTGAACTCGGAATAGAAGTCCGGCAATGCTAGTGCGCCGAACGTGATGGGGTTCTGGTTGTCGAGTTTGATCTGAGGGTGCCTAGTTGGGAGGAACTTTCCGACCACCGAGTCTTCGATCAGCGCAATAGGTTCTACGGAGTGAGTCACCACGTATCCATCCATGTTCACAGTGAATGGGAGCGAAACGCGTTCGTCTTCCGCGATGGCATAGGCTTGGATTACCCAGTCGTATGCCTCCTGACCGTTCTCAGCGTACAGTTGAATCCATCCACAGTCCCGGGAACCCATCATGTCAGAGTGGTCACCGTGGATATTGATGGGCGCGGAAAGCGCTCGGTTCGCAACAGCCATCACGATCGGGCATCGAAGACCCGACGTCAGGTAGAGGACTTCGTGCATCAAAGCGAGTCCTTGGCTCGAGGTGGCCGTGAATACGCGTCCTCCAGCGAGGCTTGCACCGACACAGGCCGAAAGAGCTGAGTGTTCAGATTCCACGTTGATGAACTTGGATTTGGTCTCGCCTGTGGCCACAAGATCGCTCAGTCGTTCTACGATGATCGTTTGCGGTGTTATTGGATACGCCGAGATGAAATCTACATTGGACTGAATCACGGCCTTAGCTACGGCTTCTGACCCCGTCATTGCGACGAGTTCGGGTTTCTGCATCTTTGACATGCGTCAAGCCTCCTCGACCATAGTGATCGCGTGAACCGGGCATTCTACAGAACAGATGCCGCATCCCTTACAGTAATTGTAATCGAATGAGACTGTCTTTGGACCGCGGAGGATTGCGGGTTCAGGGCACCAGAGCCAGCAGAACAGGCAGTTCGTGCACTTCGACTCTTGCAGGATAGGTTTCTTAGTGCGCCAATCACCAGTCAAGAATTCTCTGCTTGACCTTGGCTTGGTTATGACCCCGCCTCTTGTCAGCGTCCGCCAGCCAGGTTTGGCGCTCATATCTGATGTACCTCCTTGAAACCCATCCGGACCATCTTCGCGTTTGCATCGGCCACCTTCCCGTGGAACCTCTGCCTAACGGTGGATTCCAATGAATCCGCAGTCACGAAACCCGATGCATTCGCCAATGCTCCAAGCATAATTGTGCTCACTGTCGGGTTGCCGATGAGATCTATCGCGATCCGGTTCGCGTTCACGATGAACGCGGAGACTCCTGCTGCCTCACCCATCTTCTTGATCTCAGATGCCTTCTCGTCCGCAGCGTTCACAACGATCTGCCCCTTCGGCACCATGCCTCTCGTTACTGGAACCTTCGCTAGTAGGCTGTTCTCGAATACGGCTACGGCGTTGGGAGTGTAGACTTGGCTCCTGATCTCGATGGGTTGGTCGTCGATCCGCGCAAAGGCTTGAACTGGTGAACCGAGTCGTTCTGGACCGAAGTCCGGGAAGGCCTGTGCGTATTTGCCGTCTATGATTGCCGCTTGGGCGAACAGGCGGCTCGCGGTGAGTATGCCTTGTCCCGCTCTTCCGTGAAATCTAACCTCATGCACTTGATTTCAGACTCCTATACGGGCGACAAGCTCTGAATATATGTTAATTATACTGCCGCATGTTTTCTATAGACCGAAATTACCATGCGACCCTTTTAGCCCGCGAAGTACCCACTGTTCTCACGAACAAATCCTTAAAACAAAAGCCAGATACGGAAATGACACGGCGGGCCTGTAGCTCAGCATGGTTGGAGCACACGACTGATAGGAAGATTCTCTGAGATCGTGGGGTCGCCGGTTCAAATCCGGCCAGGCCCACCAACACTATTGTATCTTCTGTAAGAAGTCTCGCGGAGATCCAACTTCGATGTCGGGTGGGAGATAATGCTCGTACGCTTACGTATTACTGGTGACGAACAGATACTGCCTGGTATTGCGCGAAAGATCAAGTCGAGGGGTTGAGGGCTGAGCGTAGTAAGGGATTTGAACTTTCAATTAAGTGCTCTCTCCCGGCTCTACGCTTCAGAGTCTGTTCATAACTGCGCTTATTTGATCTTGAATGGATCCTTCCTTCACGAATCTCTTCTCGAAAATGGCGCCTCCTATGGTGAACGCCCAAGCATTTCTTGCTCTCAGTTCTTCTATCTGCTCAAATGTCCTCACGTTCCCTGCCACGATCAGCGGTAGTCTTAGTTCTTCGAAGACTGAGTTGAGCAGCGCTTTCTGATCTCCCGCGTATCTATACAGAAGCAGATTCATTCCGTACGCGCCCAGCGATTCTGCTTCCCGCCCACTGTCGATAATCTCATCTACGGAGCCCCGCAAGATGCACGGGTGGCCCGTAACTTCCCCTACGTATGGGCAATATTTCGTCCGCGTTCCACTACGTTTCAGGTATTCCAATGTCTTCCTAGTGTGCTGTGGCATTCCTCCGACGAGGTAGTCTACATCAAGCCTCAGCGCGAGGTTTACGCCGTCAAAATGCTTCTTCTCGTCAGAACTGACTACCTCCATGAACGTAGCCATACCGTACCTCTTCATTCTGCTGAACAATTCAACGTACTCATCCGGACTGAGGCCTATGTCCTTGCAGCCAACATGACGCAGGCCTGTGCCCCTCACTTGCTCAAGGACCTCAAGCGCATGTGGAACCGTAACATCGTTTTGCGTTAGCATGAACACAAATTCAGTCAATTCCAAACCTCACGGCTTTTCCCACTTGCATCTTGATTCAAACTTCTAGGCGTAAGATGGTCTGACATCAGCCTAAAAAGCACCGCATCATCCTCAACAGAGATCGGCACACACTCAAGCCAAAGGAAGTGATGAGTTGGTTCGAACCAAGAACCCCATAATAGGCATAACGATGGGCGACGCGGCTGGGATAGGACCAGAGATAGTGGACAAGGCTCTTTCCATGAATGAGATCCTCGAGCTCTGTAGACCAATAGTCATAGGCGACGCGAAGGTACTGTCCGAGGCGCAAAAGGTGGCTCGCACAGCGCTAGAAATATGTCGCGTCACGCGCGTGTCCGAGGCCAAATTTGCTCCAGGGGTTATGGATGTCATAGATCTGTCGAACATACGAATTGGTGAATTGAGAATGGGAGAACCTCAAGCAATGGCCGGCAAAGCCTCATTTGAGTACATCAAGAGAGCGGTTGAATTGGCTCTGGCCGGCGAAATCAACGCAATCACAACCGCCCCGATCAGTAAAGAAGCATTGAACATGGCAGGTTACAACTATCCAGGTCACACTGAGATATTGGCCGATATGACTGGCTCCAAGGATTTCGCCATGATGTTCGTAGCGGGGACACTACGAGTCATCCTTGTCACGATACATGTCTCATTAAGAGAAGCAATCGATCTCATCAAGAAGAACAAAGTGCTGGCCATCATTAAGCTGGCACATGATTCGATGAGAAAGTTCGGAGTGGCGAACCCACGCATAGTGGTCGCAGGACTGAATCCTCACGCCGGAGAGGCGGGGATGTTCGGTTCAGAGGACACAGACGAAATAGCACCTGCCGTCGAAGCGGCAAAGGACCTTGGAATAGACGTGGTCGGTCCGTTACCGGCCGATACAATTTTCTACAGAGCCAGTAAAGGGCAATTTGACATCGTGGTTGCAATGTATCACGACCAAGGCTGCATCCCGATCAAACTGCTGGGCTTCGAGGTCGGGGTAAACATAACCGTTGGGTTACCGATAGTTAGGACTTCTCCGGATCATGGAACAGCCTACGGACGAGCAGGTCGAAGACTGGGAACCGGAGACCCATCGAGCCTACTCGAAGCAATCAGAATCGCCTCAAAACTATCCGTCTCCTGAACCTTACTGCTCCGAAAAGGCTGGCACTTGTAGCTCCCCACAGTTCGGCAATCGATGGCCGAAGCGCTTAGTTGCCTAGCTCGACGCACACGGCGTCCTTTCCATAATTCATCGGCCTTGAAAAGGGTACATGCGTTATTCTCGCTTTATTGTCCTTAGCGAATTAACAAGCGAGTTCGGCGTGCCAAATCCACCTGCCTTTGTGATTACAAGCAACCCCGCTCCGAGCAGGCGTCCCAGCGGAATACCAGGCTCGACTTCTTCCAAGAGCTCAATTCCTATTCCGCCCAGTCGGCTGCAAATAGTCTTTGAAGTATCTCCTCCTGTCAGAATTAGTCCACGCAATTCGTGTTTGTTGACAATCTCTTTGGTAACTCTTGCTAGTGCCGCTGCAACTCTCATTGAGACTTGTGTTTCCCCCAACCCCATCTCGCGCCCTTTGGCCCTGGTAGCGGCTACCTCTTCCCGTGATGAGTGGAGGTGCAGTGCGATGTCCTTTCCGCCGTTAAGTCCACTTGCCAGTTGTGAACGGCAGCGCTCCATCTCTCTTTTTGCGTTCGCCTCATCGGCTATGATTTCGAGAGGGTTCATCTCCACCATGATTACGTCAGGTACAGCTCTCAGCGTATCGAGCTGTTTGCGAGTGACATCGGAGACGCTGCCTGAGACCAGCATGACTTGATGCGTAGTGCACGGAGGTTCTGATCGAGCGGTTTTCCCTGTCTGCACCCTTAGCAACGTGGGGATACAGCGCGCCAGTCCAGTCGAACCGACCCAAAGTAAACGACAATTAGTCTTTGAAGCTGTCTGAACGATTCTGTCAAGATCCTCCTCAACCTGGGCGTCGAAAACAACCAGTTCGATGCCTTGATGCCGAAGGGCCTCCATTCTCTCCAAGACGGCAACTTCACCACCTCGCAGGATGTCAAGCTCCAGTAGTCCTACTCTCCGCTTTGATTGGGAGGAGAATAGTTTGATGAGGTTGTCTTCTTTGACAGGACTTCTTGGGTCGCGGGCAAATTCAGTTTCAGTTAGGGGTATTCCGTTCAGAAAATGTCTTCCATTCACTGTTGTTCTCCCATAGAACGGAAACGCCGGCGCAATCGCAGCTAAGTCAAAGTCATAGACGTCCATTACGGCGTCGATTTCTGCACCGAGATTGCCGCGCAATGTCGAGTCAAGGGACTTGTAGATATTCTCGTAAGCGTCCCTCCGTATCCTGAGGGTGGTCTCTTTGACAATTCGGTAAGCTTCGTTTGCAGGCATGCCGCGTGTGTCTGTATCGATTGAGATTACGTCGGTCTCTTGGCTTTCTGGAGTGATTCGGTATTCTCCAAGCAGCACAAGTGTACGCAACCCACTTCGTGCGACCTGAATGCCGCAATCTGTGGCGCTTGTGAGATCGTCTGTGATGATAGCTAATTGCTTCACGTCGTTCGATCTCCAGCGTCAGTCTCTCAAATTATTTTGACATGGCATTGCACAGATCTGTCCGCACGATGTTACTGACAAGTTGCGAAACTCTAGAAATTGTCGATCTTTATGGGCTCTACTGGATCAGCCAACTCGAACCTGAAAACCTTTGAGTAGAAATACAGTTCAGCATCCAACGCGCGCTTGATATTCTCAGTACGTCGGAAGCCATGCTGCTCGCCTTCAAATGGTAGATAAGCCACTGGCATCCCTCTGGCGCGCAGTGCTTCTACGATCAACTCTGCCTGGTTAGGTGGAACAATCTTGTCCTCGAGTCCCTGAAACAGAATTACGGGTGACGAGATGCGATCGATGAAATGGATGGGGGAGCGCTTTCTGTAGAGGTCACGTCGTTCCGGGTAAGGGCCCACAAGTGTCATATCATATCTCGACTCGAATTTGTGAGTCTCCTTGTCGAAGATTCCCAGATCGCTTATCCCGTAGTAGCTGGCGCCGGCTCTGAATGTGTTTCGGAAGGTGAGGGCGCATAGTGTCGTGTAGCCTCCGGCGCTGCCTCCCCTAATTGCAAGTCGACTACCATCGGCCTCCCCGCGTTTGACAATGTACATTCCGCCATTTGTACAATCGTCGACATCCACCACGCCCCACTGCCCGTACAATCGTCGTCGATAGGGCCGGCCGTATCCGGTGCTGCCACCGTAGTTCACATCGAGCACCGCAAGGCCTCTACTCGTCCAGTATTGAACAGCTAGGTTCAGTGTCGACTTGGTGGACGAAGTGGGCCCGCCGTGAGCTATCACTATTAGCGGCGGTAGCTCTTTGGAGGGTGCGGTGAAGTCACGGTTCCTTGGTGCATAAAAGAAGGCATGCGCTGTCAGGTCATTCGATGTTGGAAACTCAATCGCTCGCGGAGTCGAGAGGTACCCAGGATCGATCGCTAATTCACGCGAGCGATGCAGAACTTCGAACTGCCGTGTGGCGAAATTGAATTGAACAATAGACTCCGGTTCGGTGGGTGAACCGGCTACGAAGACGGAACGGCCAGGCGCAGCACGGACGTACGTTATGTCGGAATAGGGGTTCTCGATCGGTTCGAGCTTTCTGTTTGCCACGTCAAGTTCCGCTAGTTGCCAAGTTCCTCGCACGTTGTAGGCGCAGACGATGCGTTGTGCCGACTCGAACGCGTACGAGGACATTCCGAATGTCCAGGGAGGTCTCCCAAACTCCGCAGCCATATCGCAAAGCGATTCCACTCGCCCATGACGCCATCGGTAGAGATTCCACCAGCCGGTCCGGTCAGAGACAAAGTGCAGAACCCCATCGGGTGACCATTCGGGCTGTAAGATGGATTCATCATGGCTGCGGGCAACACGCTCAGTTCGGCCCACCGAGCCGTCAGCCCTTAACTCGCCAACCCAAAGCTCAGTTGCGTCCCACGGCATGTTTGGATGGTTCCATGCAAGCCACGCAAGATGAGACCCATCAGGACCTAGCCGAGGCGACGAGTAGAAGTCATTCCCAGAGACAAGCACTTCGCCACCATCGCCACCCTCAAGATTCAGGCTCACTAGAGTGTTGACCGCCTCGCGTCCGGCAACGGTGTGATCTTCTCGGACACAAATCAATCGTCCGCGACGCCTATCGATCGTTCCGTCTGCATAACGCAGATTCGCGGCTGGGGTAATCGGTCGCGGCTCATCGCCGATAACCTGGCGATAGAGGCATTGGTCTGCAAGGTTCGAGAAGTAGACCACGCCGTCGGCAACGACGAAGGCGCCACCTCCGTACTCGTGGACCAGCGTTCGTACATCGAAGGGAGCCGGCGTTACTTCCTCTGTCCGACCCTTGGCGGCTCGCATTACGACGTGGCGCCCGTGCTCGGTTGGGCGCAGTTCCCTCCAGTACACATCATCGCCATCCAGCATCATCTCCATAATCTGGGTTCCAGAGGCCGCGAGCTCCGATGTGATCGGCGATCTCCAAGAACCGTAAACCGCTACTTTCTGTTCGGACATCACGCATCCCATGTACCGAACAAGAGAGCCATTACCCACTCATAACCTCTAAGACTGAACACTACCGCTATGATCCAGAGTTTGAGGTAATCCCCGACAGCGACTAGAGCGACCATATAGTTTTCTATGTACTGGTAAATCGGGGTCAAAATCTCTGCCCCTTGCACTAATTCACCTTGGTTGATTCTTCCGAGTCGTGGTCCAGACGCTGAACGCAAACGGACATAATGTCTCGGATTGCATTTCGGGCTTTGCTTGGGATGCGATTTCTTATGGTACATTCATTGGCCTCACCACGTTGACGCACGATACATACAAACCAGCAATATGCTCTGGTGTTTTCTTCTCGTGAGTGCTTCCAAGATGGATCTTAAATACAGCATCATTGGTCAGAGGAATTGTTGGTCTCCATGAGAATCTATGTGGTTTTTGATATGGAAGGATGTACTGGAGTATCGATCAGCGCCCAGACGGGCATTAACCCCACCGCTCCAATGGCTTATCCACGTGCTCAAAGAATGGCAACTGACGATGTCAGAGCAGCCATCGATGGCATACTTCAAGTGGATAAGAATGCGGAAATCATGTTCAATGACGCACACGCCATGAACACGAACGTCTTCTTCGAAGAATTTCCAGAAAATGTCTCGGTAGTCATCAACTCGAGAGAGCTCTTTGATGAAGTATTGGGTCTTGACGGAAGTTTTGACGCCCTTGTAGGTATTGGAGTTCATGGACACCCTCTAATGGCTGATGCCGTGTTATGCCACAATTGGAATGTTAGAGAGGTAAAGTTCAACGGAAAGACTCTCACGGAGACCTGTCTTGATGCGAGTCTAGCAGGGCACTATGGTATTCCGCTCGTGGCAATCTCAGGGGACGAAGTCACTTCAAAGTTTATTCAAGGAAACATTTCGCCGAAAATCGCCGCCGCTGTAGTCAAGAAGGGGATCGGGCAATACAACGCCATATCCCTCACTCCAAGAAAGGCCCAGAGAATTATCAAGGAAGCGGTCATAGATGGTTTGACGCGGCGCAAGGAAATTCCGCCATTGACTTTCAAGAACCCTGTCACGGTGGAGATCACCTATCCTACTCAATTCAACGCTTATGCACTTGATCACTTCATTGGTGATGAAAGGATCTCAGCTACGCAGGTGAGATTCGTTGCAAAGGATGCAAAGGAAGCCTACTATGGCTTTTTGACCCGGTGTAAGCTGAGTCGACCAAGAGAATTCTAGAATTCTTTGAGGCATTTGTCAAAAGGTCTCAGCGCGAAACTCCTCTCACTCGACGAGGCAGCGTTTAGCCAATGTCCCTTGTAGGAGCCGACATGGTCTTTCTCTGGACAAGGCTTTTGTCCACATACCTTTCTTCAGCACGTAACAGAAGCCAGATCTCCGCATCTCGCAAAACCGAGTTGCAGGCCTGACCGCCGGCGATGACGATCCTCGACCACATGACACGATCAGCGGCGGAGGTTCTGGTGTTGGTGACGCGTTCCAGCGCAATCTCCAAGACCCAGTGGAGTTGCAGCAGTAGCCATGCGCGGTTCGGTTGACCGATCTGGGCGTGCGTGGTTCGGGTAGTCGCTAGCGTCGATCGCTACAATCAAAAAATCCACGAACAGACCCACAACGGCCCTAAAACAACAACCAAGAATCAGAATGAAACACGTCGCAACCTTGATCCCCGGTTCTCTGCCGCCATTCACCCGCAACTGCGCGGAATCAAACCTAACCCACCATCGTTTCGAGAAGTGGTGATGCGCACCGTGCATGGCCTCGGATTACGCCCGAATGTGGACCAATTTTCAGTTCAGCACCTTGAGCGATTGGGAGCAGTGCGCTAAACGCGTCGACCGAAGTCTTCGTGCTTACACGCCTGTTCCATCAAACCCATCTTCTTTGGGAGCCCTCGTCCAACCCTGACGCCCGTTGCCGAGTGTCGTGGGTTAGAATGGCCGCCTTTTTTCGGGAGAGGCTTCGGGCTTAGATGCCTTCAGCCCTTATCCTCGACAGCGTGGCTACCCGGCGGTGCCCTGTCGGACAACCGGTAAACTAGAGGCTGCGATACCCCGTTCCTCTCGTACTAGGGGCGCCTTCCCCTCAGGCGACCAACACTTCCAGCAGGTAGAGGCCGACCTGTCTCGCGACGGTCTAAACCCATCTCGCATTCCCCTTTAATCGGCGAACAGCCGCGCCCTTGGACCCTGCTGCGGGCCCAGGATGGGAAGGGACGACGGC
>Ga0315282_10007970_pt1 | contig 17258 bp, 19 predicted proteins | sample YL17G07_20_MG_FD_203693 | JGI IMG/M metagenome (GOLD analysis project Ga0315282, IMG submission 203693) | Sediment microbial communities from Yellowstone Lake, YNP, Wyoming, USA - YL17G07_20 | ecosystem: Environmental > Aquatic > Freshwater > Lake > Sediment | place: USA: Wyoming | collected... | reverse complement strand
AGTATGTGGAAGTGTTTTATAATCGTCAAAGAAGGCATTCGGCATTAGGGTACAGGAGCCCAGAGCAGTATGAAAAGCTTCTTAATGAAACTTAATCATGTGTCCACTTTTTCGGGGAAAGGTCAATCTGAAATATTGCATCAAGAAACGATATTTAAAAAGCACTCTTACAGGAAAAAGGTATTTTTTGTTTCATCTGTTGCTTTCCTCCCATTTCTTACGGAAACTTTAGCTTTGTCGGATGTACCTGTATATAATTTTCTATATCAAATAAAGCTATGCTTGTCAATCCTTGTTTAGCAGGATATAATAACAAACTATTATGCGTGTACCTCTTGAATGGTTAAAGGAGCTTGTTAATGTCACAGCTACCGCTGAAGAGGTCGCTGAGACACTTACTATGATTGGTTTCGAAGTCGAGGCAGTAGAGACTATGGAGGACGATACTGTTTTTGAAGTTAATGTTACACCAAACAGGCCAGATTGTCTGAGTATCATAGGTATTGCAAGGGAAGTATCAGCAGCCTTTAAGGTCCCTCTGAGAATGCCTCTTCAGGATATACAAGGAGACCTACCTACATCTGATTTTTCTATAGAGATTTTGAATCCTGAGCTCTGCAATAGGTATGCAGGCAGAGTGATCAAGGATGCTGCAATTTCTGATTCTCCTGAGTGGATCAAAAAAAGGCTTGATAAGTGCGGTATACGGCCTATAAACAATGTTGTTGATATCACAAACTATGTGCTTTTAGAGTACGGACATCCACTCCATGCATTTGATGCTGATGCTATCAGGGGCAGAAAGATTAGAGTTGCTACACCCTATACTGTATCAGGGAAAGGGACAAAGATGAAGACCCTTGATGGTGTTGAGCATGAAATACCAGGAGACTCACTTCTGATATGGGATATTAGAAACCCCATAGCCGTTGCTGGAGTAATGGGAGGTCTGGAAACAGAAGTCAACGATGTCACAAAAAATATCTTTCTTGAGAGTGCATATTTTGAGCCTCTCTCTGTGAGGAGAACTTCAAAAAGATTGAACCTCGCAAGTGAATCTTCCTACAGGTTTGAAAGAGGGACTGACATAGAGTTTCTTGAGAAGGCCCTCAACAGGGCAGCCCTCTTAATAAAAGAGCTTGCCGGCGGCACCATCCATGAAATAGTAGATGAATATCCTGTGGAATATAAGCCTGAAAGTATACAAATACAATACGAAAGAATAAATAGAATCCTTGGAACGGAGCTCTCAAAGGAAGAACTGCTTGAAATCCTGAAAAGACTTGGAATAACTACAGAGGACAGAGGAGATTTCTTTATTGTTTATCCTCCTGCATTCAGGCGTGACATAAAAAGGGATAGCGATGTAGCTGAAGAGATATCCAGGTCTTACGGCTACGACAGAATCCCTGCAAGAATTCCAAGGAGTCCTCTTTCTTCAAGGCGGTCAGATAAGAAAATGGAAAATATAGTACGAATCAGGGAAGGGATGAGGAAATCCGGTTTTACTGAGGTTATCAATTATAGCTTCATGAGTCCATCGAGTCTTGATATTATTGCTATTGCCGAGGAAGACAGAAGACGCCATACTGTTGCGATAAAAAATCCTTTGAGAAAGGAAGAGTCTTTGCTCAGGACAACATTGATACCTTCTTTAATCGAAAACCTTAAATACAATTTAGATAGAGGGACAAAGGATATAAGGTTTTTCGAGGTATCAATGGTCTTTGAAGATACAGGAAAGATGCTTCCTTTGGAGGAGTTGAGGCTTGGGGGAATTTTCTATAGAGAAAAGCTCCCTACTCTATGGAAGGAAGATACACACGGCTTCTTTCTCGCAAAGGGTGCCCTGGAATCTCTGTTTGGAGAACTAAAAATAAAAAAATATTCCCTTATCCCTTCTTCAGAGCCCTTTCTCAATAGAGGTCAGGCATCTGATATATATATATCGGATTCTCATATCGGATACATCGGGGTGCTTACGCCGGACATAGCTGAAAGACTCGACTTGAAGAAAAAAAGAATAGAGGTCGTCCTTTTTGAACTTAATCTCGACTCCCTTTTACCATTCATATCAGATTCAATGAAGTACAGTCCCATTCCTCGATATCCTTATGTCGAACGTGACATTGCCATAGTCATTGATGAAGATATCCCCTCCTCTGAGATTATGGAGATAATCATGGCTTTCCCGTCAGAACTTATTGAAGAGGTTTCGGTATTTGATTACTTCAAGGGAGGTAACATTCCCGAAGGGAAAAAGAGCCTTGCCTTCAGTATCATGTACAGGTCAAAAGAAAAAACCCTCACCGATGAAGAAGTTGAAAAGCTTCATTCCTCACTTGTTGAGCACATCATTCAGAAGACAGCCGGGGAAATGAGGAAGTAGGGAATGACTTGTCATCCTTTTTTTGCTTAGAAGATCAAGGGATAATCTTAGGGAATTGTGGGTCATGGGGTCAGATCTATTTGGCATTCACACACGGGTAACCCCGTATAACTCTGCTAAAGGATTAAGAATTAGGCAAGATGTCATATAAAACTAAGATTCCTATTACAATTTTTCTATTACTGCTTTTTTCATCGGCAAGTTACTATTTTTACATAGAGGAACAGGGGAACTTCCATCCGATCACGTATGGTGAAGCTTACAGGTCCGCTCAGCTCGATGGAGACGAGTTTGAATACTACATCAAAAAGTATAACATTCAGAGCATAGTGAATCTGCGTGGTAAGAACCCGGGGGACTCCTGGTACAGAGAAGAAACGAATATCAGTGCGGAGCACAATATAAAACATTACGATATATCCTTGTCGTCATCCCGTGAACCGGCTGAGGAAGATATAAGAAGACTTGTACAGATTTTTAAAAGTGCACCCCGTCCCGTTTTGATACATTGCCAAGCCGGGGCCGACCGATCTGGGCTGGCCGCAGCAATTTGGAAGGTAGTAGTCGACAAGGAGCCGAAATTGGAGGCTGAGAAACAGTTATCTATTTTCTATGGGCACCTTCCTATAGGCAAGACTTCCGCTCTGGACCATTTCTTTCAGAACTGGAATCCCCCGCTACAATGAAATAAGGAATTGTTGGGCTTAGCTCTCATAAAATTTATATGCCTATTGCCTTTAATGCCTAAGTGTTTTCAGTTGTACTAACCCAGATTATTCACCACTCGTGAAGAATCAGAGCAGATGCAGTATCATCGCTCATTCTCGGTCCGCTTATGCGGGCCTCCGAGGTACAGAGTGTCAGCCGCCTTGGGGCGGCGGACACTCTGTAAAGCCGCTCCGATACCGCATCTGCTCTGATTGATCAAGAAATTTATGAATATAATGGGTTAGGTAAAATTTTTACTTTATACCCAAATCCAGCGATAAAAGATGTCATTGCGAGTGAAACGAAGCAATCTTGCCTTTGCTGAGGAGATTGCCACGCACCCTTCGGGTACTCGCAATGACAGGTAAATTAACCGCTTACTGTTGTTATCGCTGGATTTGGGTTATATTAAAATAGTAAAAACAAAGGCTATATAGAAATTTTTTAAGCTTTGACAAAAATAATTTAATGCCCTACCATGTAAACAAAGCAGATTTTGACAGCCTTGTGGAAAAGGCAGTCGAGGGATTGCCTGAGGAATTCAAACAATACTTCACCAATATAACCATCATGGTCGAAGACTACCCATCAAAAGAAGACAAGAAGCTTGCAGGTTCAAAAGGTTTACTTTTAGGCCTTTTTAAGGGAGTTCCCTACACAAGAAAAGGAGGGTTCTTTAACATACCTTATCCGTTGCCCGATAAAATAATACTCTTTCAGAAAAATATTGAAACCCTCTGTTCATCAGAGAAAGAGCTCATTGAACAGATTGCAAAGACACTCATTCATGAAGTAGGACACTATTTCGGTTTTTCTGAAAAGGATTTGAAAAAGCACGGGTTTTAGAAAGACCGATGATTAATGCAATAGATCGAATTTGACCTGACAGACGATGTCAGGTTTACTGTTGAGTTCTTCATCTATTTCACACGGCAGTTTATTCTAACTGGATGCAACTTCCACCTACTACTGTGCACTCAAGGATACCCCTGGAAGCCGATGATACCTGTAGAAATCATGCATCCCAAGACAATATATGTAATAGGCGCTTATGAGAGTCGTCGAAGCGTTTAGTTCATGAATATCAAATCGCAACTTTGTCAAGGCATAGGAAGCAGCGATTATATAGCAGATTGCAATTTCTGCAATATCGTAATTCCAAGTCTATGAAAAAAGGAAGTTGCCCTCGTCCCCCTTGGTTATTGTTTCTACATCCTACTACTCTTCATTCCAAAATAATCCTGAATGTCGGCGATTATGGTTTTCTTGCTCTAACCAACAGATATCATAGAGAGCAACTTTTTAAAACTTTTTGTCATCCTACTTTCTATCCTGTTTTTCTTCCTCCCCTCTTTCAGGTTTTCCTTGAGGCTGAGAGTGTTGTGGTTGCTGAGCCTGAGGTTGTCGTCTCTGCTGTTGCTGCCTCTGGACCTGAGGTTGTCTCTGCTGTTGCTGTTGTTTAGGTTGCTGAACCTGAGGTTGTCTTTGTTGTTGACCTTGAGGTTGCCGAACCCGGGGTTGTCTTTGTCGGTATTGTTTTTGTTGCTCTTGTCTCTGTTGCTGATGTTGCTGAACCTCAGGCCTCTGTTGATATTGCTGTTGCCTTTGATTTCTTAGTTCCTGTCTCTGTTGTTTTGGTCGAGGTTGATAGCTCTGGACGCCCCAAGTTACTTGCCTTTCCCAATGTCGATTATTATGCCAGCTCTTCCAGTTCTGTCGAAGTCGTCGGTCAGGAATCCGTTCATAGTTCCACCGGTGTCCGGACCAATTATGGTCTCTGTAGTATCCTCTCCAACCTGGGTCTACATCAAAATAAAAACTTGGAACATTGTTATAATAACCCCAGCCCCGGTTATAATAACGTGAGCGATACCAACGTCCTTCCCACGGACGCCACCACCAACCATTATAGAAGAAGATGTCCATGTCTACGTCAGGGACGACGTACACATCGTTCGTATCAGGCAACACTATTACATCCGGAGGTGCCTCAAATACGATGGGTGGTGGCAGAGAAATTCCAATACCTATATTTACCCCTGCCATTGTTGGAATAGGAACGACAATTGCCAACGCCAAAAGGATTGTCCCCAAAAGTAACTTCTTCATTTTGTTGCCTCCTTTATCCATCACCGATGCTATCTAGGTTAGAAGATAATTCAGACTTCTTTTAATATTTACAAAAGTTGGAAAAAGATAGTTGAGAATTTAATAGCCCTCTCATCTTGAGCCGTAGTGGTGAGGGTAGTCAGAGTGATGGTCGTGGTGATGCCACCATGAGCACCCTGCCAACCCCGAAGCCAAAACCAACAATAAAATCATCAAGCAATCCTTTTTCATTAATTTCACCTCCTTTTAATATTTTACCACTTTTTAGATTTTTCTTCTAAAAAACCCCCCGGATAATATCCTCAAAATCCAATCCAATGTGTTTAGGGGTTACGGTTATTTCCCTGACAGGGTAGAAAAGCATCTTTTTTTGACTGAAGTAAACAATGCAAATGATGATCTTATAGATCAGAAACAGACTGGTAAAAAATACAAGTAGCATCCTCTTGCGTACTACCATTATCGGTTTTTCATTGAAAAGCCACTTTGTCAGACATAGTTATTGACTTTTAAAGAGTCATAAAATTGCAATACTGGATTAAGACAGATGTCTGACCTGTCTTACTCCATTGTAACACTCCTCAAGTTAGATTTGCTCCATGACTTCTTTTCTCTTTCACTTCTTCGCTCACTTCTTCACTTTCTCACTTCTTCACTGCTATAATTTTGCATGCCCATGAGACTTATCTTGTTTGATCTTGATGGCACCCTAGTTGATACAGTTCAGGATATAACTGATGCTTTGAATTATGCACTGAAGCCATATGGTATAAAGAGCTTAACTATCAGTGACACAATGGAAATGGTTGGCGAAGGTATCAGCAGGCTCATAGAAAAAGCCCTCCCTGCTGAAAAGAGACATCTCAAGGATGACGTAATAAAGAGATTCCTTGAGTATTATTCTGGACATCTGACTGACAAATCGAGGGAGTATCCCCATGTAAAGGAAACACTGGAGAATCTTACAGGCTTCAAGAAAGCGGTCATATCCAACAAGAGGGAGGACCTTTCAAAAAGGCTCCTTGAGGAACTTGGCCTCGCCGTATACTTCGACCTCATCATTGGAAGCAACACAGCAGGGGAGAGAAAGCCCTCAGCCATCCCTGTGCTTTATATAATTTCCAAACTCGGTGTTAGTCCTGAAGAATCAATCATCGTAGGTGACAGTAACTACGATATAGAGGCAGGGAAAAAGGCAGGCATAAAGACAATTGCTGTAACTTATGGTTATAGACCGAGGGAATTCCTTACCGGGGCTGATTATATAATCGAGGATATAAGAGAGCTTGTACCGTTGCTTCGAAAGTTGTGATATGGCCCCCCTTTACTAAAGGGGGATAGAGGGGGATTACTGTAAATATTTAGACTTTTAATTATTACTTTCTCAGTTTTAACCACAGAAGTATTTCATACCAGTTCTATATTTTTCTGAGTTCTTACAACTATTTTTAGTTTTGTAGAATAGCATTTTACTTTATTAATCTCCCCTCGCCCCTCTTTACAAAAGAGGGGATAAATTTTTATTTCAATAAGGATTGGAATAAATATTCCAATACTACTCTCAGAAAAACCTATAAAATTCCGGTCTTTGTAGAATAAGGCTTTCTAAAACGGCAAATCTACTGACATTACCCTCTGAAAACTTTTTCTGTGAATAGGGCAGGGACCGTAGAGCCTTATCATATCGAGATGTCCCTTTGTGCAATAACCTTTATGCTTTTCAAAGTTATATTGTGGATATTGCCGATGGTACTCCATCATGATCTTATCCCTTACAAACTTTGCGACTATCGAGGCAGCAGCAATAGAGGCACTTATGCTTTCTCCTTTGATGATTGATAACTGTCTTATTGGGATTGACGGGAGGGACAGGGCATCAATGACGAGTATATCGGGAGGCTTGGAAAGGTCTTCTACGGCATACTGCATCGCAAGTCTCGTAGCTCTGAGGATATTCAACCTATCGATTTCTTCATGCCCAACAATACCTACTCCAACATCTTCAGAGAAACGTAATACCTCGGGGTACAGAATTTCCCTTTCTTTTTCCGGTACTTTTTTAGAATCTCTGAGTCCTTCAATCTTTATGCTTTTTGAAAAGACAACTGCTGCTGCAACAACAGGGCCGGCGAGCGGTCCTCTTCCGGCCTCATCAATACCAGCGATCCTTAAATATCCTTTCTTCCTTAAGGATTCGTCGTACTGGTAGAGGTCGTCCATCCTGGTTCTCTTTCTCTTTCCTTGATCTTTGCTGCCTTGCCTTTTTTGCTTCTTAAATAATAAAGCTTGGCTCTTCTTACACGACCTCTTTTGAGAACCTCTATCTTATCGATAGCAGGAGAATAGAGGGGAAATATTCTTTCAACCCCGATGCCAAAAGATACCTTTCTCACCATAAAGGTCTCTCTCGTACTGCCTCCGCGTCTGGCGATTACAACACCTTCAAAGGGCTGGATTCTTTCTTTGTCGCCTTCTACAACTTTTACAAAAACCCTTACGGTATCACCGATATTGAAGTCTGTTATGTTTCTTTTAAAGCCCTCTTCAACAGCTCCGAGTAAGCTCATGGCAATTCCCTCCTTAATTCACTCATTAATCTATAATCTTCATCACTGAGACTGATCTTCTCAAGAAGTTCAGGTCTTCTTTCTAATGTACGTCGTAATGCCTCTTTTCTTCTCCATCGCCAGATTTCCCTGTGGTTCCCGGATAGCAAGACCTCGGGTACCGGCATACCCCTGAAGACCGGAGGACGCGTATAATGAGGATAATCCAAGAGACCGCTTGAAAATGAATCCTCTTCTGCAGAACGTTCGTCTCCTAACACTCCGGGAATTAATCTTGCAATAGCATCTATTATAACTAAGGCAGCTAATTCTCCACCAGTTAAAATATAATCTCCTATGGATATTTCATCATCAACAATGGCTATCCTTACCCTTTCGTCTATGGCCTCATATCGTCCACATAAAAAGAAAAGCCTCCTCTTTTCTTGTGAAAAATCCTCCGCCATTTTTTGGTCAAATTTATTACCTGCAGGACTCAACATAATAACTTTTCTTTCTGCCTTTTCTGGGCACAATGTCTCGACAGCAACGAAAAAAGGATCGGGTTTCATAACCATGCCAGCACCTCCGCCATAAGGGTAGTCATCAGCGGTTCTGTGTCTGTCCTTTGTATAATCGCGAAGGTCATGTATCCCTACCTCGATGAGCTTCCTCTGAAGTGCCCTTTTAAGGATACTTTCACCGATATAGGCATGGAAAATATCAGGGAAAATGGTAACGATTTCACATTTCATCTTTTAGAAATTCAGAAATACACACTTGAAAATGGAAGTGGGAAGCAAGGAATCTTTCTTCCCACTTCCTGATTGTTATTCTTGGGTGAGGGACTAAGTGCTTAAAACTGTCTTTTTATTCTAGGATTTCAAGCACACAGCGCTTACCTATCTTTGTACCTGACGCACTGAGTATTGTTCTCATGGCACGGGCAGTTTTTCCCTGTTTGCCTATAACCTTTCCGAGGTCGGTTTGTGCAACCCTGAGCTCGTAAACTGTTGTCTTTTCTCCATCAACCTCGTTAACAACTACATCTTCAGGCTTATCTACGAGAGCCTTCGCCATCCTTTCTACTAAGTCTTTCATGACCCACCTCCATCCGAGTTTTGGACTGCCTATAGACCAGCCCTTTGTATAAGCTTTTTAACAATATCAGTAGGTTGTGCTCCCCGCTGCAACCAATATTTTACCTTTTCTACATTTAGCTTAACCTCGGACGGTTCCTTTAAAGGATCATAGGTCCCGAGAATTTCTATAAAGGGTCCGTCCCTCCTTGCCCTGGAATCGGCGATTACTACTCTGTAGAAAGGTCTTTTATGCGCTCCTAATCTTGTAAGTCTGATTTTGACCAAGCCCTCACCTCCTTAAAACTAGGAAATTTTAATATATCTCGGCTATAAAGTAAAGACCTTGTATAAATTGGTAAGAATCTTGTTTCTGTGATGAAAGGATATGGTATCTGAGCGGTATTATTCACTCCCCCTTTGGAAAAGGGGGATGAAGGAGGATTTTAAGAAATAACATTTTCGCATCATATTCATAAAATCTCCCCTAACCCCTGGTTGCCAAAGAGGGGCATTTTCGGGTCAATGACAAGAATTCAATAAAATAGTGGACATTGTTTTTCAGCAGTCTCAAATTCAATAGTGTAAATTTTTCTGTATAATATTCTTGAGAGAAATATTTTTTTTCGAGAGAAATAAAATTGGCCCAAAAATTGATAGATTCTTATGAAAAACTCTGCTAAACTTTATTAGTACCAAGTCCCCAAGTGGTTTTAGTCTATTAGTTTTAAAGAGAGATGTGAAATGGAATATGGAGATCTCTTACACGAAATTATTCTTGAGCATCTGAAAAGACGTCTCTCGAGGGAATACAAGGAAATAGGAATAAATAAAACAGGGGAGAAGAAGGCCGAATACAGCGGCCACTATCCAGACATGATCCTCGGTAACCATGGTATGATCCTTGCTCTCCTTGAGGTCGAGACAGCAGAAAGTATTTCTGAAAAAGGGGCAGAGAAATGGAAGGTACTGTCTAATCTCGGTGCGAAGCTCATACTCATGGTTCCTAAAGATTTAAAGGTAAAGGCTACAGAGCTACTCTGGACTAAAGGCCTGATGGGTAAGGTCTCCATGGGAACGTATGAGATCTCTGTGAATATGCCTTGAAAGGAGTCAAGATAGAATGCTTTTCAGAATTTTGAATACCATAGTAACAGTAATTTTTGTAGTAATAGTAAGTCTGTATAGTATATCGTGTTCAAAAGAGTCAAATACAATTGGACAAGGTAATACGGTCAGAATACAATCAGGAAAAGGCAAAGAAGAGCTTTTACAATGGTTTAGAGGTAATATGAAATATGCTTCTTTTATGGATTTTATGAAAAGGCGAGAAGAACAGATTGATAGCTGTATGGAGAAGAAAATAGTATGTAAATGGATAATTGGTTCTGAAATAACGAATTCCCACAAAGGTTATATTGTATCTTTTGAAAATAATGGATTTACTATCGATGAATTTCCTGCAGGTTCAGAATCCGATTATAATATTACTAATAAGGATATATTCTTTAAAACAAGATAATTATCGATTACTTCTTCGATCGGAAAGTAAAAACCGTCATTGATACATCAAAGACATCTGAGTTTCTTGAGTAGTTCCCTTTCTTTTGATTCCATTTTATTTTTTTGATATCTGTTCTTTTCATGGTCATACCCAGTAAGGTGAAGAAGTCCGTGGATAATAAGCCTTCTCAATTCTTCATTGAGTGTAAGACCGTGTTCGGCTGCTTGTCTTCTGGCCCTTGGCAGGTTGACAACAATGTCCCCCAAGAGAAGCTCTGAAGTTCGGAAGCTCTGAAGACCGGAAGTTCTTACTTCAGATCTTCCAGACTTTCGCTCTTTCGCACTAAGCTGGGGGAAGGAAAGGACATCTGTGGCTTTATCTACATCTCGGTAGTAGCGGTTCAGTATCTTCATCCTCCTGTCATTCACGAAGAGAATGCTGAGTTCAGACCTTTGCAGCCCGAGGAGATGAAGTGCCTCCCTTAGGAGTCTTCTTAGTCTCTGTTGACTTATCTTTATTGACCTTTGCTGATTCCTTATATAAACCTTCATCAGTAAAATCAAAACCTGGATAGTCTATCCTCCTATGTAATATGCCTGTGAGTATATAGGTAAAACAGTTTTTTACTTCCTGGATATCTTTCAGGGTAAGTTCACATTCATCGAGCTGACCATCGAGGAATATGTGATTGATTATCCTTTCAACGAGAGATGCAATCCTTGCCGGAGTCGGATCGGTGAGGACCCTTGAGGCTGCCTCAACAGCATCTGCCATCATCACAAGGGCAGCTACCCGAGTCTGTGGTTTCGGCCCTGGATACCTGTAGTCTTCTTCGGAGGGTAAAACATCGGTTCCCTGTTCCTTTGCTTTCTGGTAGAAATACGTCATAAGAGATGTGCCATGGTGTTGCTGGATAATGTCAATGATAGGCTGAGGAAGCTTATTTTGCTTTACAATCTCAACTCCTTCCTTAACATGGTTAACGATGATCATACTGCTCATGTGAGGAGTTAATCTTTCATGTCTACTCACTGGTCCGGTCTGGTTTTCTACAAAATAGTCAGGCATTTTTATCTTGCCGACATCGTGGTAATATGAGCTCACCCTTGCTAGCAGAGGGTTAACTCCAACTGCCTCGGCAGCAGATTCTACAAGATTTCCTACAATAACGCTGTGATGATATGTTCCCGGAGCAGCAACCATGAGGTTTCTTATCACAGGCTGATTGAGGTCAAGGAGTTCGAGAAGGCTTATGTCTGTTGTGACATGAAAGACATACTCAAGGAAAGGCAAGAGCAAAGAGGCAAGTGCAGAGACACTTATCCCTGCAAATATTGCAAAGGTCACAGAAGATAAAATATCTGTTGTAAAGAGGCTACCTTCAAAGAGAAACAGTATTGTCATAGTAAAAACATTAACAATAATTACTGATAACCCTCCCCAGAGAAGAGCTGACCTTTTTTTGCATCTTATAACACTAAAGGCTGCAGTGAGGCTTCCAACAAAGGCATAGATAGTGTAGGATGCATCGTGAAGCCAGAGACTTATCAGAATACTAGCGGCGAAGGAAAAAGTGATTGCCATATGGAAGTCAAAAAGGAGAGTAACAAGCATGGCTCCCACTGGAATGGGCATACCGAATATAACCCCCTCGGCTGGTATACTTGCGCCCTTGGAGAAATCATAGAGAAGATAGGTGAAGAGCCTTCCGATGAAAAGGGTAAATAAGAGCATAAGACAGTAGAGGAATAACATGCTGTAATCCTTAATCAAGGCAGGCTTGTATCGCATGATATCTTTATAGAGGATAAAGAGCAATAAACTCGCAATGAGGAATCCGCCTAAGAGTTCTTCTATGTCTAACCTATTCTGTATAAAGAGGGCAGCGATAAAACCAACTGCAAAAAGAATGGGAATCCTCGGTAAATCTTCTTTGCCGATCTTCAAAAAGGTTTGAGGTTTGGCTCGCCAAAGTCCTCTTCTTACATCACTCTTGATGGTTCCGTTTTTCGTATCTTTCATACGCCTTTATAATCTCCTGCACAAGCTTGTGCCTTACAACATCTTTTTCTGAGAAGAATATAAATTTAATGCCTTCAATATCCTTTAAGATTCTTTCAGCCTCTATAAGGCCTGACGTCTTTCCAAAGGGAAGGTCTATCTGAGTGACATCACCTGTAATCACCGTCTTGGAGTTGAATCCGAGCCGTGTAAGGTACATCTTCATCTGCTCTGATGTTGTATTCTGTGCCTCATCGAGTATGATAAAGGAGTCATTCAGGGTTCTCCCCCTCATGTAAGCAAGTGGTGCGACCTCTATTACGCCCCGCTCTATAAGCCTGCTGACCTTTTCTGCCTCCATCATATCAAAGAGTGCATCGTAAAGAGGCCTCAGATAAGGGTGAACTTTCTCATATATATCTCCCGGGAGGAAACCCAGTTTTTCTCCTGCTTCAACAGCTGGCCTTGCAAGAACAATTCTGCTGATCTGTTTTTTCAACAATGCATTGATAGCCATTGCCATTGCGAGATAGGTTTTTCCCGTGCCAGCAGGGCCTATGCCTATGGCCATGTCAAAGGTCTTTATAGCATCTATATATCTTCTCTGAGTCTCTGTTTTGGGTATGATAAATCTCCTTTTCGATGGTACAGGAATGCTATTTAAAAAGAGGTCTTTCAGTGAGGTATGTTCGCCTTCTGATGTAGACTTTATTGCGTTACGAATGTCCTCAGGGTTAAGGTCATAACCGTCAGAGCTTATTGATCGGATATCCTGAATAATCCTTTCTGCCTTTTCGAGGGATTTATCATCGCCGCGGAGGAATATCTTATTGCCCCTATGAGATGCTGTGATGGATAAGGTTTCTTCTATTACCTTCAAGTTTTTATCAAGACCACCGTAAATCAGACCGTATTCCTTCTCGCTGTCAAGTTCAATCTCTAAGGTTGACGTATGCTTTCCTCCTCTTTTTGAACAGTTACAAATGCCTGAAGGCCCTCAGCCCTTTTTATTTTTATGGATAGTTCTTCAGCCTCTTTCCGGGTGCCGAATTTTCCTACCCAAATCTTATAGAGCCCTTTCTCTCTCTTTGATTCTGATAATGCCATATATGTCTTATATCCTTTATTTTCAAGCCTCTTCCGAAGAGCATCTGCTTCAGTGACATTTTTGAACGCACCTACCTGAACAGTGTATATGATTTTTGCCAGTTTCTGAACCTGTTGAGACTCCTGTGTTGTCTCTTTTTGGGTCTCTGTTGTTTGAAGCTCTGTACCCGTAAAGGGATCAGAAGCCTGTGGCTGGACTTGTTGTTGGGATTGTGCCTCTACAGGCTGGATATCATTGTCCCGTATACTTTCCTGTAATGTAATCTTGGGACTTTCTTTCGTGGTAATTTTTCCGACAAAATAGCCGAGCATAAAACTGAGTGAAGAGGGAATAAGAATAGCTATAATGATAAGCCCCCTGCCAATAACAAAAGAGGGTGATTTTTCTTTTAAACTGATCTTCTTCATAAGATAAGCATAGCATCGCCATAGGAAAAAAATCTATATTTTGCCCTCATAGCCTCCTCATAAGATTTCTTCAATTTTACCCAGCCGCAGAGGGCTGAGACTAACATGAGCGGAGTGGACCGTGGGAGGTGAAAGTTGGTGATTATGGAGTCTACTATCTTGAACCTGTAACCGGGATAGATAAATATATCTGTTTTTCCCTTCAATCTCCCATTTTGTGCTGTTACATTACTCTTACCACTAATGAACCCCTCTATTGCCCTAGTCGTAGTGGTTCCTACAGCAACAATCCGCTTGCCTGATGCCTTTACCCTTTCAATTTCAGAGATGAGATCCTTCTCTATATCAAAGTATTCAGGCTCCATGGAATGTCCTTCAACAGTTTCAGACCTTATTGGTCGGAATGTACCGATACCGACATGCAGAGTCACTTCCCTCACAACGATACCTTTTGTAATAATCTCCTGAAGGAGTCTCTCAGTAAAATGAAGACCCGCTGTTGGTGCTGCTATAGAGCCTTCTTCCTTTGCATACACCGTCTGGTATCTTTCTTTATCCGATGCATCGGGTAAACGTCTGATATATGGTGGAAGTGGCATATCGCCGCATTCCCAGATAATATCCATAAAATCTCCAGAATACTGAAAAATAGCCGTCTTCCCATCTTTAAGCACAGCATGGAGCTCCTCTGAAATTTCCAGCGTTCCTGTATACCTTCCTTTTGAGAGCACCTTCCATATGTTATTTTCCTTTTCTCTTACGAGAAGGATTTCGAGAGTGCCGCCGGTTTTTTTATATCCCGTAAGCCTTGCGGGAAAGACTTTTGTGTTGTTCATAAGGAGCATGTCTCCTGGATCAAGATATGCAGCGAGGTCAGAGAACCTTCTGTGCTCAATCATGCCATCCCGATAAAGCACAAGAAGCCGTGCACTGTCCCGTTCTCTCAAAGGTCTTTTTGCGATAAGGTTTTTCGGAAGAAAAAAGTCGAAGTCAGCGACTTTCATAAAGCTGTATCGTTGTCCCTGGATAAAAAAAAGATAGGATTTCTTTATAATTTTTCCCGTCTCGGGCCATCTGAAGAGCACTCCATTGGCAAAGGCCAACACCATGGCCATAGCCCTTGCCCTCAAAAATCATCGAATCTTCATCTTTTTTAACAGTGAAGTTTGTGCTGGGAATACGGCTCCAGCCGAGAGCCTTTCTGAAGTCCGTTGCCTTAATAGCAGTTGTTCCAGAGTCATGCACAATACTGAGTTCTTTGACCCTCTGCGTTGATGTATAGGATTTGACAGCTATCTCTTTAATCCCAGACATATTCATGGCCTTTTCTATTTCTGTCAGAGGGATTCTTCTCTCCCAGACCCAGTATGGAGATATCTCACAGTTTGATTCAACAGACCTGAGATAGGGATAACTCTTTCCGAAGACATCCTCGGGATTCTCAGTCCTTCCACCACATGTTGAATGATAAAAGGGTTCAATGGGACGACCATTGAAGGTAAGTATTTCACCAGCCGTTTCTTCAACTGCATAAGCGATCCTTGTATCAAAACTATTGCCCTTATAAGCCTGATGGAGGACAGAAGAAGTTATATGGAATAGTGAGTCCCTGTTCATCTTTTTCTGATATATACCGTAAGTCCTCGATAAAACTGCCTGTGTCTTCAGAGCTTCCATCTCCCAGTTAGAACCAACTTCAGCCACAACAACTTCTTTGACATACTCTTCAAGCGGGAGTTCATTTATAAGGTAGAGACCGCCGTCACCTTTCCATACTTCGATATTACCACTGTAGTGGGAACCAACCACAAGTAGGTCTCCCTTCATGCTCCCCATCTTCTCTATCTTCTCATTTTTCGCGGGTACGTTGGGATATACTTCATTTACGATAAGCACCTTTATCGTATCTGCTGCCTCAGCGTCACATATACCTGTTAAGACAATTAGAATCACCAAAAACCCAAACCCCGCGATAAGCAGGACTGAATTGAACGATATCAAAGATTTTTCGGTAACAGTTCTTTTCGCCTCGGCGAATCCGCAGTGCGGAAGCAAATTGGAGCGACCACAGCCCCGACTGTTTGAACCCATCCTCATCTTCTTCCTAAAAGCCAGAAAAGAAGGGTCAGTATCAAACTCAAAAGAATACTCGTGGCCAAGGGAAAATAGAAAGTAAAATTTCTCCGCTGAATCATAATGTCTCCGGGAAGCCTACCGATCCAGGGGATCTTACCTGAGAGGAGAAGTAACCCACCTATCGCCGCAACAATGAGACCAAGGAATATAAGAAATTTACCTATATATTGAATACTATCAGCCATCACAATAGGTTTATTGTGTTTATTGAGTTTATTGTGTTTATTGGGTTCATAACACAATAAACTGTGTAAACTTGATGCTTGTCACTCGTCACTTGTCACTCTTCACTGTCTTTAAATATCTCTCCATCTCCGAATATATGCACCCACAATACTTCTGTCTGTAAAGACCGAGGTCTTTTGAGAGATTGATACCAGTCTTCCATCCCTGTCTGAAGTCTTCAGCATAGAAAGGTATAGAATATCTCTTTCCCATCTCCTGACCTATGGATATTATCTTATCAAATTTCTGGTAAGGACTTACAAGGAGAGAAGTTGTAAAGGCATCAAGCCCCATCCTTTTTGCGGTCTTCGCTGCTTCTTCAAGTCTCATGGAATAGCAAATAATGCACCTGTCCTCTTCTCTGTTTACCACTGCCCTGAGAAACTCTTTTAACCCATAGTTGTCAATATATTCTATGTCTAAACTCCATACCTTTTGGAGCCTTTGTACTGACTCAAGGCGCATCTGATACTCAGTATAGGGATGGATGTTCGGATTAAGCCAGAGCCCTTTTACATCAATGTCTCTGGAGAAGAGTGTTTGTAGGGGATACAGGCTGCAGTTTGCGCAGCAGATGTGCATAAGGAGTTTCATGTAATAATTTTATTTCAAATCAATACTTATGCTCTATTCAACTTTAAACCGATTCATGACTATATTAAATTCATTGTTTTGAGTACTTCGAGACTTTTAACTATGAACTTTTCTATATCCACAGGCTCCGCAGAAACATGTAGAGAAGGATTTTCAAATGGATGTTCATGATAAAAACCTCCTTCTTTGTCTACTCCGTAGATTCGCTCACCTGCGACAATAAGAGTCATGTTTAGCTTTTCTTTTTGGATATTGGCATAGATTTGCATAAATATTTCATGGGAAAAACCAATTCTTGAAATCAAAGTAACATCTGTAAAATCTATACCCACCAGTTGCATAAATTTTCTTCGCTTGAGGAGGCAGATGTGATGAAAAGCCCTGCCATCGACACCTTACAGCCCTCCCATGTGGTCTGCCAGCCTTTTCAGGAATACACAAAAGGTGGAATC